>Ga0194055_10002939_pt1 | contig 13335 bp, 12 predicted proteins | sample SepL449m_MetaG_FD_155482 | JGI IMG/M metagenome (GOLD analysis project Ga0194055, IMG submission 155482) | Anoxic zone freshwater microbial communities from boreal shield lake in IISD Experimental Lakes Area, Ontario, Canada - Sep2016-L442-9m | ecosystem: Environmental > Aquatic > Freshwater >... | reverse complement strand
GTGGCACGAATATCGGTGGTTTTAGTGCACTTGGAGCAATGGCAAGTGGTGTTGCCGGCACAAATGAAGTCACGACTTCCAATCCAATGCGCAACCAAATCGTGCAAGTGCAACCACCGCAAATTCAGATGGTATTTCGAGACGCGATTGTCGACATTGGCAAAATGGGTCTCACCGTCGTGTGCAATAACGAGTCGGTAGGTATCGCCCTTCCACAACTGGGCGTCGATAGCAAGACTGTCTCGGTTGCTTTGACCACACCTTTTGCGGCTGGCGAATGTTTGATCGACTGGAAACTTGCTGATGGCTCGCAGGGTTCAATTCCGTTTACTTCGCAGATTGTGTCCGAAACAACAATTCCTGCTGCCGAAGGTGCCACGACCGACACCACTGTGCCAGCCGTTATAGGCGAAGTAGTGGTGCAGTCTGCCGGTGGTGGGCCGCGAGTAGGCGGCCTACTTGGGTTGCTTCGCATCTTTGAATATCTGTTTGTTGCCGCGATATTTGGTGGATTACTTACTGTGACACTCGCATGGCCAGAAGGCATTGACTACGGCGTGTGCTTGCGTTTCTTTCGCATCACATGGTTGCTTGCTGTTGTAACGATGTACCTCATCGTTGCAATCACCGCAATGCGCAGCTCTGACCACACGTTTATTGGATCACTTAATCCGTTTAGTTGGTTTGGCGCGCTCAATGATGCAGCAGGTTTGATACTGCTGTTGCGCTTTGCTCTTGTAATTGGTTCGTTTTGGGTCACGTTTCAACCAGCACGTGTTTTTGAGCCTGCCACTCAAGTGCCAGCGATCACGCTCATCACGGTGATGATGGCGACCTTTGGCCTAACGCGTATTGGTCAACATGTCGCACTCTTTACATACATTTTTGGTATTGCCCATGCGTTGGCAATCGGTATGTGGCTTGGCGGATTATTGCTGCTTTCACGCACGGTGCTCAATGCACCAGGCGAAGCAGATTTATTGAATGCTGTTCGCGGATTTACGCGCATCTCGGTCACGCTTATTCTCGTCTCAATCGCCACTGGTGTGATGCAGGTATACCTGCTCGACAGTTTCAATATCTTCTCCACTGGTCACGGTCGGCTCAACTTGCTCAAACTTATTGTTGTTTCAGGAATGGTTTGGATCAGTTTGATGTTCAAGAATTTCACTGTTACACGGCTGTCAAAGGAATCTGAGCTCACGAGCAAGATGGCATGGAGGCTTAGGCGTGCGGTGTCAACCGAACTTCTCGTTGGCATCCTCGTGCTTGGTTTAACTTCTTGGATGGTGCCGATGCATCCACCGCAGGCTCGTGCATCCGGTGCCGGGCCAACTGTGCCCTATGCATTCCGTGAAGATCTAAAAAATGATCGCTTCCACGTCATTGTTTCCCTCACACCTAGCACGACTGGCGTCAATGCTATGCGCATCGAGCTGCTTGAGCCGTCACGCATCAACAACTTTGTTGTCAAACTCATTCCATCCGAGATTGGTTATGCGGGTATCGCCATCAACATTCCCCTCAAGCGCAGAGGTGCTGCAATTGTGATGGGCGATGGTTCATTTACATTGCCAGTCGCTGGAGTATGGTCGATCGAGATCAGCGGTGCGACCACAACAGGCGAATTGATCCCTCTTGCCACAACAATCACAATTACTGAATCTGCTGTGGCGCCGACAACCACACTTCCCGCAGAAATAGCTCCTGTAACCACTCTTGCTGGCGGTTGATCGGTCGCTAATCTTGACCAGGTGAGTAACAACTCGATGGACGCAAAACTGCAGGATCTGCAGTCACGTAAAGACCAGGCGTACAACGCTGGATCACCCCGCTCGGTAGAGCGCCAACACGAAAAGGGCAAGTTGCTTGCTCGTGAACGCTTAGCGATTTTGCTCGACCCAGACAGCTTTCATGAACTGGATTTGTTGGCTCGACACCGTGCTCACTCTGCCGGTCTTGAAGGGCACCCATACACCGACGGTGTGATTACGGGTTGGGGCACCATTGACGGCCGCAAAGTATTTGTATTTAGCCAAGACTTCACGGTGTTTGGTGGTGCCTTAGGTGAAGTGTTTGCCGAAAAGATTCATAAGTTGATGGACTTGGCACTCAAGGTTGGTGCACCATTAATTGGTCTCAACGATGGAGCTGGCGCGCGCATCCAAGAAGGTGTTGTGTCCCTTGCGAGCTATGGCGGAATCTTCCATCGCAACGTGCAGGCATCTGGCGTAATTCCACAAATTTCAGTGATTCTCGGCCCATGCGCTGGCGGCGCTGTGTACTCACCTGCCATGACCGATTTCATTTTCATGGTGCGCGAAACAAGCCACATGTTTATTACTGGCCCAGATGTTGTCAAGACAGTTACCGGCGAAGACGTAACGCTCGAAGAGTTGGGTGGCGCAATGAGTCACGCCTCAAAGAGCGGCGTTGCCACATTTGTGAGCGCCGATGAGCAGTCATGCTTGCAAGATGTGCGTTTCTTACTCAGTTTCTTGCCACAGAACAACATCACTGAGCCACCAGTTGGTGAGATCACCGACGACCCTGCTCGCTTGTGTGAGTCGTTGCGCACGATTCTTCCTCCGTCGGCCAATCAGCCTTACGACATGAAGAAGGTAATCACCGAAGTAATGGACGATGGCGAATTCTTTGAATACTTTCCGCATTGGGCTAAGAGCATCGTGTGTGGTTTTTCGCGACTCAACGGTCAGTCAGTTGGCATCGTTGGCAATCAACCGATGATCCTCGCTGGTGTTCTCGATATTGAGTCGAGTGAAAAAGCGGCGCGCTTCGTACGTACATGTGATGCATTCAATATTCCAATCATTACTTTTGTAGACGTACCAGGTTTCCTCCCTGGAGTCGACCAAGAGTACGGCGGCATCATTCGTCACGGCGCCAAGTTGTTGTACGCGTACTGTGAGTCGACAGTGCCACGCATTCAAGTGATCACACGCAAGGCCTATGGAGGTGCATACGTAGTGATGAACTCGAAGTCGATTGGCGCAGACTTGGCATATGCATGGCCAACAGCAGAGTTGGCAGTGATGGGGCCTCAAGGCGCTGTCGAGATCGTCTATCGCCGCGAATTACAAAATGCTGCCGACCCAGTTGCTCGACGAGCCGAGTTGGTGAATGAGTACGCCGAAAAATATTCGAACCCCTACGCGGCAGCCGAACGAGGATATATCGATGACGTCATTGATCCAGCAGAAACACGTATCAAATTGATTGCTGGTCTGTCGATGCTGCAATCGAAACGCGAAGAATTGCCACGCCGCAAACACGGCAATATGCCGCTCTAACAAGAAGCATCTATGCAACACAGCGTCTCGCCTCAGCCAACCGAACAAGAAGCGATTGCTATTGCAACTGCATTGGAAGCGCTGTGGCCAAAGGTGCAACCTGCTACCGAACGCGAAACACCTAATACATCATGGCGTTTTAGCGGGCGTTGGTGGAGCGACTCAAGCGTGATCCGACGATCACGCCCCGGGTTCTAGTTTTTTGAACCCACCACTTTCAGACATTCGAGTCGTCGATATTTCGACAGTGTTGGCTGGCCCCAACTGCGCACGTTACTTAGCGGACTTCGGAGCAGACGTCATCAAAGTTGAGCGACCAGATACCGGTGACTCGTTGCGCGGCATGGCATGGCGCGACCCTCGAGACGGAGAAGGCCTGTGGTGGAAACTCGTCAATCGCAACAAGCGCAACATTGCTCTCGACCTCAAAGATGAAGATGACCGCACGATCTTTTTAAGACTCGTCGATGAAGCACATGTGCTGGTAGAAAATTTTCGACCAGGCACACTCGAGCGACTCAATCTTTCGCCCGACATGTTGCTTGAGCGCAACCCAAAGCTTGTAATCGTTCGAGTTTCTGGCTTTGGTCAAGACGGCCCATATGCATCCCGACCAGGTTTTGCATCAATCGCCGAGTCAATGGCCGGGCTTGCTGCAGTCAGTGGTGACCCAGATGGCCCACCAATGTTGCCCGCAATTGCGCTCACTGACGAAGCGACTGGAATTACGGCCGCTTTTGCAACCATGGTTGCGTTACATTCCGGTGTTGGTCAAGTGGCCGACGTCAATTTACTCACCACGGTGTTTCAGTTGATGGGCCCTGTCATTTCGTTGTACAAACTGAGTGGCGAGTTGCAGCCACGGCTTGGGTCTGGTTTGCCCTATTCGGTACCGCGAGGTGTCTATCAGTGCAGCGATGAAAAATGGGTTGGAGTTTCGGCATCTAGCGACTCGGTTGCAGCACGCGTGATGGAAGTTTTGGGTGTCGGTGGAGATGCTCGGTTTTCAACATTTGCTGGACGCATGGCCAATCGTGAATTGCTTGAACAATTGATGATCGACTGGTGCGCTGCACGCACGCGAGACCAAGTTGTCGCAACACTCGCTGCGGCCGAAGCAGCCGTTGGTCCTGTCTTCGACATGGCAGACATCGCAACTGATAAGCATTATGCTGCTAGACAAATGATTCCCGTCGTTGGTTCAACCCCAATGCAGGGACTCATTGCTCAACTTTCAAAAACTCCCGGCGTGCTCGGCTGGGAAGGTCGCCCGCTTGACGCAGATCGAGAAGACATCCTTAAGCGAGGATGGAAGCAATAGGGCACGACACACCTGTGCCACCAATGCCGCAATAACCATTTGGATTTTTCTCCAAATACCTCCGGTGATATTCCTCAGCAATAAAGAATTCAGTTTTAGAAACAATCTCTGTCGTAATTGCTTCTGTTGATGCCAGTAGTGATCAAGGAATGATGTCCGTCGGTTAGTGTTTATTTACATATGACCACACAATCGTTCCGCAACCGTGACCTCTGCCAATTTCATGACTAAAAGTTTGGTATTTGATGAACTAAGAATCTCCACTCATTTAGCGTGGAGAGATTTGCGCTCTCGGTTCGCACATACCGTTCTCGGACCATGGTGGTCAATGTTGAATTTGGCATTTGTTTTGTTGGGTAGTTCAGTGGCAGTGGCTCTAATCTCGGGCACATCACCCCGTGATCATGCTCCTCGATTGGCAGTCGGCCTGGCCATATGGACGCTAATTAGCAACTGCTTATCAGAGGCAACGGGCCTATTCGAGGCAGAACGAGGAACTCTCTTGAACTCCACTATTACGGAATCAACGGTAGCTCTGCAGCTTGTAATCCGTAATGGGATAGTTTTCCTTCACAACTCACTTGTTGTATTGGCAACCTTTCTCATATGTGACAATGGCCTTCCTGCTGGGCTTATTCTCCTTCTTCCAGTTCTCTTACTCACAATGACCACTCTCGTCATTCCAGTAATCCTGGTGGCCCGCTGGTCAATTATCATTAGCGATCTCAAGGTCTTCTTGCCATCAATAGTTCAGTTCAGTTTTTTCCTAACACCTGTTTTGTGGAGTCCACCAAATTCGGGGCTTGCTTCTCGTTTAACTGTTTTTAACCCGTTGTCTTGGCCAATTGAAGTAACGAAGTTGGCGGTATTCGAAAGAAACTTCATATCAAAGTATTTCTTATTACTCATTCTTTTATGTGTCGTAGAAATTGCTGCCTATTTTTTTGCACGTCGTAGACTGCAATCAATTAGAAAGTACCTTTAATGAAATCGTTTATTGTTGAGAATGTCGTCTATACACGCCCCCTTCGACAGAAGGTTCAAATGACCAAACCTTTTTCATGGAAACATCGACTCGAGTGGCGAACAGTAATCGATCAGGTTTCATTTACAATCAATGCGGGTGAACGTGTGGGTATTCTTGGACCAAATGGAGCCGGAAAATCAACACTTCTACGACTGCTATCTGGCATATTTGAACCAGATTCAGGAACTATTCAACGAGTATCCGACTGCACGACAATTTTAGATGGAAACTTTGGGATGTCTCCTGAGCTATCCGGGCGAGACAATTGCAATTCTCGTCTGCGTATTGCTGGACTATCCACCAATGAAGCTCGCGAATTAACTGCCGAAGTTGAGGATTTCTGTGGTCTAGGAATTTATTTTAATCAGCCGATTCGAATATACTCAAGCGGGATGCTTGCAAGACTTATTTTTTCAATTGCAACATGCAAGTTCCACGAAACTGTTCTCATAGATGAAGGTTTTGGAATGGCAGATGCCGAATTTCAAGCTCAAGCAAAACAACGACTTTCAAAGATGTATTCGGCGTCGTCCACTATCGTCCTTGCCTCGCATAGTGACAGTATTTTGAAAGAACATTGCACTAGGGGGCTGGTGATGGTAGCTGGAAAGATTAAATTTGATGGGACAATTGACGATGCAATTGCATACCATAACCATGGTTAAGCCCACAACATGCCAATTAAAATACTTTAGTGATGACGAGTTCCGTCTGAGAGGCAATCGTTCATGTTTGTTGATGCATTTACAGCAACAAACTGAGTGCAAATGGCTATTATGCAATTGAAACAATACAATCTCAATCTGTCGGGTGTGGTCAATCCCGATCTTGGTTTGGTATTAAGTGAGTGGTTTAATTCACCATTCTTCGGAAGAACCAATGGATCTGGTCGAGAAGATTTTCTTCAAGTATTTATCAATGGAATTCCCTGCAAGGGATTGATTTCACCAATTTTTAAAGACCAATTCAATTACCAGTCAATGTCCATTGCAGACGAGTACCTATTTGCGAGTACGGGGCTACCAAACTCTTTCCAATTAGTAGACAATTGGATAAACAATGAAACTGATGTAATCGCACAGTTATCAGTTGACGGTAAACGATGGACACAGAAATCCCCAATAGAAATCCTGGACATCCTCATTCATCATCAACTCGTAGCCGACCTTCAGGGCCTAATGCCATCATCTCCGACTGACCGTATTCCTACGAGTGCAAAATTGCTTGACGACAAAACAGTGATATCGGCTCTTTGCCCAACAACCGATGGGCAAACCCTACGAACTTCTCTTATCTATGATCTACCCGTTGGGGTTTGTGTAAGCCCATACTTGTTCCCAGCGCTACAGCAGCTCTTGGCTGAAGCAGCTTCAATCTTTCCGGCACCATGGGATCAACACTTCAATCAATCAAATTACGCAAACCATTCTTTGTTCAACCAAGGTGTTCGAACAAAAATCCGTGTTCGGACTTCTCTCGTAATTGTTCGTGTGGCACTACATCTTCCCAAATTATTGGCGTACCGATTATATGCTTGGACCAACCAAGACAGAGCCCTTGATACTTGGCGAATGAGTGAATTGACTTTGGGTTGGACAAAGTGGAAACAACTAAAAAATCGTGGAAGCATCTGATCATGACGTCTACCCCTCTCCTTATCGCGTTCCCAATTCAGGAATCTGATGGTCCGAAAAGTATTGAGGTTGCACGTTCATGGGGTCTATCTCTCAGGGCACCTGTATGTCTGTTCGTTAATCAACCATCCCTTAAGCTTCGTTCGTTGCTCACGGAGAGTGGTCTAGAACATGTGGATTTAGGTCTCGGGAAGCATGTGAATCGATATAACTCATCAATGACTGCCACGACTCAATGGGACCCGTGGGGATTCAAGTCTGGCCCAAATCGAGACTTCTTTCGAATCCTTGATTATTGCTCACATCTCGGAGCAGGTTGGACTCTGCTGGCTGAGCCAGATCTCATACCTGCTGAATACGATTTGAAGGACCGCGTGAGTTCACTGCTGCATCAGTTCCCTGGGAAATGGGTGATTGGATCACAAACCACCAAACTTGCTCTTAACAAACTTGATCGTCGCCTGCATGATCACATAAATGGTGCAGCGTTCTACAACACTGCAGCTCAAGATTTTTCACGGTTTCGCAAACGTGTGTGGATCCCATCCCTTATCTCGCTCATCAAAAATTTCCCATTCTTTGCATATGACTGTGCCAACGCGTCAGGGATCTGGGGCCTTCTATCGCCAAGACTTAGATCGGAGTGGAACTCTTGCTCGGAAAAATTTATTGCAACTCCTCAAATGATAAACCAATCCAATATCTGGATTACCGAAAATGACCGTGATCAACTCATTCTGAGCCTACGAAGAAATTGGGGGATTTCTCTTCATGTAAAAGTAGAAAGTGGGATTCTTTGAGCAATTACGTTTTTTATTTACACAACCAGATCCCGTTCAAATCAAAATGAGGTCAGAATCAACGGGTTCAGGTGATGTCAATCTGTTTTATCGCGAATTTTATGATCAGGTAATTGGTACTGGAGTGGTTGGTAAAGCCCAAAATCGCACGCATGAAAAGATGGAACGACTTTGGAATAAAACCAATCACATTGAACGCGTTCTGGAAGTTGGAGCTGGAGATAGTTGCAAGCACCAGCAATTTGTTCGACATAGTTATAGCGAATATGTTCAGACTGACGTTCGAACTTATCCACCTACGAAGAATTTCATGGGTATAAGAAACGTTCAGACAGTTGCCGATGCGCAAATGCTGCCATTTGTTGATAATTCATTCGGGAGGGTTATAGCAACATGCCTACTCCTGCATTTGCAAGAACCTGAATCTGCATTACTTGAGTGGAGACGCGTCACAGAAAATAATGGCCTCATCACGATACTCATACCGACCGAACCGGGATTATTGCTTAGATTGAGTCGTGCCTTACTTACAAGCCCAAAGGCAAGAAGGCTCGGATTTGAGGGATACTCACTCTTTAACGCTCGAGATCACCGCAATCACATTCCTGCCTTACGCAATCTAGTTGAATACGTCTTTCAAAACGATCAGGTTACCGAAAATCGCTATCCATTTAGAATTCCTTCTTGGAATCTGAATCTATATTTTGTGTATCAGATCAAGATCCAGAAGAACTGAATGATGACGCAAACTTGTATCGTTGTCCCCTGCTTCAATGAAGAATTTCGCTGGGATATCGACTTTTGGTTAAATCTCAAGAGACACAATGACATCAACTTAATCTTCGTTGACGATGGCTCCACAGATCGAACCTTGCAACTACTTAAAAAAACTGCCTCACTGACTGGGGCAATCTTTCTCGTGTCAGAAACGAACCTTGGGAAAGCTGAGGCTGTTCGTTTAGGCCTAAATCACGCAATCAGCTCAGGTGCAGATGAGGTTGCGTTCTTGGATGCAGATGGCGCCTTCTCATCTGATGATGTAACAAGACTTATTTTGGTTTTTAAATCTTTGAAAAATTCCGAGCAAGCATCCTGCTTATGGAGCTCAAGAGTTGCCCTTGCAGGAAGGATGATTCAGCGAAGCATTTTGCGTCATTATGTTGCTCGACTTTTAGTGACTATTCTCGCATTTCGATACAAGTTCAATGTTTACGATCCGCAAAGTGGTTTCAAGATATTCCAAGTGACCGAGGCGTTCCGATACAGCTTGGAACACAAATTCCGTACACACTGGTTTGTCGATTTGGAGATTTATCTAAGGATGAGTTCTTACTCAAGACAGCCACCGGTTATCTGGGAAGAGCCGGTTCTTACTTGGCGTGATGTTGAAAACTCCAAATTAAGTGGTTTCGGATTTATTGATGTAGTCCTCGATCTATTTCGTCTTTATAAGAACTACCCAAAGGCTTCGTCAAGAGATGAATAAGATTTCACTTGTGAATACTCGAAGGTCCGCTGGTGATTATGCATTGCAAATTTCATCGTGGTTGGCAATTATCGTATCTTTCGGACTCTCCTGGGCAAGAATCTCGTCGCGTGGTCGAGCATCAGCAGAGATGACCTATGACGACGTTGTTTATGCGATATCCGGAAATCGGCTTGCTCGATCAATTGAACAGAACGGATTATTTAATGCGGTTGCTTTCTGGATAAGACACCGGCCACATGCACCATTGGTTGATCTTGTGTCGGCGACTGCAAGTCTTCTTGGTGGACCGTCAACTCCTCGAATTTATTTAATCAATATGCTTTTTGTGGGTTTTTTGGGTTATTTCGCAATCTCCATGACACTTAAATCAGACCCCCGGAGGACTCGCCTTCTCTTGGCCTTTGCGATTGGTGGTCCACTTGGATACTTCTATAGCGACCAATTTCGACCTGATCCCGCCTATTCGGTTGTGCTTGTGTTTTTTGTAGCATCAACCATCCGTGCAGTTCGAAGCCTCGATTCTGATAAAACAGCAATCTACGCCAGGTGTGCAGGTTTATCGGTTCCATTCCTGCTTTTAGTTAAACCAAGTTTCTTCGTATTTACTGGATTCGCGCTCGTTGGAGCTTTAATTTGGTCTCTCATTTTTGGATCCCAAATTGGAATTAGATCACTCGCAACGCGAATCCTTCGTCCTGCACTCAAAGTAAGTTTTATACCTTTAATTTTTGTGATTTTGGTGGTAATGCCTGATGCTATTAAATACGTCATTGAGAACACACTAGGTGCAAACTCCAAAGTTTGGACTGGACCAACTCCCGTAGAAACAATTAATCAATCAATAAGAGCATTTTTGAGTATTGGATTTCCTGTTTTCTTTTGGGTGTTAATTTCTGGAGTTTCGTTGATAGTTCTTATCATTGGACAAAAGTTTGCAAACATATTTGACTCTCTTGCTTTTCTCATTGTCGGAGGAATATCGCTGATTCCACTTGGAATGACTCGATCACCAAGTATTTTCTTTGGATTGGTCCCCGTGTCAATGATTTTGGCAGCTACGGCTCTCATTACTTACAGTGCACTGCGCTACTTGAAGCAACTTCTCCCGACGTTCAATTATTCGCCCGGCAATGAAAAGATTCTGTCTCTAAACAAGTCACATTTCCTCATTGCTGCGACTGGTCCAATTCTCGTCATCTTTGCAACACTATGGTTACCATTGCACAACACAACTCCAAGTGGTTTAATGCGGCCGATGAACGTCAACTCCCGCCTTCTTTCTGCAGTGATGGCAGACTGCCAAACTAAAGACAATTGCAATAATGATTACACGGCCCGCGGGGCACTTCCGCCATTACTCGTTACTGCAGCTGCGGAAGTTTCAGCTGACTCACTGCAGTGGGAAGCAACCCTCAAGGGATATTCTGGCGAGATTCAGAGACTTAACTTCCTCACAGACCTCAATGGCGCGGTAGTTGAAACACAAGATGCTCAATATGTAGTGGTTCTAGCCGCAAACGCTGACTACGTAAACCCTCAATTGCCAATTAATCAAGTGCAACTTGCACTTGATCAATTCCTTCGGAATTCTGAGGAGTGGGTCCTAGTTCCTGTTCCGTTAATTAATCAAAAGGTAACGCTCTATACGCGGACTTTACCTTGACACTTTTGTTACAAATGGAGCACACACTTCCAAACAAATAAAGCTTTCGCAAAACTGACAACTTCACCGTCGTCTATGTGCTAAATCCAGAGTCACTGAGGGATTCAATGCCAATTAAATTTGAGCCTAAGATTTGAATGTGGGCCCATGTGTAAGCATTATCTATCCAAATTTCGACTTAAAAACAGGCCTCTTAATCCAAAATGTATTGCTGTGGACAACGGCTCAAAATGTTGCCCCTGACAGATTTCAAATAATTATTGCAACAGCAGAATTGAGTCTGGTTGACCGTCAAATATTGAAGAGTTACCTCCGAGAAGGCGACGAAATTGTAGAAGTTTCAGATAAGGAAAACGATAATTCAATGTGGAATGCTGCCGCTAAAAAAAGCAGGCATGAAAATTTATTATTTGTAGAAGGACACGTAACTCCAGATCAACATTTTTTAAACAAAATGTTGAGCTACATCGAGACCAATAAAGAGGCAAAAGCTATAAACACCAACTCTTTGAACACAAAAAACAGTGGGTTTGAGCTCATAATGGACAAATGGTTTGATGAAACGCTACAACTAAGATCCAAAAGTCATTCTTTTACATTCTTGACACGACAATGCTTTATGTTGAAGAAGTCAGTTTTTGAAAAATTTGGACCGTTTATCTCGGAGTTTGAGCAGTTTGGTCCGCCATATTTGTCCGCTATATTTGCCGAGAACCAGATCAAGATTGAAACTGTGAATTTTTCAAATTTAATTCATGAAAATGAAAAAATGATATCTCACCATCACATAGCAACACGAAGTTACGTGCGTGGATATGTGAAAGCTAAAGATCAAATCGACAATGAAGTATTAACCAGATATTTTGGTGTTAATCCCGATTTCATCAAAACAGATCTTAGGTTGCGTCGATTTCTCAAAAAGAGAACAAAGCTTTCGCTGCTCAGAGTCAATTTGACGTCTTTTTATAGAAAACTAAGAATTCGTGCAATTGAATTAGTGATAATGAATATCAATATTGGAATTCAACTGAAGTATATTTTGTTTAAAAAAGTTCACAGGCTTGTGGTTGTTGACCAATACGAGAAGGCACTGTTGCATGGATTTCGAGACAATGGCTGATCTCGATCTTGCAATATTGCTCATATATTCGAGTGGGTATAAGGAATTCTTACAGAATATCCTGCGAAATTTTGAAGAATTAGCATTTCATGATATCACTATAAAAATTCTTGCTCCGACCGCGCAATTATCTGAACTCAATGAGATTAAGAGTGAATTCAACTTAAAAATACTTATAGAGCCAAACATATATTTGGATCAAATATTTTCAGGAAGAACTCAATCATTTGATTTTGACACTGCATCTTTTAATCTGATGATGCAGCAAAAGGTTCTATTTATTGAAAGAAGTTTACGAGATTATAAATATGTAATCTATTCTGATTTGGATGTTGCTTGGCTAAAGAATCCTCTTCCATTGTTATTTGAAATATCAAAAGAGTTTGATGTCGCGTTTCAAAGCGAGGTTCAGGCAAGCGCTCGGCCGGTATTGTGTTTTGGCTTTGTGTCAATCCGATCTACAATTTTTTCGAGATTTTTATTTAGAAAAATAGCGAGAAAGCTGGTTATAAGTTCCATTGATAATTTGGTTGTAGACCAAGAGATACTGAATGAGTTTTACAATGAAAGTCTATTATTTCGCAAGAGATTGTTTCCGTTACCTGAGGGTCTGTTTCCAAATGGTTTGCTATACAAAATTTTAGATAAAAACGAAGATGATGAACTTTTGACTAATCAACTGCAACCATTTATTTATCATGCAAATTTTCTTATTGGTACGACGGCAAAAGCGCGATTTTTAAGTAAATATGCAAATTGGGATTTTAAATTGAAATAGAATCAAAAGTGATACGACAACTTGTTTTTTCTATTTTTAAAATATTTGAAGTTAATTGATTGTTTGTCAATTTTAAATATTCCTTTGGCCAGAAGTATTCGTGGTTTTACACGTTTGATTCAACGTCTATTACAATTTTTGCATTCGGTTGGAGGTTTTGGTGCTGTTGACTTCGACATTAAGGATGGCGAA
>Ga0194055_10002937_pt1 | contig 13349 bp, 14 predicted proteins | sample SepL449m_MetaG_FD_155482 | JGI IMG/M metagenome (GOLD analysis project Ga0194055, IMG submission 155482) | Anoxic zone freshwater microbial communities from boreal shield lake in IISD Experimental Lakes Area, Ontario, Canada - Sep2016-L442-9m | ecosystem: Environmental > Aquatic > Freshwater >... | reverse complement strand
GGGATTAACTGGTTCAATCAAACGAATTCGTTCTGCAATTAACAAGGAAACATCATTATGAAATTATCGAAATCACAAATTGAGGGAGCCTGGCTCATTGACCCAGTTCGCTATGGTGATGAAAGAGGTTGGTTTCAAGAATGGTTCAAGAAATCTGAGGTTGAAAAACAAATCGGGTTTTCTTTTGAACCCATCCAATTGAATATCTCTCATTCGCAAAAGGGCGTGGTTCGTGGAATTCACTACAGTATTGCCGGGTTTGGCCAAGCCAAACTCGTAACTGTGATGTCTGGTCAGATTGACGACTATGTAATTGATATTCGGCCAGGATCTCCAACCTTTGGTCAATGGGAACGTTTGCGCCTCTCAGCTAGCGTTGGAAATTCAATTCTCTTGGGGCCGAATCTTGCACATGCATTTCAATGCATAAGCGACGAGGCAACCGTTTGTTATGCAGTATCCGCCGAATTTAACCCCGAAGTAGAAAAAGCGATCAACCCCCTGTGCCCCACTCTCAATATTGAGTGGAATAATAACTTCCCAATATTATTATCGCCCAAGGACGAAGCTGCTCCAAACCTGGATGAACAAAAAGCTGCTGGCCTCTTGCCGCATTTATAGACGTCCTTCGTAGAGTCGTAAGTTAGTGCAGCCTATGAGCCGTCAAACTTGAATTGATATGTGTCTGCAAAGACAAGTTTGATACATGAGCCAGCGCAATTCTTGTTTTCAACCAACAAGGCGGATTTAATTCCAATTTGTTTAAATTTATCGCCGCGACCAAGCACCCAATCCAGCCAATTAGTTATTTCAGGGCGTTCTCTCGGGTCCACAATTGTGTAAACCAACTGAGTTCGTCCGTCTAACTTCTCATGAACATATTCAAGGACTTGATTAGAAAGTCTTATCGGTTGTTCATAGTCGGGTAAGAACTTAAGACAAGTGATACTAAAGACAAGAAAACAAGTGAGAATAACAGCTCGCCATTTTTTAGATTTCGATACAGCAATCCCAAATATCAGCAAGAAAACTTCTGGACCAAACAACCAACGTCCCTCAATCCTGCTGATGATAGTTGAAGCAGGAATTATCAAAAGCAGCCCACTAGTAAGCAGCAGTTGATAGAGAACTGTCTGTTGTTCCGACCATTGTTGCGGAGTCTCCGTCTTTGAAGCCAAAAAACTGCTGCTGCTAGTGATCTTTAAAGTGACGGTGACCAACAAAATTAGAATGAGCACCACCAGCCAGGTTTTTCCCAAAGTACCTAAGGCCGGAACACGTACATAACCAGACTCGTCAAATCCAATATTTAAACCATTGCCAATTCCTACGACTGCCTTTACGCCGGCAAGAAAATGTTCCAATATCCATGTGTTAGCGGATGATCTGAGAGGAGCCTCTCCACCGCCTACCAATAAATCAGTGCGTAAAAAAAAGACTTTTATAGCGAGTATGGATCCAGAAAATACGAACCACGGGCCAAAAGGAATCCGCATGTGTTTGTTTCTCACGTTAAAGAGCGCGACCAGAAAACCAGCTGCAAGTAGGACTAGGTACCGTTCGTGGAACAAAGCGGAAATACAAGCAAAGCCTCCCGCTAAGTACCACCAACTTTTTTTCTGTCGTACTAGAGCTGACATGAACTGACGAATAAACTGCAGTGCAAACAACAATGCGCCAAACTCCATTAATCCAAACGGGCTAATCCGTCCGTACCACGCAAATCGGGAAAATGGTAGGGCAAAGGCACAGAAAGCAATTGACCACGCAGATATTTTGTCAATCTTTTGTAACAGGACTCCGGCTGTTAGCGCTACCAGAAAAATCAAGAAGAGATTGAGTAGGAAATACCCTAGGTAATTGTCGCCAAAAAGTCTCAGTACAGGTACGGCAGTGCAAACGAACATCGGTCTCCACTTGCCCGATCCAATATCGTTCACACAACCAAGAAGCGAAGATGCGTAGCCACCTGGACTGCGTGAAGCCATCAGCAACAGGTAATCATCTCCGGAGAAATACTTGGGTAAGCCACTTAGGATTACATACGTAATTCCCATCAAACTGGTTCCCAAGAACGACCCAACTAAGGCTGGGGATCTCTTCAAGAAACTAAATGTCGACGACACGATTACTGTTTGATTCCTTCTTTATTAGATACGAACAGTTTCTTTCGATACTCCCACGCAAGAGTTATCAGCAAGAAAGTGAAGGTAATTCTCGCAACATCCCTGGTTTTCATCGGTAGTCCAAATGTGACGACAGATTTTGTAGTTTGAATGCGGACCGCTGCTTGCACTTCACCAATCGTTGTTCGAGTACCGTCATATCCTCCGCCAATCAGCACATGGTTACAAGTTGGTTGAAAATTACCTTCTCGTGTTGTGACCTCTCCATCGTCTACCTGGACTGTGAGAGTATTCAATTCAGCGCTGACATGTACCTTTGTTAAAGCCTTGGCCTTAATTACGTCAGACGCCATAACACTCAACACCTTCTCTGGGCCACCACCATCGGGGCTTTGTACAAAAGCATTAAGTTTTCCATCGGAACTAATTTCGATTCGGAATCCCATATTTAAATCATCAGTTTGAAAAATGTTTGTATTCCGCTTATTCAATGTTGCGATTTTGACTGTGAATTCAATTTCTATTTTCACGTTGCTGTCATTAAAAGCCTTGCAAAAATTCTGATTAGCTCCAAGATCTAGAGGCTCGTCTGGAATCCCCTCAAACGAAGAAGGTTTGGATTTATAGACGTTTTCCGACATGCTCGTAGGAGTAAGTGGTTCTAGTATCGACACGAAAAACGAGAGCATAATCAACACGATTAATGCAACACGGCGAATGGACGTATATCGATCTAACATAGATGTATTCTATCTTCATGAGCATTAAGGAAGCGGACGACACAACAACAGTTTCAAAGGTGCTGACTTATCTAGGTATAACATTTACGTTTCAATTACTGGGTCTCATAACAGTACTTATCTACAGCGAATACTTCAACAAATCTGCCACATTTGCCCAGTCCTTCCTCTTTCGCTCTTCAGATAGTTCGCCAGTAGCTCCTGGCTTTCATGTGCCACAACCTTTCGGAAATCATTTCTTTGGGGACTACCTTTGGATATATTCCGAGATCAAGACCAATGGCCTTGGCGGTTATTTTGGGGCGAGCCAGTTATACCTACTTGTCGCAACCAAACTTCCCTACTATTTCTCTCTCATTGGTTTGTTTATTACTTCCCTTCTAGTTTTGTACTTGGCTGCAAGATTGCTATTAAGGGAACTAGGTTTTAATGCGCAATTGGCTCTACTGACTGTTGGCATCTTGTGCACCCAACCAGTGCTGCTTGCAATAGATCGAGGCCAGATACACCTCCTACTATTCGCACTTCTTTTACTTGGTCTCACACTTGCAATCAAAGAAGGTGGTGATAAAACCTTGGGGGCAGTCCTTATTGCAGTTGCCATCTCCATAAAACTAACACCAGTATTTTTCCTACTTCTATTCGTCAGAAAAGCCCAATGGAAAGAATTGAAAGTCGGTCTTATTTCCCTCGCCGGATTTTTGCTTCTGCCTATTGCTTACTTACACAGCGGTATTGGCGCCTGGAAATACGTACTCGGACTTTCAAAAACAAACAAAAATTTGAGCCAAATTTATAGTTCGCCTGAGTATTTTACGGGAAATCTTGCATACAACAGTAGCTTTAAACTGCTGGCTTACCAGTTTTCTCAAATGAATTCGGGTCTTGGGAATGTTGGGAATTTCATGTTCGAGCATTATTTCTTGTTTGCTGGATTTCTGTCAATATTTTTCTGTTGGTTAATCACTCGAAAAAGTGTCACTCAATTTGAGTCGGTCTTACTAATGGCAATTGCATCTAGTTTGCTCATTCCTATCGCAAGCGGCTACACATTAATGGTCTTCATTTTACCGATTGTCGTGGTCATATTAGACGCTGATTTTATTTTCACGAGATTGAACATCATCTATTGTTGCTTCATCGGCATAGTGCTCATGCCTAAGCAAATTGCCATCGGTTTCGGAGCCTTCGAAGATTTCTCTATCACTCTTGGCGGTATCTTGAATCCAAGTCTTTGTCTATTAGTGATTGTCTTCATTACCGGCAAGTATTTTTTTCTTGCAAAAGAAACATCTCCAAAGATTCACAAATTTTGGATACGAAAATCAAATTTTTGATTTCCCGCTGCCCACTCTGGAAAAAAATCTGGCGGTGCTCTAGTGATCTATTGGAACGACAACCGGTTTGGCACCATTCAAGCTCAACGTAGCCTTGGTTAGTAGGCAGTTTACTTACACTCACTAGGGCCAAGTACAACAAATAGAGTCGCACATCCCCATCAAACCACCCTTGCTTTACCAAAGCGCCAGAGGGAACATCCTAAATCTGCAGCAGACGGAAAATGGGCTATCGTGTGTTTCGTGCATAGTGTGCCCTTTAATCGACCGACGATCGCCCCAATGCAAGCGAATTACGTTAACGAAGCGTTTCAGAGTGGACATCTATCTGGAGATGGGCCATTTACAAAAAGGGTGTCTGAGGCGATAAGCATATTGCATGGGGGGAGCAAAGTGCTCATGACAACCTCGTGCACTGCAGCTCTCGAGCTTTCCGCGCTTCTGCTTGATTTACATACAGGTGACGAGGTAATTGTCCCTTCATTCACATTTGTTTCATCAGCGAATGCTTTCGCCATCATGGGAGCGACTATCGTCTTCGCAGAAGTGGAACGAGAAACGCTTAGTATCTCTGTGCGAACCGTAGAGCACCTAATTACTCCACGCACCAAAGCGATAGTCGCTGTTAACTACGGCGGCGCGCCTTCTGTTACCCAAGACCTCGTCGGGCTAGCTACTGCTAATGACATAATTATCATTGAGGATAATGCTCATGGGCTCTTCGGTTCTCATGACAACAAACCACTAGGCACTCAATCCTCTCTCAGTACTTTAAGTTTTCATGAAACTAAAAACATCACTTGTGGCGAAGGTGGTGCATTGGTCATTAACGACCCAAAATTCATTGATCGAGCGGAGATAATCCGGGAGAAAGGAACTAATCGAACTCAGTTCTTCAGGGGGATGACTGACAAGTACACATGGGTTGCCAAAGGCTCTAGTTATCTTATGTCAGACATCAATGCAGCAGTGTTGCTCTCTCAACTTGAGTTTGCCGGGACTATCCAACAGAGACGACGTGATGCTTTCGCTATATACATGGATGGTCTGAGTGAATGGGCGGAGTCGGTTGGGGCAACACTTCCCAAACATTTGTATCTTGATGAGCGACCATTTCATATGTTTCCCATCATGATGCCGAACTTAGAATCTAGAACTGAATTAATCAAGGAGGCGAAAAGCAAGGACGTGTCTCTCACATTTCATTATGTTCCACTTCATAATTCCCTAGGAGGAAATATGTTTGGGCGCTACACAGACAATTTTTCAAATACTCAAAATATTTCTGATGTCCTAATTCGGCTTCCATTGTTCTCAGACATATCCAAAGTTGATAGTTCGCGCGTGTTAGAAGTTCTCTTAGGATTTTCTCCGACTTCATGAGCACTCCACTTATTTCCGTTGTCATACCTGTCTTTCGATCAGTTGAAAGTCTTGAGGAATTGGTCAGACGATTAATAATTAGCCTTGAGATAATTACGAGTAATTTCGAAGTGATCCTTGTTGATGATGGAAGTCCTGATAACTCATGGGACATCATTTCACGAATCTCAAAAGGTGACGGGAGATTCAAGGGTCTGCGGCTTTCACGAAACTTTGGGCAACATCCTGCGATCACGGCGGGACTTAAGTACTCGAGTGGCGAATATGTCGTCGTCATGGATTGTGATCTACAGGATAGGCCGGAAGAAATTCCTCGCCTTTACCAAATGTCTCAACAGGGTTACGAGCAAGTTGTTGCAACTCGCGGGACCCGCCAAGACTCGTTTTGTAAAAGAAATTCTTCACGAATCTATGTTGGAATTTTGTCATATCTGAGTGGTTATCGTATAAATCCAGCTGTAAGTAACTTCGGCATCTATCGCCGATGCGTCATAGATGTAATCACATCGCTTAAGGAACAAGGTCGTACATTCGGGTTACTGGCACTCTGGGCTGGTTTCAGAAGAACGGAGCTGGAAGTCAAACATGCTGAACGTCCTTATGGCGAATCTAGTTATTCTTATCAAGCACTTCTAAAACTAGGGCTACTGGGAATTCTAAGTCACACGGACAAACCCCTGAAGTTGTCAATTAAATTCGGTGCTTACCTCACTGCTACATCACTGGCGGGCGGTTGTTGGATCGCGCTGCGTCAAATCATTTGGGGTCATACCCCAATTGGTTGGACCAGTGTCATGGTAGCCATCATATTTTTGACCGGCATAATTCTCAGCTCGATTGGTATTGTTGGCTTATACGTTGCACAATCATTTGAAGAAGTTAAAGAACGCCCGACGTCAATTATTTGGGAAACTACCATGCGTAGTCACTCAGAAAATTCCTAACTTAAAGGGATGAATTGGTATGCAGAATTCTGTTGTTAAGTACCTGAAATATGGAGCACTGGTTCACCTACCCGACAAGATTGCGGTAGTTGATAATGAACGAGAATTTACTTTTTCCGAACTCGACGATCTTTCGTCTCGTTTGGCATGCCATATCGCATCGTTATCTAAAGAGACCCACAAGCCAATCGCAGTGTTTCTTCCCAAGACTGCACTCACTATTGTCATCAATTTGGCAATTGTTAAAAGTGCTAACTTCTACACAAATCTCGACGAAAAATCTCCTACGGAGAGACTTAAGAAACTTCTAAATAATGTCTCTCCCATCATCGTTTTTACGAGCAAAGCATTATCACAGAGGCTCATTGAGGCCGGCATAGACGAACAGAAAATAGTCTGTATCGATGAAACCAACATAAGTTCAATACCTTTAGACTCCAAGACTCTTCAGGAGCGAGAAAGATTGACCATTGATACTGACCCACTTTGCCTCATTAACACTTCTGGATCCACGGGCGTACCCAAAAGCGTGATCTTGAATCATCGAAGTACTATCGATTTCATTGATTGGTGTCTGAGCCAATTCGATTTTGATGCAAACGATTCAATAGGTAGTTTGTCTCCACTTTATTTCGACATTTACACTTTAGAGATTTTTGTTTGCCTCAAGACTGGTGCCACTATTTATCTGATCCCAGAACAGACTGCTGCCTTTCCTGCACAGCTTGTTCAATTTCTAAGTGTACGCAAAATTACCTTTATATTCTGGGTCCCAACAATCATGGTAAACATCGCCAATTTAGATTTGTTAAAAAAGTTCGACCTCTCTTCTATGCGGCGAATTTTCTTCGCAGGAGAGGTCTTCCCTACAAAACCTCTCAACTTTTGGCGAGCGAATTTGCCAACGGTACAGTTCGTAAACCTGTATGGCCCGATTGAGATCACCGTGGACTGCACATATTTTGTGCTTGACCGCGAGTTTCCAGATGATGCACCGATTCCCATTGGAACACCGTGTGCGAATTCAGATGTGTTTATTCTTACTGAAGACGACAAATTGGCACAATTTGGTCAAATTGGTGAGCTGTGCGTTCGTGGTTCATCGCTTGCTCTTGGCTATTACAACAATCATGAACAGACCTCAAAGGCATTTGTTCAGAACCCACTCAACATTGCTTATCCAGAGATTATCTATCGAACCGGAGATCTTGTCCACACCAATGAATTCGGTGAGATTATGTTTGATGGTCGAAAAGATTTTCAGATCAAGCACCAAGGTTACCGAATTGAGTTATCAGAAATTGAAACTGCTGTTCAAGCGTTGCCTGACATTCTCAATGCTTGCGTTTTGTACCGAAAAATGAATAAGGAGATCGTCCTGATACTTGAAGCAGAATCAGAATTCACCTCAAGACAAATTCGGACAGCGCTCCAATCTCGATTGCCAAAGTACATGCTTCCCACTGTGATTATCCAAGTGGATGAAATGCCTCGAAATCCAAATGGAAAGATTGATCGAAAGTGGTTAAATGAGCAATTCGCTTCATAGTTTGAGACCAATTCAGAACTTTAAAGAGGCAAAACAACTTTGGTCCGATGGGAAACTTAGTGGCCACACAGCTCTAACTAACTTCTTTCTCTCTCAACGGGCAATTGAACGTGCAACTAGTGCAGGCGTCCTCTGGGGTTTTTCTGTACCTGGAGCGTCCATACTTTTAAGGGGAGACCGAGATTTTTTCCATCTGTATGCGAACTTCGCGGACACTGCAAAATTCCGGTCATTGTTAGCAAAACTTCCATCTAACACAGTCCTAGTGTCAGACGTTTTACAACGAAGGGAGTCTCATCGACTCATGATACAAACTCTTGAACAAGAAGGATTTACTCGATATCGCGAACTAATCCGCATTGAACGGCTGCCGCACAATATGCCTGAGCCAGCCCCTGAAGCAGATATCCATTACGCAAAATTGACGGATGCAGACTATATTTTGGGCGAGTTGGAAGTAAATTTTGATAAGTTCAGCGAACAGTTACCAGACTTTGATGAAATTGCCGACGCAATTAGTAGTAACCAAATTTTAGTGGCGCTTTCAGATGGACGCCGCGCTGGATTCCTTTTTTTTGAGTCATCTGGACAGAGCTCTATTCTTCGTTACTGGTTTGTCGGACCAGATTTTAGAGAAAAGAAAATGGGTTCATCACTCATGCGTCACTATTTGATGGACGCTTGCTCTAATGAATTATCCCAGCTTTGGGTGGGACGTGATAATTCTAATGCGACAATGAGGTACAATCATTACGGTTATTCAGAACTTGATTTGAGTGACCAAATCTTGATTAGGAAGTAATTTGTGAAAAATGAAATACTCGAAATTCTGCGAGAAACACGTCCAGAATCTGATTTTTCAATTTCTGACAATTTCATCAATGAGGCTCTACTTGATTCGTTTGACATAGTTGTGTTGGTCGATGAGTTGGAAAACAAATTCGGGGTGAAGATTGATGGTGCAGAAATTCTCCCTGAAAACTTTGTCTCAATTGATGCAATAATTCGCCTCATAAAGTCTTCCCAGTAATTTAATGCGTTTAAAATTTGTTGATAGAAATATTTCCGGACTCTTATTAGTTCTCCCTGCACATGAACAATCTTTTTTAGATGACATGAAGAATTTTGATTTTCCGCATTCGCGCTCCATAAAGCTTATGAATGTTATGGGATACGATAAGCACAGGCTTGTTTCTCCAAATGTAACTTCGTCTGATCTTGCAATTCATGGTCTCAGACATCTCTTCGACAACCAAATGGTGAAGCCAAATTCAATTGACGCCATCATTGTCGTCACGCAGTCCCCAGACTATTTGATGCCTCCAACAAGTTCCGTTATCCAAGGTGAACTTGGCCTCAAAGAAGACATGCTTTGCTTAGATATTAGCCAAGGCTGTGCAGGTTTTTTAGTGGGCCTAATTCAAGCTTTCTCTCTTTTGAACCAAGACTCAATCAGTCGAATTGCGCTAATCAACGTTGATGTAATGAGCCGCAAAGTTAACCCAAGGGATAGAAATAGCTACCCATTGATTGGTGATGGTGCATCTATTGCAATAATCGATAAATCGGATAGGAATGAAATCTGGTCTAACATAATGATGGATGGTTCTAGACGAGAAGCACTCATGATTCCTGCGGGAGGAATGCGGCTACCCTCTTCTCCGGAAACCGCAGAAGTTCAAGATGCAGGAGATAACAATTTCCGTTCATTGGACGACCTGAAGATGGATGGTTCTGCAGTTTTTAACTTTGTCCAAACTGAAGTTCCTCCCCTTATCGCTGACATTATGGAGTTCTCTAACAAAACAGACTCAGATATTCACTCTTATGCTTTCCACCAGCCAAACAAGTTTATGTTAGAAAAATTGGCTGACAAATTGGGGATTGAGCATTGGAAGATTCCTATGGATGTTGTTAAGCGTTTTGGAAACAACAGCGGTGTATCTATCCCAACTGTTCTAGCCACAAATTTGAAAAAAGATTTGCTGACTGGTCCTGCTCTCTATTGCCTAGCAGGCTTCGGAGTTGGCCTTACTTGGGCGTCCATGATCCTGTCAATAGGACCGCTAGAATTTTGTGAACAAATTGATTATCCCTAAGGACGTTTTATGGAAATTTTGACCGAACAATTGCTCGAAATCTTTGAGCTTGATGAAATAAACTCCGAGATTGTGTTGAGAGAGCTTGAGCTCTGGGATTCATTGAGCGTGATTTCGATGCTCGCTGTCCTTGATGAATCTTACGGAATTAATATTGAAGTAACTGAGATTGTTGATGTGATAACAGTCGCGGACCTCTTTGCTTTTGTCAAAGAACGTCGAACTAAGTAAGAAGCAAGATGCGTGACGTTCCACTGACATTGATCACAGGTTCGTCCTCAGGTATCGGACGTCAGATAGCCATAGAACTTTCTCAATCACGGACTCTGATTCTTAATGGACGCGATAGGAATCGTTTGGCAGAAACTTTGTCACTTTGTTCACCAGGAAATCATATTATTTGGAATTTTGATTTAGAAGATGTACACAAGTTGCGAGCATCTCTACTGAGTGTATGTATGACCTCAGAGAGCACCATATCCGAATTCATACACTGTGCAGGAATCCCATCGGTGAGCGGAGCTCGACTTATGACTGCACTTGATATGCAAAAAACATTTAACATAAACACAATTTCAGCTCTTGAAATATGCGCGCTCCTTCTCAAGAAGACCAATAAGGGTTCGCTCAGAAATGTTTTGTTTGTATCAAGCATTTGGGGCCAATTTGGTTCAATTGGACACACTTTGTACAGTGCATCTAAGGGTGCGCTGGATGCAGCTATGAGGTCTCTTGCAGTTGAACTAGCTCCAAACACCCGAGTTAATTCTTTAGCCTTGGGAGCAATTGATACCTCCATGGCCAAAGCCGCCCTGTCCAACGCCGAAATTCGATCTCACACAGAGAAAAATTACCCATTGGGAATTGGAACCACCGAGAGTATTGCATCTGTATGTGAATTCATGCTCTCCGATTCAGCAAGGTGGATAACCGGGCAAGTTATAGTAGTCGATGGCGGGCGTACTGCTCACATGTCCAACAAGTAGACGATGCAGGATAGGGGGTTCTCGTATGCCAGATTCAGTTCTCTTTGAGAGCAGTGCAGGAAACGTAACAACTACTTCCTTTAGGGAGGCTCTGCTGACTTCTGAAGCCCACGAAGCTGATGTTTTATATGTTCATTCGGGATTGAACTTCGGCCAGCCGCCGAGGGGGCTCTCCCGAACAAATCTTCTTTCAAACATAGTTGAATCAATCCTCAACCTTGGAGTAAAAACTGTTTGTATGCCAACATTCACCTTCAGTTTTTGCAATGGAGAGAGCTACGACGTTCAGTCGAGCAAATCCCAAATGGGAGCCCTCAATGAACACTTCCGTAAGCGCTCAGATGTGACCCGATCAGCTGATCCCCTCATGTCTGTGGCGGCGTTTGGAAGAGATCTTGATCTAGTCCAGAACTTAGGCATGCAGTCAACGGGAAAAAACTCAAATTTTGACAAACTTAATTCTCGACAGAATGTTAAATTTTTATTTCTCGGCGTGCACCCTGGAGATTGCTTCACTTATATGCACTACCTTGAATGGGTCGCTGACGTGCCATACCGATACAACCGCAGCTTCACGGGAGACGTAACCAACAGCGGGTCTATTACTTCTGTGACAAAACAGTTATTTGTGAGGTTCAACGGAGTTATACCAAATAGAGCAAGTTATACATACGGAGATATGCTTTGGGAAAAAGGCGACCTTACCAAAGTTAGTGTCGGAGATTCATCAATAAGTTCCGTCCCTCTCGGGCCAGCGAGAGATCTCTACCTAAACCTTCTCAATGATGACCCAAACTATTTTATTACAGAACCTTTTGATAAATCAAAAGTGACGGACGATTTCACTGTGAACAATATGGTTGCTCTTTGACTTTCTCCCTCGATCTTTTAGATGTTGACTCTGAGGTATTCGGTCTAAGCGCTTGGAACTTGACCGGTATTCAATCGTCTAAGGATTTTGGTAGTGCACTTGAATCTCTCAGGGGTAGTCAAAGCGCTAGCTACATCACTTGTAAATTGCCGATTGAAAGTATCGGGCTAATTCACGCTGCTGAAAGTGTGGGCTTTAGGTATATCGAAACTCAATTTCAAACAAGTCTTCGCTTGAAAAAAACATTCGATACCTCGAAGTATCCATACGACTATGTGCTCATTAAGTCACAAGATCAATTACATGAAATCCTCAAAATTGCAGAAACAACCATTGAACACGATCGTTTTTCCAGAGATCCCAAATTGGGGAAGACTGCCTCTGGTCAGCGATATCGTAAATATTTAGAAGACTCATTTCATCGAGAGAGCGATGAAATTTGGGCTGTTAAGAGTAAGGCAACGGGACAGTTACTCACCTTTCGAAGTCATCGGATACACAGTGAAAACGAGGTAGTCCTACTTATTGGTGGAGTTCACCAAAATTTCAAGAACATCGGCCTCGGCATAATCTCTTCACATTTCTGCTTCAATCAACTCCTTGTTGCTGGTTTCCGTCGAGCTACCACTCATATATCTGCGGCTAATTCGCCAATTTTAAATCTAGAAGTAGGGCACTTTGATTTTCGAATTGAAAAAACTTTCGTTGTCATGAGAGCAGTGTTATCATGATTTTCTACACTGCATGTATCAACCATAATGCGCTCAGGAATGAAAAATGAACTTACGTGAACGATTGCTGGCCCATACTTTTGTCTATAAAACATTGCAGAATCTTGTTGCACCTTCGGGTCTAGCTCGGCAGACCGTTGCAGATTACTTAATGACGCCAACAAACTCGAAGGTCCTCGATCTCGGATGCGGCTATGGATCAATCTCTCAATACTTCAGTCCAGATGTTCATTACTTGGGAATCGATTTAAATGAGTCTTACATTTCAGAAGCTCTGAGACGATATGCGGGACCGAATTCTGATTTCATTGTTGGTGATATTTCAGATTCAGAGATACTGAATCGAGGCCCATTTGATCTTGTATTTGTTTCTGGTGTCCTACATCACCTTTCGTCTTCTCAAATCAGCAGTATTTGCAAAGCTTCGAGCAACCTTGTCAATAAGAACGGAAGATTTGTTGCAATAGAACCAGTTTTTTCGCCGGAGCAAGGAATTATTGCAAGGCTAATCATTGCAGCCGATAGAGGACGGTACGTACGCGATGTGGAAGGATACGAGTCGCTGTTGACTTCGGGGTTTCAG
>Ga0194055_10002936_pt1 | contig 13350 bp, 10 predicted proteins | sample SepL449m_MetaG_FD_155482 | JGI IMG/M metagenome (GOLD analysis project Ga0194055, IMG submission 155482) | Anoxic zone freshwater microbial communities from boreal shield lake in IISD Experimental Lakes Area, Ontario, Canada - Sep2016-L442-9m | ecosystem: Environmental > Aquatic > Freshwater >... | reverse complement strand
ACGGCGTACTGACCGATGCGCACTCGAACTCTGGGCGTAGCCCTCGCGGCGCTCGTCGTTGCGGCCAGCCCGCTCGCTTCCGCGACGACCGTAGGTGCCGCTCCTCACGCGGGGGTCATCGCCCGCGCGTCTGTTCCGGCATTCCCTGGCAATCTGATCGTTGGCTCAAAGGGCGCTGCCGTTGTCGCCGTGCAAAAGGGCCTGTTGAGCAAGGGATATCGCATCTCGGGTCTGACGACCAGTAGTTCCGGATCGAGATTTGGTTTCCTTGGCGCTGCGACGATGGCGACGATCATGCGATTCAAGGCATCGCACGATCTCGGTCCTAGTCGTGCGGTAGGCCCCAAGACCTACGCCGCAATCACGGGTTGGCAGTCGGGATCAAGTGCGGGCGCCAGTTCGGGCTCAAAGTGGTCGAAGGTGCGAGCGGCTTCCCCCTATTCGTGGAGTTCTCCGTCGTATGCCAAGTGGTACGCAAGCCGCCGGATGAGTGCTTACGGCTGGAATGCTGCCCAACAGATGGCCTGTTTACGGCCCATGTGGATTGGCGAGTCGCACTGGCAGTACAAAGAGATCACCGGCCAGTACGTCGGGATTCCGCAGACCACGATCGGCGTGGCAAACGACTATGGCTACAGCGAATCGGCCTACCGAGGAACTCCCGAGGTACAGGTTGAAGTAGGTATGCGCTACATCCGTGATCGCTACGGCAGTCCGTGTAAGGCGTGGGCCTTCTGGAAGGCACAGGGTGCCTGGCAAGACAGTCAAGATTCCACCCAGTGGTGGGGCGGCTGGTACTGACATCGTGGGCGCACCTCGCGCCCTGCCGTCCCAGACTCGCGGGGAGTTCAACAAAGCGCGCTGGGCCTGACTACTCTGAAGCCCATGCCCCGTTATGGAACTCAGTTCGGCCCCGACATCACCTTTCTGGGAGTGCCACGATGCACCCTTGATGAGCCCGAAACGTGGGCCGACGCGCAGGTGGTGATTCTGGGTGCGCCCTTTGATGGCGGAACCTCCTACCGCGCCGGAGCCCGGTTCGGCCCGAAGGCGATGCGCGAGACCGACAACAATTCACACAATGGTTCGCGTCCATCGATGGCGATGCGAACTGATGGATTGGTTGACCTCGCGGTCATGGACGCCGGCGACGTCGAGATGTACTCGGGTGACGCCGCTCGCTCGTGCGCTGACTTGGAGAAGGCCGTCGAGACGGTTGCGGCAGCTGGAAAGATTCCGCTCATCCTCGGAGGTGACCACACGATCACTTGGCCTGATGTCACGGGCGTGGCGCGTGGTTCAGGGAAGTGGGGTCGCGTGGCTGTGCTCCATTTCGATGCTCACGCCGACACCGGAGATATCGAGTTCGGCTCGTTGATCGGGCACGGACAGCCCATGCGTCGGCTGATTGAAAGTGGCGCAGCCCGTGGTGATCGCTTTCTGCAGATTGGCTTGCGTGGCTACTGGCCGCCGCCGGACATCCTCGAATGGATGGCGCAGCAGGGAATGCGTTCGTATGAGATGACCGAAATCGTCGCTCGCGGCCTCGACGAGTGTTTGACGGAAGCATTCGCCATCGCGCTTGATGACTGTGATGGCATCTTCCTGAGCGTCGACATCGATGTCGTCGATCCAGCCCATGCACCCGGAACGGGAACGCCTGAGCCGGGAGGACTGTCGTCGCGACAACTTCTCGACGCGGTGCGTCGGATCGCCTATGAGTTGCCCATCCTCGGCATGGATGTTGTCGAAGTGGCGCCGCCGTATGACCACGCCGATATCACTGCCGTGCTGGGAAACCGCGTGGTACTGGAAGCACTGTCGGCCATGTCACGCCGTCAGCGCGATCTGGGTGATGGCACAACATGGAATCCGAGCCAGCCCCTGCTCGACGGACGCTAGTTTTCGTCGGGCTTTTCACCAGCCGACGGTGCAGGAGCCTCAGCTTCCTCCTCGATCGCTTCGACTTCTTCTTCTGACAGGATGCGGTCGGCGACTGGGTCGTAGACCTGGGCGCCCTCAGGCAAGTTCGACAGGTCGGGTGCGAGCACCGTGGGAACGAGTGCGGAGTCGGGCTGCGGTGACCCTTCGAAGATGGGCTCGTGACCGGCGGGAACCAGGATGAGGTCGTGGCTCTTCATAGGTAGCGTTTCGCCCTTGAAGAATGCAGGTGTGGCGACGCGTTGCCACACCATCAAGATGACCCCGAGGATGAGCGCGCCAACACCGACGACGGCCACCGCGCCGATTCCGAAGATGGTGATGGGCTCATCGTTCTCGTCAGTGATCCACGTGGGGTCGGCGTACACCTTGAGCGCGTAGAAGAATGCGACGAACAAGATGATGCCTCCGAGTAACGGCAAGAGGAAGCGCATCACGAAATCGCGGCCATTCTTCATGAAGGTCTTGCGATAGAACCATGCACACGCGAATCCGGTGAGTCCGTAGTAGAACGCGATCATCAGGCCGACCGAACTGATCAAGGCCAACAGCAGGTTCTGGCTGACCAACGTGAACAACAGGTAGAAGGCCGCCGACACCACGCCCATGCCGATGGTGGCCCAGGTAGGGGTGAGGTAGCTGTCGTGGATGCGTGCGAACTTTTGCGGAATCGCCCGGTAAGCCGCCATCGATAGTGCAGTGCGCGCCGTGGGGAGAATCGTGGTCTGTGTTGATGCCGACGCGGAAGTCAGGATTGAGGCGGACAAGAGCAGCAGTCCGATCTTGCCGAGCGTGCTGTCGCCAAAGAGGTCAGGTCCGATCGCGCCGAAGACGTCAGCTGAGTTCGCGGGATTACCCAATCCGACGCCCTCGGTGCCAATGCCGGCGAAGGCAATTGCGGCAACAGTCACGAGTGCATAGGTAACCAGCAGCAGCACGGTCGAAATGACAGCGGCTCGCCCGGGCGTGGTGCTGGGGTCTTCGGCTTCTTCATTGCAGGCAACGGCGGTGTCCCAGCCCCAATAGATGAAGACCGCAGCGAGAAGCGCCGGAGCCACGACCGTGCCGATGTCGAGGCCCCCGGGCCAGAACCACGAAAGTTCTGGAGTGAGCGAGTATGACTCGGCGTTGCCGGTGTAGACCTTGACGAGCGCCACGGCGGCAAAGAGAAAAAGAACGATGACCTCAATGCCTAGCAGTGCATATTGGACGCGCGCTGAGACTTCGATTCCTCGGAAGCAGATCCAGGTCATCACAGCGATCCAGAGCAAGCCAGCCACCGTTGACCAGAACACGCTGTCGCCGAGTTCGGCGATGTTGGTGAACCCAAGTTCACCGAGGAAGTAGAAACTGTAGGAACCGGCGACTTGAGCGAGATTGGCCATCACGATGACGTCGGCGGCGATGATTCCCCAACCACCCATCCAGCCCACCCACGGACCGAAGGTGCGCGTTGCCCACGTAAAGGTCGTACCGCAGTCGGGTTCAGCCTTGTTCATTTCTTGATAGGCGACCGCAATGAAATACATCGGAATGAACGCGACCAGCATGATGGCCGGTGCTTTCATTCCGTCGGGGCCGAGCGCCACCACCACGAGGCCGAGACTGGCCGCCAGCGAGTACGCAGGCGCCGTCGACGCCATGCCCACGACGATGCTCGACACGAGGCCGAGTGATCCACCTTTGAGTCCCTTTTCGCCCGGTGCGCTTCCGTGCGTTGCCTCGTTCGATGTGGTCGACATGTCGGCTTCCCCTCGCCTAGCACCCGCCCCCGGGTAGAGGGCCCCGATAGTGGGACACTATCCCCACACGCAGACTCTGGGAGACGGTATGCGAATCCTCATTGTGGGTGCAGGCGGAGTTGGTTCATCGATGGCGCTCATCGCAGCGCGGCGCGACTTCTTCGAGCAGGTGGTGATCGCCGATTACGACCGCGCACGTGCCCAGAGGCTCGTCGAGCGACTCGATGATCCGCGCTTCATCGCAGCTGAGATCGATGCCTCAGAGTCGGAGTCAATCGTCGAGTTATCGAGAGCCTATGGAATCACGCACGTGGTGAACGCGGTCGATCCGCGCTTTGTACTCCCCATATTCCGCGGTGCTTTGTTGGCCGGGGCCGACTACCTCGATACGGCAATGAGCCTGTCGAGCAAGCATGCCGAACGGCCGTATGAAGAAGTCGGAATCAAACTCGGTGATGCTCAGTTCGACGACGCCGTCGAATGGGAGGTCGCTGACCGCCTCGCACTTGTCGGAATGGGTGTTGAACCGGGGCTCGCTGACGTCTTCGCTCGCTATGCCGCAGATCACCTGTTTGGCTCAATCGATGAACTGGGCGTGCGCGACGCCTCGAACCTCGTTGTTGAGGGCTACGAGTTCGCGCCGTCGTTCTCTATCTGGACCACCATTGAGGAGTGCTTGAACCCGCCGGTGATCTGGGAAAAGGACCGCGGCTGGTTCACGACGTTGCCATTTAGTGAGCCCGAGGTCTTCGACTTCCCCGAAGGCATTGGTCCGGTTGAGTGTGTGAACGTCGAACACGAAGAAGTGCTGCTGATGCCGCGCTGGGTTGACGCCAAGCGCGTCACGTTCAAGTTCGGTCTCGGTGACGAGTTCATCGAGGTCCTCAAGACTCTCAACAAGCTCGGACTCGACCGAGTCGAGACGGTAAAGGTAAAGGGCGTCAAGGGCGTCAAGGGAGTCGAGGGAGTTGAGGTCAGCCCCCGCGATGTGGTGGCGGCATGCCTGCCCGATCCGCTGACCCTCGGCGACAAGATGAGTGGAAAGACGTGCGCAGGTCTGTGGGTGACTGGAACCGGCAAGGATGGTTCACCTCGTGAGGTCTACCTGTATCACGTGGCCGACAACGACTGGACGATGCGTGAGTACGGAGCTCAGGCCGTCGTGTGGCAAACAGCCATGAACCCGGTGGTCGCCCTTGAGCTGCTCGCGACGGGTGCGTGGTCAGGCTCGGGGGTGCTTGGCCCCGAGGCCTTCGATGCCGTGCCGTTCCTCGACCTACTGCGCGATGGTTATGGCCAGCAGTGGGTCGTTCAGGAACGCGACCCGGTAACGCACCAGCCGTTGTGAAAGCCCGCCTCGCAGGTAACCGCCGAGGCGGGCCTTTACCCGGTTAGGACGAGACGGGGTCAGGGATGTCGGGCGTGGGTCGCTGACAGACCGCGCCCTTGCAGTCCTTCATGCGAGACCATTCGGCGATCAGCGCAAGCCTGGTCTTGAGGTAGGCGGGGTCGTTCGCCACCGAGGACAACTCGTAAGGATCGGCGCTCAGGTCGTACATTTCCTCGAAGCCGTCTTCGTAGACCCACCATGCGTAGCCAGCGGTACGAACTCCATCAAACAGTGGGAGTGGGGTTCCGTTGGCCGACTGTTGAGGCCCACTGGAGAGCAGGATGGTGCGTGAAGGAAGGGCCTTCTTCTTGGTCATGACACCCAGAAGTGAGATTCCGTCGATTGGACGTGTGGCCTTCACCTTCGCGAGTTCGAGGATGGTGGGAGTGATGTCCATTTCCGACGTAATGCCACCGATCACGGTGTGGGCTGGGATGCCCGGCCCGCGCATCATCATCGGAATGCGGAGCGCTGGTTCGTACGGGAAGTATTTGCCGTAGGTGATGGCGTGCTGGCCCAAGATGTAGCCGTTGTCGCCCGTGAAGACGATGTAGGTGTTATCAAGTTGGCCGGTCGCCTTGAGGCGCGCGACGATGGCGCCAACTCCTTCGGTGACGGCGAACAGTGAGCGCTTCCGGGCAATGTTGTCCAGACGCAACTCCTCGATGTCGTCTGAGGTGAGGGCCGGCAGGTTCCGCACGAACGACTGCTTGTCGGAGCGGTCAGCCTCATTAAAACTGGGGTCTTGCGGAAGGGCGATGCCGTCGAGATCCATCGCCTGGTGGCGCAGTGCGGCTCGCGGGGGAATGGACGCAATGTCAATGCCCGAACCGGCCGCGGGCTTGTCGACGTCGGCCCAGCTGTCCTTCCATGTGCCGTCAGTGAGCGGCAGGGTTTCGACGTGGGGAGCGAGGTAGGCGAGTTGGATGAGGAACGGCGCGCGCTGGCGCGCCTGTTGATCAATGACACGCAGTGCCTTGCCCGTGTAGACATCGGTGCCGTAATTCTGCGCTTCTTCGGTGTAGAAATCGCCGTACACCGTGCTGGAGAAAGGATTGACGCGACTTGGCTCGTTGAGGCGGTAGCCGTACATCTGATAGGTCGACGGGTCGGCTGATCCGTGCCATTCACTCCAACCGGAAGGAACGCGCACCGTCGGTCGGTTGTACATGCCGTAACCGTTGATGTACTTGCCAATGTGCACGGTGTGGTAGCCCGCGCTCTGCATCCAGTAAGCCCCGAAACTGGTGCCGTTGTTCTTCTCCCACGGTACGTAGCCACCCGATGGAGGGAAGTTTGACTGCACCCTGTTGTTGTGTGGATAGCAACCAGTCATCATGGCTGCTCGCGAGGGACAACACAGCGCAAAGGGAGTGAGTGCCTGAGTGAACGTGGCACCCGCATCACCGATGAGTTTCTTGATCTCAGGCGTCGCCATGAGGTCATCAACGATCATGTCGTCGGTCTGAATGACGATGAAGTTGGGGCGCGGATCGGCCGCTTTGAGAATTGACTGATAAACCGCGTCGGTGACTACCGGTGCATTGCCGAGTCCATTGTCCTTCTTGTATTTCACAATCGCTGCCATCGTCGCTGCGTTGAGGTGACCGAATCGCGCCGGGCCGCCACGAATCGTCATGCCCTTGATCTGGTAACCACGCGAGAGCAGTGCTTGCTGAATGCGAGTGACTGCGGGTCCGTTTACTCCGATACGCAGATCACGGCTGAGCGCCGAAGTAGTAATTGACTTCGGCGCGAGGTGCGTTGCCGCAACCGGCTGCGGTTGCTCGCCGGGGGCTCTCGCGGAGGCCAATTGAGGGCTGAGGACGGTGACGCTGAGTCCAACCGCCAAGGTTGTGATCAGAATCTTCCTAGAAGCGCGCATGCCCCAACTCCTTGATGTTCTCCACACGCGACGATGCTGGCGGAGTGCTGGTGACGTTACCTCACGGATGGAGCGCCGCGGACCACGACGGGTCGCTAGAGCGCCAGTTCGGCAATGAACGCGGCTTCAAGCACGTCGAGCCCCTCGTTGAGGAGGTCGTCGCCAATCACAAGCGGCGGAAGGAGTCGGATGACATTGCCGTACGTTCCGGCAGTGAGCACTACGACACCCTGAGCGTGGCATGCCTTGGCCACCCGACTGGTGAGGTCGGGGTCGGCTGTTGACGAATTCGGCTTCACGATCTCGGCGGCCATCATGGCACCTCGTCCGCGGATATCTCCAATGACGCCGGTTGCGGCGGCAATCGCTTCGAGCCGCGTGCGCATGATCGATTCAATGCGCCGAGCGGCCGCGTTGAGATCAAGTTCGGTCATCGTTTCGATGGCAGCGAGTGCTGCGGCGCAGGCGAGGGGGTTTCCGCCATAGGTTCCGCCGAGGCCGCCCACGTGGGCGCTGTCCATGATGTCGGCGCGACCAGTTACCGCTGCAAGGGGAAGACCGCCAGCGATTCCCTTGGCGGTCGTCATCAGGTCGGGAACGATGCCTTCGTCATCACAGGCGAACCAGTCGCCCGTGCGACAGAAGCCTGTCTGGATCTCATCGGCGATGAACACGATGCCGTTGTCAGTGGCGAATTCGCGAAGCGCACCGAGGAATCCGGGGGCGGGAACAATGAATCCGCCCTCGCCTTGGATCGGTTCGATGACGATCGCTGCCACATTCTGGGCGCCGAGTTCCTTATCGATGCGGGAGATCACATCGAGTGCCACTTCAGGGCCCTTGCGACCGCCGTCATGGAATGGGTACGACATCGGAAGGCGATAGATTTCGGGGGCAAACGGGCCGAATGAGTTCTTGTACGGCATGTTCTTTGCGGTCATCGCCATGGTGAGGTTGGTGCGGCCGTGATAGGCGTGTTCGAACACGACCACCATCTGACGGCCGGTGTGGGCTCGGGCGATCTTGATCGCGTTCTCGACGGCCTCGGCGCCTGAATTGAACAGCGCCGACTTCTTTGCGTAGTTGCCAGGGGTGAGTCGGTTGAGTTCCTCGCAGACGGCGACGTAACCCTCGTAGGGAGTCACCATGAAGCAGGTGTGCGTGAACGCCGCAACTTGCTCGGAGACGGCGTCAACAACTCGAGGCGCAGAGTTTCCGACGTTAACGACCGCGATTCCCGCGCCAAGGTCGATGAGATGATTCCCGTCGACATCGACCAAGATTCCTCCCCCGGCTGCGGTGATGTACGCAGCGAGTGTTCCGCCCACTGCGGAACTGACAGCTGCTGTCCGTCGCGCCTGAAGTTCAAGGCTGAGGGGGCCGGGGATCTCAGTGACGAGTCGGCGCTCTTGAGGGACGGAGGTGATTGAGTGATCGGTCATGGCGATCAGCATAGAACCCTTGCAGCAAGTAGGTTGGGGGGATGCGCCGCGTTGTGATCCTTGGATCAACAGGGAGCATTGGCACGCAGGCCCTCGAGGTCATCTCGCGCAATCCTGAACTGTTCACCGTGGTCGGTGTGGCGGCAGGCGGTACCACCGATGCGAGTGTGCGGTTATTGGCCGAACAAGCGGTGCAGTGCCGCGCCGAGGTCGTCGCCGTGCACAGCGCTACGGCGTCTCAGGAACTGCAACTGGCACTTTTTGCGGCCGCTCGCGAACAGGGGTACGAAGCAGGTAACTTTCGGATGCCGGCAATTCTGGCCGGCCCCGACGCGGCCACGAAGGTTGCTGCGTGGGACTGCGATGTCGTCCTCAACGGAATTACTGGATCGATCGGATTGGCGCCGACATTGGCGGCACTGAAATCTGGTCGACTCTTGGCTCTGGCGAACAAAGAGTCGCTGATCGTCGGCGGACCCCTGGTGACCGCCATCGCGGCACCGGGCCAGATCGTTCCGGTCGACTCCGAACACAGCGCGCTCGCTCAGTGCCTGCGCGGCGGTTCGGATCGCGAAGTACGACGACTGATTCTCACCGCGAGTGGCGGCCCATTCCGCGGCCGCACTCGTGAGGAACTCACAACGGTCACTCCCGAACAGGCGCTCACCCATCCGACCTGGGCGATGGGACCTGTTGTCACGACGAATTCGGCAACCTTGATGAACAAGGGCCTCGAACTCATCGAGGCACACCTGCTGTTCGGAATTCCATTCGCCCGCATCGACGTGGTGGTGCATCCCCAATCAGTGGTGCATTCGATGGTCGAGTTCACCGACGGCTCAGTACTGGCTCAGGCGAGCCCCCCGGATATGCGTCTTCCGATTGCACTGGGATTGGGATGGCCCGATCGGGTTGCCGACGCGGTTCCAGCGTGCGACTGGACGACGCCGACCGCGTGGACCTTCGAACCGGTTGACCATGAAGCATTCCCGGCCCTCGGGCTGGCGCGCACGGCTGGTGAGATCGGTGGCACCGCTCCCGCCGTTCTCAATGCGGCGAATGAGGTATGCGTCGAGGCTTTTCTTGGCGGCCGACTGCCATTTCTGGCGATCGTCGACTCGGTGGCGCGTGTGCTCACAGAGCACACCGAGAGCGGTACGGTCAGGGAGGGGAACGAACTGACGCTCGACGACGTTCTTTCTGCTGACGATTGGGCTCGCACTCGGGCCCGCGAGATCGCTGGGACGTGATCATGCTTTTTGCACTCGGAGTATTGCTTCTGTTGGCCTTCATCGCCCTGTCGATCGGCCTGCACGAAGTGGGTCACTTGCTGCCCGCCAAGCACTTCGGGGTCAAGGTCACCCAGTACATGGTCGGTTTCGGGCCGACCATCTGGTCGCGTGAGGGCGGCGAGACCGAGTACGGCCTCAAGGCGGTGCCCCTCGGTGGTTACATCCGCATGATCGGCATGTACCCGCCAGCGGCCGACGGAACCGTGCGGGCCAGTAGTACCGGTCGCATGAGTGCCCTCATTGACGAAGCGCGCAAAGCCAACGCCGAGGAAATCGGCCTCCATGACGACTCGCGCACGTTCTACCGACTCACCGTGCCGCGCAAGCTGGCCGTGATGCTCGGCGGACCGGTGATGAATCTCGTCCTCGCCACCATCTTCTTCACTCTGCTTGTTGTGGGCGTGGGGTTGCCGACGCTCACCGCGACGGCCAGCGCTGTCGTTCCGTGCACCCCGACTGCCAGCAACCTCACGGGTGGTGCCGATGCGGCGGGGCTATGCGTGGGTTCACCGGCATCGCCCGCCGCGGCTGCCGGGCTGAAAGTGGGCGACACCATCACCTCGGTGGGTGGCGCGCCGATCTCAACGTGGGATGACGTGAGTGCGGCCATTGCGGCAGCCGGAGCCGGACCCACCACCATTGTGGTCAACCGTGACGGTGTGACCTCCACGCTCAATGCCACGCTCATCACGGTTCCACGGCCGGTCATCACTGACAGCGGTAAGCCGACGGGCGAAATCCAGCAAAAGCCCTTCTTGGGTGTTGGTCCTACTACGCAGTTCATTCCGCAGTCGATCACGGCTGTTCCGGGGCAGATGTGGGATATCACCACGAGGTCGGTCAGCGCCCTTGTGACCCTTCCGGTGCGCATGTACGAACTCACGGGCACGTTGATCTCGGGCGGAGAGCGTGATCCCGAATCACCGGTCAGTGTGGTGGGGGTAACGCGACTGGGCGGAGAGGCGCTCAGTATCGATGAGCCGTGGCGTACGAAGGCAGCGCTCATTTTGAGCTTGGTGGCCGGGTTGAACCTCTTCCTGTTCCTGTTCAACCTCCTTCCGATCCTGCCGCTTGACGGCGGCCATGTCGCGGGAGCGCTCTACGAGGGTGGGCGTCGTCGCATCGCGAAGATGCGCGGTCGTCCCGATCCCGGTCCCGTCGACCTCACCAAGGCCCTGCCCCTTGCATATGGCGTTTCGATAGCGCTGATAGTGGTGTCGGCTGTGGTTATCTACGCCGATATCTTCAAACCCATCACCTTCGGCGGATAGGAGTTGGGGTTGTCCGACCCTACGAGAGCACTGCGACTGATCGCGGGAGTCTGGGACAACGCCGACCTGCTGCCTCGCTGGCTCGAACACCACCGGTCGATGGGAGTCGCCAGCGTCGTTGCGATGGATTTCGGATCGACTGATGGCTCGCAGCAAATCCTTACCGATCCGCAGTGGCGGGATTTCGTTGACGTCATCGATTTCAGTGGGCTGACCACTGATACCAACCAGGTGATGCTCGACTACGCCCGCGCCACGTGGAATCGAGGGTGGGTTCACTACATCGACCCGGATGAGTTTCTCTTCACGCCGAGCGGTGGCGTCGATGAGCTCGTCGAACGCGGAATCGCCGCGGCGGCTGATGTGGTCGTCGTGCCGCGGTTTCACATGACCGGTGAACGGTCGTTGGCCGCCGGTGCGGTGCCCGTCGACGTTCCCGATCTGACTCTGCGCTGGTGCGAGCAGGACATGACCAAGGTGATGGTCGATCTGGCGTCGTCAGCAAGGGCCGACAATCCAGGCCACGAGGGAATCGGAGGCTCGCAACTGGAGCTGACGGGCATTGAGTCCTGCCTCTTGCACTATCCGACCCGCTCGTATGCCAAGTTCGCCGAGAAGGTCGATCACGCGGACCTGACGATGAGCGTCAATGACTATCCGGAAGGTTTCGCCTTCCACTGGGTGCGTTGGATTGAGATTAGGAACGCTGGTGGGCTCCGCGAGGAGTACCTCGATCAATTCCTCGCCGATGGCGACGTACCGCAGCTCATTACTGACGGTGAATACGCACGCGAGTACCGACTTGCGACAGTGAAACCCTCCGAACCCGTGGCGTGAGTCGCTGCAGCCACGCTCAACGGGGATAATGGTCGGGTGACCGTCCCCCTTGGAATGCCAGCAGCCCCCAAGCCCGTTTTGGCCCCGCGTCGTGTTTCGCGGCCGATCGTGCTGCGTCACCCTACGCATCCGGTCACCGTAGGAGGCGATGCGCCAGTCAGTGTGCAGTCGATGGCTACCTCAGTGACGGCCGATGTCAATGCCACTCTCCAGCAGATCGCCGAACTCACCGCGTCGGGTTGCCAGGTCGTACGAGTGGCCGTGCCAAGCCAAGACGACGCAGACGCACTTGCGGAAATCGCCCGCAAGAGCGGCATCCCCGTCATCGCCGATATTCACTTCCAGCCCAAGTACGTCTTTGCCGCCATTGAGGCCGGATGCGCAGGTGTGCGGGTCAACCCGGGCAACATCAAAGCGTTCGACGACAAGGTGGGCGACATTGCGCGGGCCGCACGCGACGCTGGAATTCCGATTCGCATCGGGGTGAACGCTGGTTCGCTCGACAAGCGCCTGCTCGAGAAGTACGGCCGGGCCACTCCCGAGGCTCTCGTTGAGTCAGCGCTCTGGGAGTGTTCGCTATTCGAGGAGCACGACTTCCGCGACATCAAGATCTCGGTCAAGCACCATGATCCGGTTGTGATGGTCGAGGCGTATCGCCTGTTGGCCGCTCAGTGCGATTACCCCTTGCACCTCGGAGTAACCGAGGCGGGTCCGCAATTCCAAGGAACGATTAAGTCGGCCGTTGCATTTGGCGCATTGCTCAGCCAAGGAATTGGCGACACTATCCGGGTGTCACTTTCGGCACCTCCCGTTGAAGAGGTCAAGGTCGGTATCGGAATCCTCGAGTCGCTCAACCTGCGTGAGCGCGGCCTTGAAATCGTGTCGTGTCCCTCATGTGGCCGTGCTCAGGTTGATGTGTACAAGTTGGCTAACGAGGTCACTGCAGGTCTTGAAGGTTTGGATGTTCCTCTGCGCGTTGCTGTGATGGGTTGTGTCGTCAACGGGCCTGGCGAAGCGCGCGAAGCTGACTTGGGAGTTGCCAGCGGTAATGGCAAGGGGCAGATTTTCGTTCGTGGCGTCGTCATTAAGACGGTGCCGGAGGCGCAGATCGTTGAGACGTTGATCGAAGAAGCGATGCGTCTTGCCGAACAGATCACCGGCGAGTCCGGTGCACCTTCGGTGACTGTGGGCTGAGTGAGCACATGACCGATCTGGAGGAGCGAGTGTTGGACACGGCCGATAGTGGCCGGGTCCGAGTGCTTGGTCCCCACGATCTGCCACGCACACGCGAGTTACTCGACCGTGATCCAGTCTCACACTGCTTTGTGTCCTCGCGTGTTGCCGCGTCGGGTATGGATACCTGGCGCATGGGCGGCGAGATGTGGGGCTACGAAGTCGACGGGCAGATCGAGTCGCTGCTGCACGCGGGCGCCAACCTCGTCCCCGTCGAAACCACGGTCGAGGCTCGAGATGCTTTTGCGGTAAGGGCTCGCGTGCTAGGTCGGCGTTGCTCATCGATCGTCGGCTCGCGAGATGAAGTGTTGCATCTG
>Ga0194055_10002935_pt1 | contig 13353 bp, 11 predicted proteins | sample SepL449m_MetaG_FD_155482 | JGI IMG/M metagenome (GOLD analysis project Ga0194055, IMG submission 155482) | Anoxic zone freshwater microbial communities from boreal shield lake in IISD Experimental Lakes Area, Ontario, Canada - Sep2016-L442-9m | ecosystem: Environmental > Aquatic > Freshwater >... | reverse complement strand
ATATGGCGCCGGAAGCAACGACAAACGTTACGTCGAAGGGACCGACGACGCCGAAGACCAAATCGGTCCAAACTCCAGCAAACCGAGTGCCAACCGCACAGCGCCCGTTGAACCGTCCTAAACGCTAGTTTTGAAGTTGCGCTTTTCGATTGTCTCGGAGTTTCAATCGATTTTTTCCCTGGCGTTTCCGTGCTCGTGCTCGTGCTCGTGCTCGTGCTCGTGCTCGAAGAAGCTCGTTCGATTACGAGCAGGAGAAAAAGCCATAACGCGCGACTTCAAAAGCGACAGCTCGGACCCTCGCGGCTGTCCCGTAGCGCATGAGCCCGCTAAGACAAATAAACTCTCACTGCAAGAGAATCACTCCGGTTCCAGATTTCGGAACTCGAAGTCCCGATACCATACTTGGCTGCCGTGGTCGGTCAGCATCATGCGGCCCTTGCGGTTCTTCCCAAAATTTTCGACATCGTTGAACTTGCTCTCGGCGACACGGCGTTCCCATTCGGCATCCCCTACCATGGCACTCACGACGCAAACGCCGTTGAGCCAATGCTCGATACGGTTGTCCTGGACAAAGATCTTCGCGTCATTCCATTCCCCCACCGGCCGCGCTTCTGCTTCTTCGGACGGTGCGTACAAGTCGTACAGGGCTGCTGTCTTATTATTGGGATCAACGGGTTTTCCATTGGGATCATAGATCTGGTACTCGCAACCGAGCGTTCGATCGCCGTACGTGCGAACTCGATACTTGAGACCGCTATTGCCGCCGGGAGCGATCTTCCACTGGAATCTCAATTCGAAATCGCCAAACTCCGCACGTGTCACGATGTGACCACCGGTTGTCCCGTTTTTGCGAAGAAAGATCATGCCATCGTCGGCTTGCCAGCCATCCGGCACGTTCTGTCCATCGACTGTCATCCAACCATCGAGCGATTTTCCTCGCCATACGTCCGAGTCAGACGATGAATGGAAGGCATGAGGTGTTGGTTCATTTCCCAACAGCGATCGGGCAGAAAAAATTGCCAATGAGCAGGTCCCTAAATGGGCCAACCAGCGGCGCCGGGTAAGACAACCGGTTTTAGGTGGGGCAGGGAAGGGGACAAGCATGTGGGATCAAGCTCGGAGTAGGAACGGCACGGGCAGATTATGGTCTGGGAAGGAAAACGATGCGCCACCTGGTTGTGTTGGTTCGATGATGGCTAGGTTCATTTTTAAAGTCAGGTTATTTCGGCTTCTCTCGTACTCGTACTCAATGGAATGGTACTCGTACTCGCACTCGATGCGGTATCGTCGCGGTATGGTCGAATACGAGTACCGCTAACGCTGAGTTCGAGTACGAAAAAAGCTGGGACAAAAAGCTGGGACAATACGGATTGGGGCTCCGCGAGATTCGAAAAGCACAACTTCAAAACGTGTGCATGGAATCCTATTTGCAATCCCATGTTACACGAGGATCGACTTCCCCACAGCATTTGCAATCGTTGAGACGCCTTATCCATTCGTCCCATCGGTGTGAGTCGCCAGTAGGAGTCACAACTCGCTGCGTCCGCAAGCGACCCGTTGATCGCCTCTCGATCTCTATCCGTGAACTCGATTTGCGAGTCGGTGAGAAACGAGAATCATTTGCGCTCTTACGGCCATGAAGTTTGATTCGAACTCTCAAAATACCCTTGGCACGTGATCGCAGAACCAAGAAAACGTGATAGGATTCGAATCGTTTATGTCTTGGACCCTAAGGCAAACGTAGAGAAACATTGCCGTCCATCCCTCCTGTCGAACCAATACCACTATCCTCCGCTTGGAGAGTTTTCATGTCCGACGCAGTATCACCGTATACGTCGACTACTGACATTCCGCTGATGGAACCGAATCGTTTTCGGCCGCTACGGATTTGGATACCGATTCTGCTTTTGCCGCTGATGGGCTTGATGCGATTCATTCCGGATCTGGTTCCGAATGCACCTTCCAATATTTGGATGGTGAGTGCTTTTGGACCGTTTTTGGTTGGCGTCGTCGTCGTTCTGTGGTGGCTGCTTTTCAGCCGAGCTCGTTGGTATGAACGTATTCTTGGGGTCGTTGGGATCGTAGCCGCAATCATCGCGGAACAACTCCTTTGCCACTATTCGATGCGTGGACCACTCATGATCGTGATGACCATTCCTATGGCCATCGTTGCGTTTGCGATCGGTGCCATTCTTTTCGGACGGCGATTGTCGATCCGTCGAACATGGATCGCGATTGCTTTAGCTTTTCTGGGTGCGGGTTTCTCGTCCTTGCTGAAGACAGATGGGGTTTGGGGCAACTTTTCCTTTGGCATCGATTGGCGATGGAACGAGACGTCCGAAGAGAAATTGCTGGCCAAACTGAAGTCGAAAGAGCCAGAACCTGCCGGAGATGTCGCCATTGAATCTGTCTCTTTCAAGTCTCCTGAATGGCCAGGCTTTCGGGGTCCTGATAGCAATGGCGTTCAACATGGCAAAACGTTTCGAAGCGACTGGACGGCGAATCCTCCTAAGGAGTTGTGGCGCATCCCCGTCGGACCAGCTTGGAGTTCGTTCGCGGTTGCAGGAAATTATCTCATTACGCAGGAGCAGCGTGGCGATCAAGAATCCGTCGTGTGTTACGATGCCAACACGGGCAAACAGCTCTGGGAACACAGTATGGCTTCTCGATTTTTTGAAGCGTTAGGAGGGCTCGGTCCACGCGCGACGCCGACCATCGCCGACGGATTCGTTTTTGCGCAGGGTGCCGAAGGCTGGTTGATCAAGCTCAATGCATCGAACGGCGAACTGGTTTGGAAAATCGATCTGCGCAAGGAAGCCGATCGCGAGCCTCCCATGTGGGGTTTTTCCGCTTCGCCATTCGTTCACAACGGGTTGGTCGTCGTGCATGCTGGAGGTAAGGGGGACAAGGGGGTCTTGGCCTTCAAAACAGACGATGGTTCACTGGCTTGGTCTGCTCCTGCGGGAGAGATGTCCTACGGCTCGGTGCAACTGGCCAAAGTACTCGGTAAGACGTACTTGGCACTTCTGTCCGATACCGGAGCCCACTTTTGGGAACCCGAAACTGGCAAGAGTGTTCTGGAATACGAATGGAAGCATCAAGGCTATCGCGCTCTCCAGCCGCAAATTGTCAATGGGGACAAATTATTGATCCCGACAGGAATGGGTTCCGGCACCCGACTGGTTCAACTCTCTGAATCGGGATTGTCGGGATTGAAGGGGGAGGAATTATGGACATCGTTAGAGATGAAGCCCGATTTCAATGACTTGCTCGTTCATGACGGCTATGTGTATGGATTCGACAATGCCATTTTTGCCTGTATCGATCTTGAGGATGGCAAACGCAAATGGAAAGGTGGCCGTTACGAGAAGGGGCAAGCGTTGTTGCTGGAGGATTCCGGATTGATCGTGGTGGTGAGTGAACGGGGGGAATTGGTTCTGTTGCGCGCCAATCCGAACAAGCTCGAAGAACTTGCCAAAATCCCTTCCATGGATGGCAAGACGTGGAACCATCCGGTGGTTGTCGGGGATCGGTTGTTCCTTCGCAATGCGGAAGAAGCCGTTTGTTACCAACTCTCGAGCGAACCGTAGCCAAACTTGGAATGGCGAGCGATCCTCGTCTTTTACTGGAAAATAAACCGCAATCGCTGGGTTTTGGGTGAGCGAAATCGCCCAAGTGGGGGCGATTGTGGGCGCACGGTCCGAATCCACTTGTCCCATCGGCACACTCGAATTAGTCTAGTAAGGAGTGATGGGCGGGGAGCTCGCAACTCCTGCACCACCCGTTACTTCTTATTTTGCCTTCCCTCGTTTCCTTCGCCGATTCACGTCCCCATGTTCAATGTACTTCCTTATTTTTGGTTGGCGTTCATGGCGGCAGTGATTCTATTGCCGACGTTGTCTGGCTTGATGAATCGGCCGAAACGTCAACCGAAATCGGCAGCGACTGTCGAAGAGGTCAATGACGGATTGCCCCCCGAGCCATCGCTCGACTTCGGTGATGAACTGGCGCAGATGGATAAGTGATCGCTCGCGGCCCAAGGGAAAAAATCGGCGGCATCATTGGTCTATTCGCCGTGACGTGTTCGTGATTGGTTCACGCGCTGTATCAACGACAACCGGGTGCTAACGCACACCGGCTAATGGAGAATCGGGGTTCTGAGACCGATCGGCTTGGGGCCACCCTTCCACTCCGGTATGATAGCGCGGATTATTGGTTCCCTGGGCAATGGAGCGAAGCATTCCTGTTTTGTGCGATTGATGTCCTGGTATTGGCAAGTCGATGGTTGGATGGTGCTCGCCGGCGTTTTGTGCGCGGTTGCGTGTGCCCTCGTCGGCAATTTTCTCGTTCTGCGCCGTCTCAGTTTGATCGGCGATGCGATTAGCCATGCTGTCTTGCCCGGAATCGCGGGAGCCTTTTTGTGGACCGGATCGCGGAGCACATGGGTAGCTTTAGCGGGAGCCATTGTGGTCGGCATCGTCACCGTGTGGTTAACGGAATTGATTCGCAAGCATGGAAGTGTCGAAGAGAGCGCGGCCATCGGCGTGGTGTTTACGGCTTTGTTCGCACTCGGAATCATGATGGTCTCGCGCGCCGAAAATGTGGATCTCGATCCTTCGTGCGTGCTGTATGGAAACCTTGAGACGATCATTTTAGAGAATCATCCAACGGCGATCGGTCCTGTTCCGACGGTCGTCATTGAACTCGGGTGCATCTGCTTGTTTAATGGATTGCTAGTCATCCTGTTTTTCCGGCAATGGACTTTGAGCACCTTCGATCCGACGCTTGCCCAGGCGCAGGGGATCCCCGTAACCATTTTTCGTTATGTGCTAGCTGCAGCGGTTGCGGTGACGTGCGTTGTTTCGTTTCGCGCCGTCGGAAACATCCTGGTCGTTGCGATGTTGATCGTTCCACCAGCAACAGCGTTTCTCTGTTGCAATCGGCTGCCAGCCATGGTGGCATCGAGCGTCGTGATTGCGGCAGTCGGTGCGATTTTTGGGCACCTGTCAGCCATCAGTTTGCCACATCTCATCGGATTCAAGTCCGCAAACTCGGCTGCCATGATCGCTGTCTCGTCGGGGCTTTGGCTTTTGTTAGCCATCGTCGCGAGTCCCAAGGCCGGATTATTCGGTCGATGGTTATCCCAGAGGAAACTGGCTCGCCGGATCCTGGGCGAGGATATTTTAGCGCTGCTGTATCGCGAATCCGAAGCTCGAGGGTCCGTCGCACAGGGACATGGTAAGAACACCCGAACGGGTCAGGACGAAGGTTCGCTCATCACGAAGTCCCTTTCGGGCCTGCAGTTGCATGAACTTGCTTCGCGTTTAGGGAGGCAGGTTGGGGAAACGAGCTCGGTCGCCCGGGAACTACTCCGATCGGGATATTTGATGGATTCGGAGGATAGATGGTCTCTCTCCGATTCGGGGTACCGCCATGCCCAGAACGTTGTTCGTTCCCATCGCTTGTGGGAGCAATATCTCAGTGTTGAAACGGGTATCACCGATCCGCGATTGCATGCCAACGCGGAATCGCTAGAACACTACACCAGCAGCGAACTGCGGGGAGAATTGGATCGCAAGATCGGTTCCACTGCGATCGATCCTCACGGCAAAAACATTCCGCCCGAAGGTTAACAGAAGGCATGTTTGTTCGAGTATACGGTACCCTTGACGAACCCATCCTGCAGACATTTGAGCGATTCTGTGAACTCATCGGACCATGGCCGGGCATGTTTGTAGAACCGGATGGCTCGTTCGTGTGGGCGATGCACACCGATGCAGGTCGACTGCAATTGGATGGCATGATCTATGACCAAGCTGGCCACATCGAATATTTGGAACTCAAAGGCCATTGCACGCGTGAACTTTGGACCGCGCTCTGTTCTTTTCTGGTTCCCCCGCGTTCTCTCCCTGCAACGCAACTCCCATTGCATGAGCTTCCGCTTCGTATCCATGATATTCAGCAGGAAAGTTGGATGACGGCGGGGGAAGCGCTTCAATCCCTCGTAGCGTTGGAAGGGAACACATGATGCATTCGTGGAGTCAATGGCTGCGGAAGGGTTGGCAACATTGGACGAAACGGCAACCTCCCCCGCCCGCATCCTCGTCACAGCTTCGCGAACTGGATCGCTGGGTATGGCAAGCGGCTTGGCTCGGGGATTCGACGCGCGACCTGATGGTTCATTGGTCAGAGGCCTTTATTCGCAAAAAAAACTGGGAAGGTTGCGAAGGATTTGTCGTGACTGAAGAGGTGAAAAAGTGTATTGCACTCAATGCCTCGCTCTTGGTGTTGGCGTATCCCGATTTTGTTTTTCAGTCGACTCAAACCATCCTGATCTACCCTCGTCCGTACCGAGCACGGGTTCGCGGGGGGGAGACTCATTCGGGATTGGGAGGGGAGTTTTACCGCGCAGGCGAGACACGCGCTCGCGGCCCGATCACTCTCAATTGGCGCGATATCGAGTCCACCATACATAATCCCAACAATGGGCATCACATCGTATTGCACGAGTTCTCTCACCAACTCGATATGATCAATGACCCAAATGCGGATGGACTGCCACCTCTGCCAAAGAACATCCAGCCAGATCGCTGGCACGGGGAATTTCAAAGAGAATTTCGTGTGGCTCGCGACCAAGTCGCACGTGGAGAAGCCATGGTGATGGACGACTATGGTTTGACGCACCCGAGCGAATTTTTTGCCGTGGCCACGGAGACCTATTTTCAATTGCCACAAGAACTGCGAGAGTATCACCCCCGCGTATATCAGCTGCTCCGCGATTTCTACATCACCGATCTCGCGCTGCGCATGGACGGCAGTTAGCGACTACGAAAAGAATAGCGATGACGATTCGAACACGATTTGCTCCTAGCCCTACGGGATACCTCCATATCGGCGGCGTGCGTACCGCGCTGTTCAACTACTTGTTAGCCAAACAAGCAGGGGGGCAATTTTTGCTGCGCATTGACGATACCGATCAAGAACGAAACGTCGAGGCAGCTTTAAAACCCATCCTGGAAGGATTTCGCTGGCTGGGGCTGGATTGGGATGAAGGGCCAGAAATTGGAGGCCCCTATACACCCTATTTTCAGTCGCAGCGGTCGGAACGCTATCTCCAAGCGGTCGATCAGTTGATCGCATCGGGGCATGCCTATTGGGACTATGCTCGGCCCGACGAATTGGCTGCAGCCAAAGCGGAAGCGGAGAAGGGGGGCAAAGCCTTCATCTACGATCGGCGATTCATGGCTTCGACAGCCGAAGAGGACGCGCGTTACGTAGCGGAAGGTCGTTCGGCTGTTGTGCGACTGAAAATGCCTCGCTCGGGCCATTGCGAATTCCATGATTTGGTTCGAGGGGATTGCTCGATTGCTTGGTCCGATGAACAAGACCATGTCATTCAGCGCGCCGATGGGACCTGCTTGTATCACTTGGCCAGCGTTGTCGATGATTTTGATTTTCAAATCACGCATGTGGTTCGAGCGGTCGAACATCTTCCAAACACACCGCGTCAGATCTTCATCGCTCAGAGCCTTGGATTTCCGCTCCCTCTCTACGCCCATCTCCCTTACGTTGCGGAACCGGGGGGTTCGTCCAAACTCAGCAAGCGCAAACTGGACAAGTACCTCAAGCAAAAGGACTTTGCTACGCTGTACCAACTCGGCGACACGATCGCAAAAAAATCAAACATACAGACGACGCCGGAAACCTTTAATCCCGTGGTCGTCGATTTCTATCGCGAAACGGGATTTCTGCCGGAAGCGATTCTTAATTATTTACTCTTGCTCGGATGGTCGCTCGATGACAGTACAGAGCATTTTTCTATGGCCGACGCCATCCAAAAATTCTCGCTCGAACGGGTGAACAAAGCCCCTGCATCCTTCGATCCGCAGAAACTGCTTGCCTTTCAAGCGCGTTGGATGAATCAGCTCGATCTCAAGAAAAAGGTCGCGATGGTATTGCCCTATCTGCAGCGTGCCGGACTGATCGCTGCGCCACCCGAGTGTTCCATCGCTGACACCCTGACTCATGTCGTGACGGCGGCCGGAGACCGTATAAAAGTCGCTGGTGACATCCTTCAATTCGACGAATACTTCGTAGACGATCAATCGATGCCGTTCGACCCGATCGCGTGGGACAAGCGATTGATCGGAGAACCCAAGGGAGTGGAAATCCTGCAGCACGTACGAGACTTGGTGGCCGCATCATCGAGCATCGACCAGGAAACACTCGAGCCTCAGATCAAAGCGATGGCTGAGTCGCAGGGGGTCAAGCTAGGGGTTTGCATTAACGCGCTGCGGGTTGCATTGACGGGTAAAGCCACCGGGCTGGGAATCTTTGATACTTTTTCGATCCTGGGTCGCGAACGCGCCTTAGTACGTATCGATCGATGTTTGGCACAGGCTCGCGCTTTTTAGAGTTGCGCTTTTCATGCCTCTCGGAGCGCAACTCGCCATTGCCTCAGGTTTTTTCGTACTCGTACTCGTACTCAGCGCTAGCGGTACTCGTACTCGAAGATACCGCAGCGAGTACGAGTACCATTTCATTGAGTACGAGTACGAGTACGAGAGAAAGACTCAGTAGCGCATCTTCAAAACTCGCGAATCCTCTCGCTCTGTGTCATCTAATCCTTCAGGGAATCCCTTTCATGGAAGAATCCCAGGAGCGCATTCATGCGACGACTCGGCAGGGAGCGTTCTTCATTCGGTGCATTGACCTGCGAATCGGAGGGACCGAACGACTGCGTCTCGAACGGCATCCGCATCCGCTCGGAAGGCGATCTCCAGTTCGCGCGTGACACTGGCGAAAGGCCTTCGATCCACGATGGTTGCTCCGCGCGTAAGCGTTCCCATTTTCTCGATCTCCATCGCGTGGGGTTCGCATTCGAACAGCTCGGGTTCGGTCAAATAGACCACGCCCAGGGGCCCTTGCAACGCGATGGATTCCTGGGCGCGATGTTGCCGGAAGGAGCGAAACAAGTGAGGCAACATGGCATGGAGCAGAGCACCGGTTCGGGAGTGTTTGGCAGGGAGCTGACTGAGCAAATCCATGTCGAACGAAATCTGGCTGGTCACATCCAAGGGAAGAAGCGTCTTCGTGGTCGGGGAGTGCAAAACCGCAGACGCGCTGGCAGGATCGAAATGCATGTTGAATTCGGCCGCCGCGGTGACATCCCCCATTCCGGTGGTGGCGCCACCTAGGATAATCAGCTGATCGACGAGATTGATCGCGCTGGGATCGCGTTGGAAGGCGCGAGCGACCCCGGTCAACGGACCCAAGCACAAGATCGAAACGTCCCCAGGATCTGCTTTGAGTCGATCGATGATCAGCTTGTCGCTGCTCATCAGGTGCTGGCGCTGTACGGGTTGGAGTCCCAGATTCCCGAGGCCGTCGGTACCGTGCAAGTACCTAGCGTCACTCACCGGCGCATCGTCCGGATCGGTTCCAATTCCAAGCCGAGGATGCCGAGGTGGATCCAGTTTCTCCAACAATCCCAGGACGTTCTGGCTGCATTGCTCGGCTTCGACCGTTCCAGCGCAGGTCGTAATTGCGACAACATCGAGTCGGGGATCGAACAGGGCCATGATCAATGCGACGGCATCGTCGATCCCGGGATCGCAATCAATGATGACTTTTCGTGCCATTTCGTTTCAAATATCTGCAAGAGTTTTACTTCGCGGTGTCGTGAACAGTGTAACCTTCCCTCTCGATACTTTGTAGTCACGCGCATCATCCAGGAGCCAGCATGCTTGAGGATTTCATTTCGCTCGCTGAAGCGGGGAACGACCTTTCTGCCGATCAAATGCAGCAGGCCATTATTTGGATGCTGGCGGGAAGAGCAGAAGATGCCGAGATCGGTCGATTGCTTTTAGCGTTGCGGGCCAAGGGGGAATCGGTTTCCGAGTTGGTGGGGGCATCCCGTGGCATGCGAGTGATGATGACGCCAATTCGCACCCAACGGACCGGATTACTCGATACGTGCGGGACCGGGGGGGATGGGGCCCGCACGTTCAACATTTCTACCGCGACCGCGCTGATTACTGCGGCCTGCGGTGCGCCGACGGCCAAACACGGGAATCGGCGGGTCACCAGCGCTACCGGTTCTGCAGATGTTCTGAGCTGTTTGGGTGTCGCAGTGGAAGCCGACCGAAATCGAGTCGAGGCTTGTCTCAACGAATTGGGTATTTGTTTCTGTTTTGCACCCATGTTGCACCCAGCCATGAAGCATGTCGGACAAGTCCGCCGGTCGCTCGCCGTACCAACGCTGTTCAACTACCTGGGCCCACTGTGCAATCCTGCCGGCGCTTCGTTTCAAGTAATCGGCACCGGCAATGAGATCTTGCAAGCGAAATTAGGGGCCGCCTTGATGCAGTTGCCCATCGACGCCGCGATTGTCGTTCGAGGGCTCGATGGCATGGATGAAGTCAGTCTCGCCGAGGAAACGAAAGTGTTGCACGTCCAATATGGAATTGTCACGCAGTCGCATTGGTCTCCAGCCTCATTTGGCTTGCCAAAAATTCGAAACGAAGACTTGATCGTCGATGGCCCAGAGCAAAGCGCTGAGGTCATTCGAGCTATTGTGCGTGGCGAAAAAGGACCGGCCCGCGATATCGTGCTTGCCAACGCGTCCGCGGGTCTTTGGGTATCAGGTAGAACCCACTCTCTTCTCGAAGGAGTCGCTCACGCCGCACGAGCCATCGACAGTGGCGCTGCCCTTCGGATACTCGAGGACTTGAGCAAGTGTTCCCAACCGGCGAACGGTTAATACGATGTCTTCCATGGCGACTCCTGAGGCCAAAGAATAGCGCCAACCGGAAAAGTTTTCGCTTGGATCGAGCCAAAACCGGGTGGAATGCGTACAGGGAGGATGGGGACTTGCCTATCATAGAGGCCTGATATGCCGCCCAGCGCTAGAAAGCCTCCTCTCGAATGATCTCTGCCACCCATCTACGCAAGCAGTTCCTGGTTCGAGGTCAGCCATTGGTCGCTGTGGATGGAATCTCATTTGATGTAGGGAATGGCGAAGTCTATGGGTTGCTGGGGCCCAATGGTGCGGGCAAGACCACGACGCTCCGCATGATCATGGGTTTGATCGAACCGGATGACGGGCATGTCGAGATTGGGGGAGTGCGAACCGACCGTGAACCTGCCAAGATCAGACACCAATTGGGTTTGATCTCGACCAACGATGGTGTTTACCCGTGGCTCAGCGTTCGCGAGATGCTGATGTATTTTGCCGACCTGTATGCGGTCGATGTGCCAGTCGCACAAACCCGCCTGGAAGAACTGTCGGACTTGCTCGGCATTCGATCTTTCCTGGATCAGAGATGCAGCACATTGAGCACGGGACAAAAACAACGTGTGACCTTGGCACGCGGGCTGATGCACGATCCCCCTGTAATGCTTCTGGACGAGCCGACGCGTGGGTTGGATGTCGTCGGCAGCCAAACTGTTTTCGAGTTCATTGAATTGCTCAAGCAGCGCGGCAAATCGGTCCTATTGTCTACCCACCGACTCGATGAAGCCGAACGTGTTTGCGATCGATTTGGGTTATTGCACCACGGGACCATTCGCTTTGAAGGAACGTTGGCTGAACTCCGCGCATTGACGGGCAAAGTTCACCTGGTAGATATGTTCATCGAAATGATCCGTTCCGACCAACCCACCTCTGGCATCGCACCAACGGGAGCGTGAGCATGCAGGAATATCTTGCAAATGGACGGCTCTCTCGATTATGCCTTAAAGAATTGCGGGAAAGTCTCCGCGATCGCAGAACGATTATCACCTTGATCATGATGCCGATCCTGGTGTACCCACTCTTGAGCATGGCGCTGCAACGACTGTTGATCGGTGCCGCGGGCTCCAATACCAAGAGCAGTCCGGAATATGTCATCGGAGTCCAAGACGAAGCGACAGCAAAGGTTATCGGATCGGCTTTGCGAGAGACCCAGCGAGCCGCCTCCAGCGGCCTACGCTCTTCGATCGACATTCGCCGCCCCAAACGGGATTCCGTTCCCGGCTTGCCCGAGTCAACATCGAAGGATCCCATCGATCTTCGCGACACGTCGCAAAGCGCGGGACAAGTTTTCGATTCCAATGTTTCGAATATTTTACCGAGCACCGGAGATGCGGCATTTAGCATCGTCATTCCCGAAGGGGTTCCCGTCAGCGTGTCCCTGCAAGACGGTGATCTCGATCTGGCGGTCCTGTCTGCAACCCTGAATCGAACCCCGTTGCCCGGTGGTGGATCCTTTCCTGCGTTTGAATTTCAACTGGAATTTCGGGATGGCGACCCGCGAAGCGAAGCCGCGATGCTCGAGTTTCGCAAAGCCATGCAACTGGTCAACGATTTTCAGTTTGCATCTCTCAGCCAAGGGAAAATTCCACCCTCGGTGCAATTGGTGTCGAGCGCCGTCGGCATGCGCGCCGATCCTATGGCTTCGATTGCAGGCATCATCCCCCTCGTATTAATTCTCATGACCATCACGGGAGCAGTCTACCCGGCGATTGACTTGACAGCAGGCGAACGAGAACGGGGCACGATGGAAGCGATGATCGCTACACCTGCCCCCAGATTCGTATTGTTATTGAGCAAATACGTGGCCGTGGTAACCGTGGCCGTGCTGACTGCGTGTGCCAATTTATTTGCGAGTTGGTTGACACTGTCGATGGGTGGATTGGGAAGAGCGCTGCTAGGTGAGAAAGGCTTTTCTTTCCTGGCGCTGATTCAGATCCTGCCATTGTTGGTTATCTTTGCCGCATTCTTTAGCGCCATCCTATTGGCCATGTGTTCGTTTGCTCGCAGCTTCAAAGAAGCCCAGTCCTATCTGATCCCTGTGATGTTGGTCTCGCTGGCACCCGCTCTGGTGACCCTCATGCCCAACATTCAATTTTCCACGCTGCTCGGGATTGTCCCTCTGGTCAATATCCTGCTTTTGTCGCGCGACATCATGACAGGAACGCCGTCGGCATTGCCTGCATTTGCGGCGGTCCTATCAACACTTTTGTATGCGGGCGCGGCTTTGGTCATCGCTTCGAAGCTTTTTGGCGCCGAGTCCGCCACTGCCGGATCTCAAGAGACCTGGTCGGAATTGGTGCGCCGTCCCAAACGATTGCGGGCTCGCCCCGATATCAGCGAATTGGCTATCTACCTTGCACTGCTATTCCCTATTTTTTTTGTAGCGACCAATCTAGCCGGAGCATGGAAGCTCGATATCTCTCCGATATTGATGGTCAACGCGGTAATGCTTCTGATTTTGTTTCTGCTGCTCCCAGCCCTGTATGCTTGGTATCGGCGTTTGCAATTCAGCGAAACATTCCTGCTCAGCATTCATGGAAATGCGCCGGGCGGGGCGG
>Ga0194055_10002934_pt1 | contig 13353 bp, 9 predicted proteins | sample SepL449m_MetaG_FD_155482 | JGI IMG/M metagenome (GOLD analysis project Ga0194055, IMG submission 155482) | Anoxic zone freshwater microbial communities from boreal shield lake in IISD Experimental Lakes Area, Ontario, Canada - Sep2016-L442-9m | ecosystem: Environmental > Aquatic > Freshwater >... | reverse complement strand
CGCCAGGATCGTCGCGCATGGGAACGAGCGTCCATCGAGCGAGTTCTTCGCGATAACCGCCAGAATCGCACCGCTGCGGCGAAAGCGCTCGGAATCAGTCGTGCAACTCTTTACAAGAAGATGAATGAATACGGGGTCACGTGAGTGCCTCCTTGCCCCATGTGCCGGGATAAGAACAGTCGCGCATCCTGTGGCGCGTTTTCGCATTCTGGAGAAAGCAGTCTCATCAGGTGTCGAAAGAAACGGCTACGTAAAATAGACTATCCTGCGTAACTAGCCAATTTTCCAAACTTTGAATAACATTTTTTATTGCTGATGACATTTCCGAGAGAAACCATGATGCAAAAGAAACACCCGTTGTTTATAACCACGTTTGCAGGTTTGATGGCATTCTTCGCCAGTTTCGCAGATCCAGCGGCGACTTACGCCGATGCCGTTTATGTCTACGGTGGATATTCGCCGGCAGTCGTTTCGCCAAGTTACTATTATCGCTACGACTACGCTGCCGTTGTACCAGCATACGCCCCTCCATACCTATCAGTAAATCCTGTACCGTATCACTACGGATACGGAATTGCCCCCTTCGTTCCGGTGTCCGGATACGCCCCTGGCCCAGTATTGTATTCACCTTACCACAACGTGCTTCGGTATCGGGGTTATTATCGGTATTAAGCAGTGGCACCATTGTCTGGGCATGCCGTGACATGATCGGCATCCCCTCCCCGGAAGTGACTGCCGCGAGTACTGTCAGCGAACGCAAACCAATCGCCTGCAAGAAACGCGGCATTTGGGTCATGCGATAAGATCATACGTAGAATTTAGTGAATACAGAGTCGAAAGGGTAAACCGGCTTGAAACGGTGTACATCGTACGACCTGTGACGTCGAGAAGCCGCATCTGCGATATACGCTTAAACGCAATTGAATCGCGAGTCACGTACTACGTAAGACACGGTACTCTCCCGAGAACGAACGATCTGCGGCAGAACTTGATGTCGCAGACTACCGTTACGAGATATTGGGGCGGCGCAACGAACAGCGTGTGGCCTGTGGCAAGTAACCACCGATGCATTTGTGGGGAAGCTTTGCCACCTAACTTTCGAGGAGTATCTCGTCAGTGGACGAAACTTGCGCTTCTCGGACAACCCGCCGAATTTTGAAAAGCCGCTGGTCGAGGAGACGTAGCTCGATCGACTCCTCAACCGAAAAAGCTCCTGATGATGGGCTCCCCTCAGCGCTCCTTACGTCGCTGCCCCATCAACAGGAGCGTATTACAACCAAGCAAATCCGCGGGTGGAGTTACGTGTCCAATCGGCTTTGAATGGCATGTAAAGGCAAATCGTCGAGCAGATTTCGCATGCAAACTCTGTGAAAATAACCGCATCACTCACTGCACAAGATCAATGAGTGATGCGGCGGTGGATGGTACGTCCTTGTTTTTCATCGTGGACCCGCGTCATAAGTCCAACAAGGAATGTCTGGCATTCATTACCAGACCGTACCCGTCACCAGGAACGGCCTACCTGCCTATCGACCGCGTGTGTCCTTGGGCGTGGGTTAAATCACTGATTTTGCGGGATCACGCATCTTTTTTCGATTCCGCTCGGCGCAATTTAGCTGACAAATAAACGGCCTGACTCAGGATGCTCCGCAGGGTTCTCGATGTCGGGAAAGCGAGAGATAGTTCCGCGGAATGATTCCGGCGGGAAAGGTGATCCGTGGGATTCCCAATCAATGTCTGCATGGGTTTCGCGCGTGGCCGGGACTGTCACGAAGAGTCATCCGAAGCAGTTCAAGAGAAATTCGCCATGAGACGTCGAGTCGTTGTCACAGGGAGGAATGGCGTAACTTTGAATGGTGATGCAGAATTGCCGACACGCGATGATCTTCGGGACTCGCCAATTAGCTTTGTAGACGGAAATCTGCAGTGGAAAAGTATCATGACACTTTTGAATCGCTGAATTCCTTAACTTGAGCGTTGGATCGCCAGTAGGGTAATATCATCAGATTGGGGACGATTACCTGCAAAGGCGGAAACTGTCTGCTGGATGGCTTCAGCTAACTTGTCCGGGTTCAGTCCTTGGTTCTGAGATGCCGCATCCAATAGCCGCTTTTCTCCAAAGATTCGCCCCTCTGAATCAAACGCTTCGGTGACCCCATCACTGTAAAACAGATAAGAATCCCCAGGCAGAAGTTCTGTCTGGATAGCCGTAAACTCGCTGTCCGCGAGAATTCCAGCCATTGTGCCAGTTGCTTTGAACGGATAAGTCGGGGGATTGCCCGGTCTCAGCAGAATCGGCGATGGATGCCCTGCACTCGCGTAGCTTATCGTGTTACGAACCGAGTCGAGAACCGCGCACGCTAAGGTGACAAACATGCCATGCGGATTCTGTTTAACCAGCTCGTAATTCAGCTGAGACAGAATAAGATCGGGAGCATGGATTTGTCGCGCGATACTTCGCAGCAATGTCGTGGCCATCGCCATGAAGATGGCAGCTGCGACCCCCTTACCTGACACGTCTCCGACGGCCACCAGCACACTGTCGGCGCTTCGCAGTATGACGTACAAATCACCACCAACCTCGCGAGCAGATACGAGCCTCGCTGAAACACTCAGCCCGGTTCCGGTCAAATCACCAGAACTTTCACATTGCAGGATGCCAGCTTGAATGTCTCGGGCAATGCGCATTTCACTAGCGATTCTCTCCTTGACGGAGTCCGAATATGCTTTCGCCGTCAGGTGAGCCTTCACTCGCGCTCTTACCTCCAACGCCTCGAATGGTTTTGTGAGGTAATCATTACCGCCTACCTCAAATCCGCGTGCCTTGTTTGCAACATCATTCAACCCTGTTAAGAACATGACGGGAATGTCACGAAACGCGGGTTTCTCACGTATCCGCTGACACACTTCGAAACCATCAATTCCGGGCATCATCACATCCAGCAAAATCATATCGGGCGGAGACTTTTCCGCGGCACGAAGCGCGGCCTCGCCTGAAAGAGCGACACTCAACTTGTAGTCATGTTGCAGAACTTGGATTAGCGCGTCGACATTGGCTTTGGTGTCGTCAACGATAAGCACGCGAGACTCAGACAGATCAATCATTATTCTTCCCGAAAGATGGAGTGTTGCAGAAGAGACTCCAGCTGTTCGAACGCTTCATCGAACTCGTAACCATCAATCAGCGAGCAGATCTGGGAGATGCTACTGGAGATTTCTGCGGGCGCGACACGTTTTGCGATTCTGGCCATTGTTTCTGAAGCACCGGTAAAGTCGCATTCGGAAATCCGGTCACGGAGCAACTTCAGGTCAGACCGCCACGCCGGGACTTCGAAAGCTAAATCTTCTTGTGACGTCCTGATTGCAGAGCTCGCAGCCTCGGTTGTAGGGCGAATAGTCTCCACGGACTCCAGCACAGCCAAGCCCTCTGCGTTGACTTGAGCTAACAGCCCATTAAAGTCAGAACTACCTTTCGCGACGGCTTTCTCCAAGGACATACAGGCAAGACGCAACTGGTCGGCTCCGAGATTACCGGAGGCCCCAGCAAGCGAGTGCGCCGCGCGGGCAATCTCGCTGAAGTTCTTCTCGGAAACGGCCGTCTGAATATCGATCAGCATCTTCGGCAGGCCATCTGCGAAGCGAATAATCATTGGCAAGAGACGATCAAGTGGCAAACCCAGACGTCGAATTGTCCCCGATATATCTATCCCTTTCAGAGTGATCACATCGCTCGACGGTGTAGCGATTGTGTTCAAAGGCCTGTCGTGTGCGTCGGAAGGAACTGGCACAACCGTCGTTGAAATCCAGCACTTGAGGACATGAACTAAAGATTCACGCTCAATGGGCTTGGAAAGGAAATCGTCCATGCCGGCCATCTTGCAAGCGTCCATGTCTGATTTGATTGCATTAGCCGTTAAGGCGATAATCGGCAGTTTCCAGTTAATTGGGGGGGCGCGTAGAATTCGAGTCGCCTGCAACCCATCCATCTTCGGCATCTGCATGTCCATCAGAATAGCGACATAGTCTTGCTTCTGAGCCATGGCGACCGCCTCGACACCGTTTTCAGCGATGTCGATCTTGAGGCCAAGGGCACCAAGGACTTCCCGGGCGACGAACTGATTCGCCTCGTTGTCCTCAGCCAGAAGTACTCGTTGGCCTTGGAAAATCGGACCGATCGGCTCAGAAACTTCAGCTGTCTGGCGCTTTACAACCCCCGCAGCTTCGGCAACTGCATCCAAAAGGGTGGAAGCAGTGATAGGCTTGGGCAAGAACACCGTGATACCCGCAGCCATCGCTTGATACTCCTCATCATGGCCAATGTAGGCGCTAGTGAGAATTATTGGGATGCTACTGGTGGATGGGTTGGCTCTGATTTCACGGGCGGCTTCAATACCATTGATTCCAGGCAACATCCAATCGACGACAACGAGACCAAATCGATTAAACGAGTCTCCCGTGAAATTATTGACCTCCGTCAGCATGACGAGCCCCTCTTCGGCTGTCGTTACCGCGGAAACTGCCATCCGGAATTGCTGGAAATATGCCTCCATCAGTTCACGGCTACTGTCTCCATCCTCTATCACGAGTACGCGAAGATCACGAAGTTCACCCGGAATTTCTCTGCGTTTTTGCCCGGACTGAGGCGTTGCATGGACTAGTGCGGTGAAAGTAAACGTCGATCCTTCACCGGGTTTGCTCGCAACCGTGAGATCACCGCTCATCATCCTCGCAAGGCGGCGGCTTATCGCGAGGCCGAGTCCAGTGCCCCCATATTTTCGACTTGTGGAACTGTCCGCCTGCGTGAATGCATGGAACAGCCTGTCCTGCTCCTCAGTTGTCATTCCGATGCCCGTGTCACGAACGTCGAACCGGAGAAGAATAGGACAAACCCCATTATTTTCCGATTGAGCAACATGCGTTTCATCAACAGCAACACGAAGTGTAATCTCGCCGGAATCCGTGAACTTAAATGCGTTGCTGATCAGGTTGGTAAGGACTTGGCGTACTCGCAGCGGGTCGCCGATGACATGATCGGGAACGTCGGCCGCCGGGTGAACTACGAACTCAATATGCTTTTCGATGACGCGCGAACTGAATGCCTCCGCGACCTCATCGAGGAGTGCAGTCAAGTGGAATGGAATCGACTCGACATTCAGCTTGTTGGCTTCTATCTTCGAGAAATCCAAAATATCGTTAATCAGCGCGAGGAGATTCCGCGCGGAACTGTACGCAACAGAAAGATACTGCCGAAGTCGCGGCGTAAGATCGGCCTCCAGAGCAAGCCCCGTCATATTCAGGATCGCATTCATGGGGGTGCGTATTTCGTGGCTCATCGTGGCCAGAAAATCGCTTTTGGCCTGATTAGCGGCATCGGCCTTGAGCATCGTTTCCTGTAGTTCACCTGTGCGGCGAGCAATTGTTTCTTCAAGTGCCGCCTGATGTTCTTCAAGCATGCGATTAGATGCGCGCAACTCGGCAAGCAGTTCATCACGAGACCGAGTTTCAAAGTTTCGAGCGAGGTCTTCGATAGAAAATGTGAACTCTTTGCTCGTATGGCGATTCAGTGTTGTCAGAAAAGTAACTTTGAACTGACTCGTATCCGCATCCAGCGCGAATACAACGCGATCGAAAACTTCGCTGCCCCAAGTTGGCACAGGAAACTGAGTCTTCGTGATGATTGCTAAAGCCAAAGAGCGTTCAGACTCTTCTGAAAATCCGACGACAAGACTTCCGAGTGGATCGATTGTACGAGCGATACGAACAAGTGAGGAGACGGCCGTTGCGATCCGAACAGCTTCAATCTCTGGAAATTGCATCATACGGGCTAAAGCCAGGATCTTATGACGCGCGTCAGAGTAGGCGTTGGCTAGCCTAAGGGGCAGGCTGCCAATTTTCATCATGGCGTGTACCTTAACGCCAGGCAGGAAGCATCGTCATTCATTTTTGCGAATCTTTCGACAACAGTGCGAGCGACCGTGGCTGAGTTCTGAGACAGCAAACCTGGGTATTCAGCCGTACCGAACCTGTCGATTACCCCATCGCTGGTCAGAAGCAGCAGGTCTCCAGGCATCAGTACGAACTCAACGGGATTAGGGGCTGTGCGACGCTGGTTGAGCTGGCCTACGATTCCATCGCGACAGACCATATGCGCATCTGCGCATGTCCGCATGGCAAAATACACATTGGAAATTGAATTTCGTTGCGTCGCGCATTACGCTGCGTAGCCAAGCGGATTTCCGCCGATTTGCAGCTTACTCGGCATGAGATTCTAAAAGTGGAGTCGACGACGGCGTCGAATTGCGTATAGAAGAACTTTCCATTCGCTTCGGCGCATGACAGAAGATGACAGCGCAAACGCCTTGCACTTTGCGAACGTCTGGAATGGACAACGACACATTGTTTCTTTGCGAAAAGGAGTCGACTGTGGAAAAGGGTGTTGTTTTTGTCGTCGACGATGATCCTTCCGTTTGTCGTAGTATTTCAGCGATGGTTCAGGTGATGGGACTTCATGCCGAAACGTTCGACAGTGCCGAGCGATTTCTGGAAGCAGTTCCGTTGCAGCGGCATGGTTGCCTGATCACTGACGTTCGCATGCTTGGCATGAGTGGAATGCAACTTCTCGAAAGGATGTCAGACCGCGGCTGGACTCTTCCGACGATCGTGGTGACCGCGTATGCAGATGTGCGAATCGCTGTTCATGCATTGCGTGCAGGGGCTGCGACCCTTCTGGAAAAGCCGTATCGCGATCAGGAATTGTGGGATGGAATCATTGAAACAATGGCAGCGAGCGAAAAATCCGTCAAGAACAAAGCAACGCGGTACGCGGTGCGGTACCGCTTGTCATTGCTGACAAATGAAGAGTTGCGAGTTCTCCAAGAAATGGTCCGTGGAACTCCAAATAAACTGATCGCGAAAGCGCTCGACATCGCTCCGCGAACAGTCGATCTTCGTCGACAGGCCGTGCTTAAGAAGATGGAAGTTGCCAGTTCCATTCAACTGGTGCGACTTCTCGGGGAGGCGGGAATCGCTATTGAGGACTTGTTGCGAGACACAGACAGGGGAAACCAACCGATTTCGCTGCAAAGGCCGAGTGAAGCTCTCGTTGAAGCACTCTGAAATTGCTCCTCGGCATGTCATACTGTCTTCGATTGCAGTTTGCATGCTGGTGAGATCAGTCCCAAACGATTTCGCTGACAACCTTCGCAGGCTCGATCGTGACATGAAAATGGGCGATTTCAGCAATCCTAACCGGGTTTTTATTGCAATTGAGCCTCGTCGACTGCCCAGGCGATCAAAAGAGCCGTGCGTCACCTCTACCATGATGGACGAGGCTAAATGGACAACCAGACGCTGACGTTCGAGGACGTACGTGGTTACATCCTCGCTGCGATCGTACATCAGGCTCGCCAGCCCGTCTTTATACTTCAGAACGATCTATTTGCCGTTAAGCATCTTGTTGGGCGAATCGGCGATACGCCAGACTCCCGACTGCTTCGCGATTACGTTTCCGAAATGCGCACGACGCTGGATCGACTTTCGGCCTGTCTGTCTCAGATCGCGGAATTTGCTTCACCCTCGGCATCAGACACCAAGGAAATCTCAGTAAAACTCTTTCTCGAAGAGACCTTTCAGATTGCGCGATTTTGCGTGAGTCGCTACAACGTGCAGTTATCGACGGATATTTCCGAGTCTGTCACAGGGTCAGTCACCTTCGACGCCATGAAGGTTCGAATCACTGTGATCCAGTGGGTGCTTCGCGCTTGCGACGAAATGGTCGCCAAGTCCCCTCACGATCCAAAGGTCGCTCTCACTGCAGATTCTGTGGAAGGTGAAGTGGTGATCTCCTGGATCGGCCCATTGTTTGAGCGAAGATTTTCACTGCCAGGCGATGTCTCAGACATTACGCTTTGAGCGTTCGACGGAAATTCGCGCCTGAGACGCGGACTTCCATCGCCACGATCCCTTCGCTGGCAATCTAATCCTGGAACGCGTTTCCAGCTCTCGCTTCAGCAGGCGACATCCAAATCCAATCTGCCAAACCATTGATGTTATCAAGCGCCGCCGCGTGCGCATCTTCGCATCTTAGTCGGTGAGACGTCTAAATCGATCGCGTTTACTTGGCGGAACATTCGATACAACCGTCATCCGCAGTACCAGTGGCAGAGTCCGGAAGAGGACATTCAGCGGCCGCACTGTTGGACTTGTTCGAATGGCCGCAGTATCGCCTTTTTCTTGTTGAGAGGAAAATGAACACTATGAACCGCAAACAATGGACATCTGTTGGGATCGAAGGTCTTGCGGTGTTAGTTCTGTGTGGCGCCGTTACAGCTGGAAGATCCGGGTTTGCGGCGCCACCCGTTGCCCCGGCCGTCGCCAACAAGATTGACAAAGTGATTCAACGTGTGACGGAACCCGAGGGAGAGCTTACGATATTGCACGGACGCTCTAAGGTTCTGACGTTTCGGCGCCCTGTCGCGCGTGTCTCGATATCAGATCCTGAGGTTGCTGAATTTGTCGCATACCGTGAGGAAGAGGCAGAATTCATTGGGAAGCGAGTCGGGACAACCACGGTTAGTATCTGGACCGGAGTTGGCGACGACGTGCAGATCCTCAGTTTCCTTTTAACCGTCGAACCCGATCAGGCACCGACGAGTCGGCGTAATCTTGAGTTGAAACGACTGGAGCGTCAAGTAAATCTTCTCTTTCCGAATAGCACTGTTCGGCTCTACCCCATGGCAGACAAAGTCATCGTGAAGGGGCAGGCCAGGGACGCGGAAGAGGCAAACAACATTCTTGCGGTCCTGCGTCGTGGTGGCAATCAAGGCAACGGTGCGGGGGGGGGCGGAGGGGGCAGTGTCACCGCCGACGCTGCTGTCGCTAGAACATCAGACTCAAACTTGCCGACGCAGTTCGATAACGAGCAGATCATTGATCTGCTACGCGTTCCTGGTGAGCAGCAAGTCATGCTGAAAGTGAAAATCGCCGAGCTTAAGCGTTCCGCTGGAAGGAACATCGGCGCAAAATTCGACGTGGAATTTAAAGACTTCGTCTGGGGTTCTGCACTCGCCGGTGTGCCAAACGCATTTATTAGCGGAACTTTCGACGAAGGGCGATTCAACGTCTTCCTGGAGGCGCTAGAGTCTCAAAAGGTTGCAAAGATTCTCGCTCAGCCGACGCTGACAACTCTTAGCGGGAAAACGGCAAACTTCATTTCCGGTGGTGAGTTCGCGGTTCCAACCGTAGTAGGGGTTGGTGGAGCGCAAGCTGCAACGACTCAGTTTCATGGATACGGAACGCTGCTGAATTTTACGCCAACTGTGCTGGATAAAGATCGCATTCGTCTGCAAGTCAATCCACAGTTCAGTACGCTGAACTCAGCGACTTCCGTGAACGGGATTTTCGGACTCGATATTCGTTCTGCCCAGACCACTGTTGAGTTGCGGGAAGGTCAAGTCCTGGCAATTGCGGGGCTGACGCAAAGCCAGCAGGCTGCGGGCAAATCTCGCCTTCCGTTCCTTGGTGACATTCCAGTGATCGGAAGCGCGTTCAATCGAAGAACGACTCAGTCCGATGAAGTTGAGCTGCTCGTCATCGTCAGCCCCGAGATTGTCCACCCCATGGAAGCTAATCAGGCCCCAAGTATTCTTCCGGGGATGGAAGTAACAGAACCAACAGACTTCGACTTTTACGTACGAAACCGAATTGAAGGTCGGCCAGGGCATCATCATCGCACGACAGTGTACGACAACTATCGTGATCAGCTGCTGCATCCCCAGTTGTACTTCAACAGCTTTGAGAACAGTGCAAACTACTTCATGACGGGAAAGATTGGATTCTCGCAGTGAAAACCGTCAACTGCCGACAGTCAACACCCCGTGATCGATTTGATTTTCTACCAGATGTTCCCGGAAAGAACGTACCATGCATTCCTTACAGCACGAACTCGTCGCTACGACGATCGCGATTAGTATTTGCACCTCCGGGTGCATCAGAAATCATATCACTGTGCCAGCGCCGGTTCCGAACCCGCCAGCGCAGCTTGGTGCCACTGTACAACCATCTCTTCAGGTGCAGGAAGAAAATGGAGAAGCCAGTGACTTTGTCGTCTATGAACACGAGTTCGTACAGGGAACTTCTCGCCTGAATCCAGAGGGGGAATCACACATCCGACAAATTGCGGTCCGTGCCCCGCACACGCCGTTTCCAGTGATCGTCGAGCATGTCTCGCCGGACGTATCCGCCGACGACCCCTGCTACATTCCATGTACAACTCTGGATGCACAACGACGTCAGGCCGTGATTGCCGCATTGACAATGATGGGTGTTCCTGGGGCACATGGACGAGTGATTTCAGGGCCAGCGCTGACGGCCGGACTTACCGCGGGGGAGGCTGACAGAGCCTACAATGCTGCGACCAGCCGTGGAAGTAACGCTGGCGCTGGCGGTGGATTTGGGGCCGGCAATGGAGCTGGTGGTGGGTTCTATTGACGCCTTGATCATATCAGGAATGCGTCGTTTTTACCGTAATGCCTCACGAGACATGGCCCGTTCGCTCCTAGGAAACATTCATGGCTGGTAGAGCGCATCATCAACTTATGCTACTCGCGGTTTATTCCGCGGTCTATTGCAGTGGATGCAGTACGCTTCAGGTTCCATTCAGCGTCGCGACGTTGGTGCCGTGGTCTGATAGCAGATTCCAGCAAGAATTTGGAAGCGCACGTCTTCTTGAGCAGCAGAACGAACTGGTACGTGCTGAGCAACTGTACCAGGGATTGGCTCGTCGTCATCCGAATCGTCATGAGATTCATCAACGTTTGGGGGTGATCGCTCAAAAACGAGGGAATAAAGACGAATCGCTCGCGCATCTGCGCAGGGCAAAAGAACTATCGCCTCAAAACACTGACGTACTCGGCGACCTTGGTTATGCCGAATATCTCGCTGGAAACTACCAGCAATCAGTTGATATGTTCCGTCAGGCTCAAGAGTTGAATCCGAATCATCCAAGAATCCAGGCAAATCTTGCCGTGGCGCTGGTTGCTGCGGGTGATTCCAGCACCGCACACCGACTGTTCCGCCAGAATTCCAGCGACGCTGATGCTCATACAAGCATGGGGTTTGCACTTATCCAGCACGGCAAGATGGAAGAGGGACGCCGCGCCTTCGAAAAAGCGTTGCAACTGGATCCTCACCAGGAACGAGCCGCAGAAGCTCTCGTACAGTTGACGAATATGCCCAACAGCACAGCCACACCAGATAATCAATTGGCGAAATTTGGTGTTGACGTCCGCGACGGCAACGGAATGGTTGAAACCACAGGCTTGATAATTATCGGCGAGAAGAATCATGGAGAGCATTCCTTCAACGCTAATCGTTCGCCCGAAGGTCGGCTTGGGGCACTAGCGACGGCAGAGAATATCGCCACAAAAGATTTGACCGTCTCTCGGTTTGTGAGTAAACCAAATACGGAGCCGAGAGCCGCAGCTCCGTCTCTTCGAAACGGTGACATTTTCAATCAAACCGACGCCATGACACAGATCGTCAACGCCGAATATGAAGCGACAAATCTGCGAGACGAACGACGTCGCTTGAATCACGGTACACACTCGCGAAACCGTGATTTCAATGAACCTTCCTATGTAAACGGCAGCCATGGCACCCGACACGCGCACAATTCATTCCGTGTGGCGACGAATGAAAGAGACAGCTCGAACTCGTCTTTGGAGTATGACTCGATTGAATCTCCAGAAGTCCCGAAAAGAATTCCAATCGATGCTCGTGACAGTGAAAGGAGCCGTATCCCTGACGACTTTTCTCCTGATACGAGCCATCTTTCAAGTCACACACCACAAGCCCCCCGAGTCGAATTTCGAACCTCTCCGCAATCTGAGTTCGCCGTTCAGGCTGCGGACGAATCCGCGAATCGTCATAATCCGGGTCGCAGCCCCAGTGGCGTAAGCAGTCTGCTTGCAAACTCGCGTGGTGCTCGTCCCGCACAGAACCATTATTCCTTCCGGGACGTCCAACCGGTTCCCGAGGTTTGCCTCGACGTTCCATCGGAGGAATTGAGCAAAAACTCCACAACCAGTGGCAATCCGATTTCGAGCACACAACTTGTCACACATGAGGATCGCGAGAAGGCTGTCAGGAATCCTTCGACCACGGATCGATGGAACGAAGCCCTCCAAATTGTGCGTTCATCGAGTAAATCGACGGCAGCCCTTCAGACGATCGCGGAACTGCTGCCCTCACAATCGACAACAGAAAAGATTGCAGCCTGGAAATGCCTCCAGGACGCTGGAGCAGACGCAAGAGTTGTCGGGCCAATTTTGCTCGAACTCTCTTCTGAAGCTTCTGGATTGGAAGCTGTCGAATCGTCATTCGCAATCTTCCGTATTTACGGCTGGGCGGACTATGCTGAACACCACCTGCGCCAGTACTCCACGAGCGTTGATCCAGAAGTACGAACGAGATCACTTGCATTGCTGAGATGCTGCCGCTAGTCAATCGCGAAGATGAGTCAATCGCCGATCCTTCTTCACTTCGCTGAACGCGTGTCAATCATTTTACAGCTTAAATTCCACCACGCCCACGGGAAGCCAACCAAGCCAACCCAAGTACTGGCGTTGAATGTTGATTTACGCCTTGCGATTGCGAATTTACGTGTAAGCCGTTGCGCCCTCTGGTACAACACTTGCGGCAATCGAGTGGCATCCGCATTCTTTCGCCCGCCATTCATGAACTTGACACGGCGTTGCTCTGAGGTCCTAATACGCAATGCATGAATCGCTTGCTTGGACCAACCCAACCAGCAATCGACCTGATCTTTTGAACGCATTTTCTCCTTTAGACGCAGATCCCTGTAACGATGTGCCAGTCCAGACAATTCAAAGCCAATGTTCTACTCCTGGCCAACAATCCCGAAATTCTTGGGGCGATTCGCGAGATTGTGAAAGATCTGGATCACAACTTTGTAGAAGTAACGACTGGTGAAGATGCTCTTGGACTATTGCGAGAACAAGAGTTTGCGGTCGCGATCATTGGCGTGCACGGCTCAGATATCACGGGATGCCAGGCAGCGGAAATGATTTGTGGCACACAAGACATCTGCACACCAATCGTCATTCTTTCCGAAAGCGACAATCCGGCGTTCACCATAGATCAGGCGTACTCTCTTGGAGCGGTGGATTTTCTTGCCATGCCGCTGCCTCCGGGCCTTGTTCGATCGAAGATAAATGCATTCGCAGATTTGTTCAAAAGAAGCATAGATCGTCGCCGTCAAGGTATACAAGCTCTTCAGCTTGAGCGTCGATTTGTAGAAGACCGCCTGCGTAGCACCGAGCAAGACGTCCGCGA
>Ga0194055_10002932_pt1 | contig 13367 bp, 5 predicted proteins | sample SepL449m_MetaG_FD_155482 | JGI IMG/M metagenome (GOLD analysis project Ga0194055, IMG submission 155482) | Anoxic zone freshwater microbial communities from boreal shield lake in IISD Experimental Lakes Area, Ontario, Canada - Sep2016-L442-9m | ecosystem: Environmental > Aquatic > Freshwater >... | reverse complement strand
ATACAATTGATACAATTATAGATGCAGACCTTACAAATACATCAACAGATATTCATATAAGTAGAAAAAATAGTAACGACGACGACGACGACGACGACGATGACGACGACGACGACGATGATATAGATACGGATGTAGATGCTACAGAGGACATAGATGATAGTGAAGATGATGACTTTATTCTTGACCCAAGCGAATATGATTTCCTTATCCGAACATTTTATTACGAAAACAAAGAAAAATATGAGAGACATTGCATTTGCTTCAAATATGAAACATTTGTTAAATCGGATATGAATAAAGTTTACACAAACGATGAATTAAAGATGCAAATATCAAACAAAAAGTTAATTGGTGCTAATCTTCATATGAATTCAAAGAAATATAATATTAATTTAACCAATCCCGCTAACTATTTTGTTATCAATAATTCAGTTCTTGGATACTATTTTTTGAAATGGTATATGGCCGAAACACACAATGTAGTTTTACAAAAAAATTATTCTATATTTTGTATTGATAATTGTATTGGAATGTATACACTGGTTCCTGGTAAAAAGTTACTGGTTTATCATAATACATTAAAGGTTATCGATGATGAGGCATATTTAGAGGGAAATGAGGAAAGTGATGCTGATGCTGATGCTGATGCCATCTCCAAAGAACGGAAAGTAAAATCCGAACATCTTAACGACATTTGTGATATTGAGGTTGTCGGATATGAATAAAAATACAATTAGAATACAATTAGAATATAATTAGAATACAATTAAAATATAATTATTATAAAACTATATAGAAATATATTTTTATAATATAATATAATGGCTTATATCAATACCCAATCACAAGTACTCATTATGGAATCCGAGAAAAGTGTATCACAGGACTCGTCCATCGAATCCAATAATTTTCATAAATTATCTGATACTTGGATACTGTGGGCTCATCTTCCACATGATACCGACTGGAGTATGAAAAGCTATATTAAGATATGTTCATTCACTACTGTTGAAGAGACTATTTCTATTATTAATGTTCTTCCACCAAAATTAGTTACAAATTGTATGCTTTTTTTGATGCGCGATGGAATTGCTCCAACATGGGAAGATGCCTGTAATCGCAAGGGTGGATGTTTTTCATACAAAATAAGTAATAAAGATGTTACACAAGCGTGGAAAGAACTTACATATGTATTAGTTGGCGAATCTATGTCTGAAAATAAGAATTTCATTCCATTAATTAATGGAATTACAATTTCACCCAAAAAGAATTTCTGTATTGTAAAAGTATGGCTAGCAAGCTGCGAATTTAGAGATGCTAGTATTATTAAAGAACTTTACGCAATTTCGCCACACGGATGTTTGTTCAAAGAACATATGCCCGAGGATTAGAAATATTTGGGAATATAATATATAATATATAATATATTATGTATTATATAATATATTATGTATTATATATATAGTAGTTATAAAATACAACAGTAATAACAAATTATAAAATGTCGTCATCATCATCATCACCACCATCTACAATATATGTATCAGAATTACTTAGAACATGGGAAACCGCTGTTTTATTATTTTTGAATAATATGACCAAACATCCTACATTAACATTATATATATCGCCATTTTTAAGAGAAATAGGAAGTTTACCTTCTGATAAACCGGGATATCTTCAAGAACAACTCAACGAATTTATAAGATTTCTTGTTTTTTTAGTAGGATTAGTTAAAAAATATAAAGAACCTGGTAGTAAAATGCCTGATTGTTTTAAACATATACCTGATGATTTTATTATAAATTTTCGACATTTTGCTGGTAAATTTAACGACGAATTTGTTGCAGGTATTCATCAACAAGGAGATTTGATTAGTTGTACGCGGTCTGAGACGGGTGATATATCTATTCAGTGTGTCACGAAAAACTCTACAGAATTAAAAGTACCTGAGGGAATAGACCTTGGAACAGCTTTAACCAAAATGAAAGAGAAAATAGATAACCCCCCGCAAGAGAAATTCGACAGCAAAAACGGCACTGATAAACTTAATGTATATTTACAATACAATACATCATCAACATTATTAAAATTTCCTACTACCACTAAAGGCTTAGATGTTGCTAGCTATATTGATAAGTTCAATATACCCGATACTGCAGATATTTTATCAGTAGACCAAAAAAAAGAAGAGAGAAAAAACCCCAAATTTAATAAAACATCAGAACCTCCGTCGATTGCGAACTTCGTACAATGGCGCAATAGTCTCGGTTTCCCTCCCGATGAGGAAGCTACAACTGTTTATTTTGTTTCTCATTCGGGGACAATGAAAAGTTTTGTAAATAGTGTAATAAAAAGTAGTCCATCACCTCCTTTCCTATATTTTAATGAGGTATTTGAACGCGCACAAAAAACAAATACTTGGTCTGTATTTTTTAAAGAAGGCGAAGGCGAAGGCCAAGGAGGCGAAGAAAGCCAAGAAGACCAAGGAGGCGAAGAAAGCCAAGGAGGCGGAGACAATAAGTCTAAACCTAAATTACAATTTAAAGGATTTAGGCACGCAGAGTCTTGCGATAATAGGTATAAAGAAAAAGGTCGTCTTAAAACAGTTGAGCGTGTGGCTGCTGGAGAGTATACTAATTTAGCTTTATGGGGTATTTTATCTACATTAACATTTGCTATTGGAAAATTACCAGAATTGATAACTGCACAAGCTTTTAAACAACCCGGATTAAAAATTTGTTATGGTATGAACAAAGAATCAAAAGAATTTCTTAGCGACGCTTATGACGGTGTTAATATGTTATGTGGTTTAAAAGATGCACGTCTTGCAATAGGAAATTTTATGGTAGATTTTGGTAATTGTGGAACATCGCATTTTGGTACTTTTACATTTGATAAAGATTGTATTAAATTAACATCGAAAGAAAATAATAAAAAAGTTGTATTATATTTAGATATTGATAATTCAAAATCACCAGCAGTTTATATCATTCAAGCAAGATTTTTTAATAATGCGAATAGTAATACTTATGTGAAAGACCCACCAAACCCGTCAAATATGCCAGCTATTGCTAACTTTTTATCAGATGATCCATTTACACAAAACGGTGATAGCAGTAGAGGCAATCCTATAATGGAATTACCACAAACAGAATTATTAAAATTATTACAATCTCAGGATACAAAAACCAAATGTCAAGAATTACTTGACAAAACAGTAGAGTTATCTGAAGCTATTTCTAAATTTATTGCTAGTGATAAATTTAATATGAAACGTGAGGAAGATAAAGGTATACATAGAGATGGTCATAGACCTCAAAATTGGGCGAAAACTTTTGAGGTTATACATGATAATCTAATAAGATGGAAATCAGCTGCTGCTGCTGCTGCTGCTGCTGCTGCTGCTGCTGCTAATGATAATCCGCAAGCAGGAGGAACGAATAAAAAATTACGAAAACAACCAAATTACAAAACTATGCGAAAATATATTAGAAGAGGTAGATACATAAATAAAACCAAGCATAATCGTAATCGTAATCGTAATCCTCGATAACATATTAACACAACAACTCAATAAATAATACTTCATTCAAAAGTATTATTTATTTTAACTATTACCTATTATCACGACGATGGAAGCGGTGAAAGCGCCAGTTTCACTTCGCCCAAACTCGCCACATAATATTTCACAACTAGTGGCAAATCATTTTCCAAATACATCTCAATCTGGCTACACAAATTTGTGCATTTGATAAAATAACTCAAATTCTTCAACGAGAACTCACCTTGAATCACCTTACTGGATGACTGCTTTTGAATAAATTTCATACTTTCATCCGACTCGACTCGCCGGACCTCCGCCGTAGCAAATTGCCCCGAACACTTAAAAATCAATTCATTCCCCACCGATTTAATCTCCAATTTCTCAGAAATGTACGACAAATCACGAATAATCTTCTGAAAATCAGCAGAAGGTAGATTAATAACTGATGAAAAAGTCACATTTGGCTCCTCCAACTCCTCAGAATCCGGCTCAATCAGACGCAACTTCTGTGTTTTACACTGTTTAATATCCCCATTCTCAAATTTAAGTCCAAGATGAGATACAATACCGTCATTATAGTCCTTTTTCTCGATATATATAGTAAGCGTATCATCATTGTCAATAGAATTAATAAGCTTAAATAAATGAAACATATTAACCCCAATAACAATTTTCTCCTTATCGCATTCATACAACTCAAAATTTTCAGCAGCTAAATGAAGATGAGCCAACATTGTATGAGACTTATCCATATTTATAATACGCATCCCATCCTTCTTGAACAGAATATTCGTCTCCAATAAAATATCCTTTAATGCCGTCATCAGAGTGCGGAATGGTGCAATCTGTACAGTTTTAATTGTAAGAACATTGTCGGGATTACTACTCATTTTATATACTATGTATATCTTATTTTAAGACAAATCTTTAAATACTTATGCCTATTAATAAAAATATTTAAATTAACGCAATTAAATTAACGCAATTAAATTAACGCAATTAAATTAACGCAATTAAATTAACGCAATTAAATTATATAATAATAATATATATAACAATAATAATAATAATAATATAATGTCAATAACCCCTTCACTATCTATAAATTCAGAAAGCGCAGTTACACCATCACCATCGAAACCAGCACAACTATCAACTACAGCATCCTCGTCATCCTCCCCAGCTGATTTAGTAGCAAATATTATGAATGGTCCTAGTATTGCTGAAACACTTATAGAAAAAGCGAAAAAACTTATTTCACCATCTATAAATGGAAAGCGAAGTGGTAATAGTGGATTTACATATATAACTATATCAGGTACTCCCCAAGAAAGAGGTTTTTCACACGGGAAATTATTAGGCGATAGAATTATTGTTTTTTTCAGAACATATGCCTTTTTTATATGGACAGAAACTGGACGCGATGTTAGATTTTTTATGAAAATGTTAAACGATTTTTTCAAACCAATCGTCGAAAAAAAATATAAAGAGTGTTATGATGAAATGAAAGGAATCGCTGACGGAGTTACCGCTTTTTTAAAAGAAAGCGCAGATTTAAAAGACCATAAGGGCGAAAGTATTATAAAAGATGGTAAAATTATTCTACACAAAGATTCGTATATTAACGTTGACAATTCAAATGTTAAGGATGGTTATACTGATGATGGTAAAATATTAGTAGATATTACCGTAGATATTATTTTTTTATTAAACAACATTGTTTCGGTCGATTACTTATATCCCAAGTTATCTGTTTTGGTACCAAAGAGACGCGACTTATATAGTAATCCAATGTATGCCGATTTTTTGCCCAATAGAAGACATACGGTAATATTACCTGTCAAAGCAGGTGGTGGGGATGATGGTGGTGGTGGTGGTGGTGGTGAGTATGCTGGTGCCGGATATTCTGAAGAAGAAATAGGAGGTGGAGAAACTACCGGATTCGAAGGTGGTCTATCTGGCGGTAAGTCATTTGCGGAACTTTTCTTTGGCGGAGGTGATAAGTGTAGCGCATTTATGGCAGTGGGTCCATCATATACCGAAAATGGTGATGTTGTATGTGCTCATATAACGTTTGACAATTTTATAACAGGGCAATTTAATACTATTATATTATATATTGATACATCATCTTCATCTAGTACACAAACAACACCGCAACCATCATCACAGCAACCATCATCACAGCAACCATCATCACAGCAACCATCTTCAAATAATATACTTATGCAGACATTCCCTGGTGGTATATGGAGTTCAACAGATTTCTTTGTCACGTCAGCCGGTTTTATTGGAACAGAAACAACTATCGGCGGATTTAATGCATTTGAAGCAAATGCCCCTATATGCGTTCGTGCCAGAAAAGCTATGGAATACTCAAAAACACTGGATGATTATGTCAAGTATTTAAAAGAAGATAATTCCGGGGATTATGCGAATATATGGTATATCGCGAAAATAATTAATCCAGTTCCTCCACAAGCCACTGTAACATCTACAGATGCCACCGCCGAAAAACCTAAAGATGAAATAATGCGAATCGAATTGGGTCTTAAATATGTAAATGTCGAAAAAAAAAAGGATGGATACTTTATTGGATTCAATGCTTGTTATGATGCACGTATAAGAAATCTCGAATGCCATAATGACGGATTTTATGATATACGCAGACATTCAGGTGCTCGTCGTGTAAGACTAGAACAATTAATACGGCAATATCAGGGAAAAATAAATGCCCAAAATGCAAAACTAATAATATCCGATCATATGGATGTATATACAAATACAGAACTGAAATGTTCGCGAACTGTTTGCGCACATTATGAGCTAGATAAGCGCGAATATATGTCACAAGATTCACGACCGAAACCTTATCAACCTCGTGGCGCAGTCGATGCTAAAATATGTACATCATCTTTGTGTAGGAATATGAAATTTCTTGCGAGATGGGGTAATGCGTGCGGGACACCTTTTAAAAAAACAGAATTCTGCGACAAACATATACAATGGGAGTATCAACGTTCATTTTTAGAAGACCGCGATAGACAACCTTGGGTTTTTTGCAGCGGTGTCAATATGAAAGAACCCGTAGAAAAAATTGAGAAAGCAATAGAAGCCGACCCCGATAAAACTGGCGATGGTGGTGGTAGTGATTCAATACCCCCGTCTCCATCATCCCCTCAATTAAGAACACCTGAAGCAGCATCACCTTTGCGGTCGTCTATTTCTATGGCGTCAAGTAAATTGAAACCAAACACACCTACGCCTACGCCTACGCCTACGCCTACACCTACGCCTAGACCTACGCCTAAGAAACCTCATAAACCACGTATAGTTAAACCTATTGTAAATATACCGCAACAAAATCAGCAGATCAATCAACAGCCTACAAGTAATTCTCATAATTTACATAGTGAACATATAAACGACCATCATCAACACCATTTATTACCATCAATATATTCGGGGGGGTCAATAATCACCGACAACAATAAGGAGATGAAAGAGTTTATGAAAATGCTTAAAACTAAAAGTGGTAGTAAATCCAAGGCAAAAAATACAAGACGTAATAAGCACAATAAGAGTAAATAGTGTCACGGATTACCATATAATACTATACACCATTTAACACCATTTAACACCATTTTAGAATATAATATATAAAACAAATATAAACATATTTTGTTGTATATATTATATTTCACATCTGCGTTTATACGTCACTTCATAAATCCCATACCATAATAATGTCACTTCCAGATAAAGACAAAGACAAAGACAAAGACAAAGACAAGTATTCTCCAAAGATTACCCCAAAGATTGACCCAGATACTGAATGTAAAGAATTGTTAACTATTGTAAAAGGCCTGTATGATAAATATTTTGAAGACGACTATGCGCGTTCAAAACTGGTCTCATACATAAAAAATACACTTCCTGCACTATTACAACAAAAATGCGACGTCCGTATTCAGCGTGTAGAGCGACGCAAGACACTCGAAGAAACATCCGATGAATTTATACGCGAATTTATAAACAGTTCTTCCTATTATTATAACCAGAATATCGACCTATTTTTCATATACCAAAACAATACATATAAAATAATAAATGAGGATGAAATCGAGCACGATATTCGCACCACGATTACCGACCAACAAACACCAGAGTTGACGACCTGGAAGTATAAAATAAAAAACCAGATTATTAAGAAAATAAAAGAACGCGATCTTCTATCTTGTATCCCTGAATCGGAAACGATACAACGCGTACTAAATGCACTTACTCCGTTCGTATTTAAAACCAAAGACAGTGCAAAATATTTCCTTACAATCATCGGCGACATTTTGCTGAAAAAGAATATGAATATGAATACAAACACCTATTTTATTTCGACTAAGGCGAAACAATTTATTGCAGACCTTAGCGAGGAAAGTTATGCACTATTTGGTACACCGAATATGACAAATCATTTCAAATTTAAATTTTATGAGCATAAATATGAAGATTGTCGCATTGTAGATATTGTTGACAATATAATTTCATTCCCTTTTTATAGCTATAATGAAGGACTAAAAATGGGGCTGTCACATTCAATGTCGTCGTCATCTCTATCGAGTCTTGTTGCTGGATTGTCAAATAGTGGAATATCTACACCAACAGCACACGGTTATGGTCACGGACATGGACACCCTACCAATTTTATTCAGAAACAAAGTATGATTGACCTATTTTGTGTTGCGGCACATTATTCTACACGATTCACAAGCGCCGATTTATTTATAGAAAAAATGTGTAAAGACCAAGACATTAAGGAACACGCATTTTATTTGAAAGGGATTACAGACGACGACATCATTTCGCGATTTATATCATCGACGATGGAGCCGTGTAAAGGTGTACATATTAATTGGAAGAATATGCTTTATCTTTGGAAAATATTTATTGAGGAAGAGAAAATACCCAATGTGTTCTTTACACACGTTCTTAAGAAACATATTATGAAGCGGGTCGAGTATACGACCAGTCAGGAAGAGGGGGATGTTGCAAACGATGATGTAACGCCAAGCACGGGAGAATCGGGAGAAATCACGGAAATACTGGAAATACACGAAAATCACGATAATAAAGAAATATTTTTAAATATGACGAGCAAACATTTACCAATTGTAAGCAAGTTTATGCTTTTTTGGAATGAAAATATTACGTGTTCACATAATGAAATTGAGTTGGAGATAGATGAATTATCAACCCTGTTTTTAAATTATGGAAATGTATACCACGGGAATCAGAAAAATGTCCAGACAATTACGGACCAAACAATTTTAGGATTCATACGCCACTTTTTGCCCGACATTTGTATCGAAGAAGATAAATATTTGATGAATATTGGGTGTAAATTATGGGATAAGAAACAGGAAATAATAACTGGAATTGAGGAATTTAAGAGGGCAAACGCCGGGGGTAATAGTATGGCAAATGGCGCTTCTTTAGGAAAGGGTAAAGGTAAAAATAAAGATGTAAATACGGTTACAGCAGTAACGGCACTGGTAACAGTAACGGCGACTACCGCATCATCATCATTATCATCATTATCATCATTATCATTATCATTATCATTCCCTGTTCATACTATATACGATTTTTACTGTAAATGGGGATATAAACATAATAAAATGGTGGTAAGCAAACGATACTTTGAGAAATTCTTTGTCGATAATTATAGTGATAATTTAACAGAAAAAAATGGAACACTTTGGTGGAGTTATTTGTAGTGAATAGATAGTTATAGGTATTTATAATATAATAATAGTATATATATTACTATATTATTGTTCTGTTATTATCATATTATAAATTAATTAGTTAAATGAGTCAAGGAAGTGAACCAAGTACACCGGATGCTGTTGCTGCTTTATTTTCACTTCAACAAACTCCTGGACAATTTCAACAAGAATATGTAACAAGTGTAAGATTACTTCACTTACAGAATATTCTTTATGATTTACAACAAGATATAAATGATGCTAAGGCTGATGTTGAAACAAATGTTGAAGAAAGAGACTTTATGGCATTGCCTCCACTAGGAGATGCAAATGATGATAGTGTGTCTAGTGTTGGTGCGGAATCACAATTTTCAGTCTCTAGTCCTCAACCTGTGAGTTCTTCTAACTTACGAACACAGCTAACAGAGTTAAGACAATTTATGGATGTTTTAAAAATAAAAATAACTGAGAATAGTGAACAATTTTTTCATGATTTGAAACAATATATGATAGAACAAGCTCCTGGTATACAAGTATATGGGAACCAGCCTATAGTAGCAACATTAGGACAAAATATGTTAGTTCCAATGCTTTCGTTTTATGGTATTGCAATAAAAGATGTAGTAGCACGCAGTATTAAACCTAAAATAGATGGTATGAAGAGTAAAATAAAAGATCTTACTTGTAGTCTATTTACAACTCCAGCAGGATTTCCTGATTCAGAGGTAGACTGCACTATGCCTACTGCTGCAAATATGGTTTGGAACGTAAGGCTTAAATTGAATGGAAATATTTTTACACTTCTTACCTTTCGTGTAGTAGCTATGAATCAAGTAGTATTTGAACCACAAATACCAGGAGTGACACGCGATTGTTTCGAGCACTATTTATTGGATACATCCAAGCACGTGGACCCAAATGCAATGACTCCACTCTTACTGGTTCTTGGTGTGTCTGTTGTGTCTCCAGAGGATGGCATTATGTACCACTTTCCCCACAATCTCCAGTATCTTGATGATACGCAGCACGGACGCATTATGGCGCTACTCCAACCTGAGGTGAGGGTGGAGTTCGCTAGCAGGTTAAGGATAACGCTTCAAAATTATTGTTTACATTTATTATTTGCTCTTTTATCAAAAGCTTGTGCAAAAGATTTTAATTGTTTATGTGCTATGCCGGAGATCGATGTTGCATTATTTAAAATGATAGCTGGCAGTCCACTTAATATCGATACACTTAAAAATTTAATAGAAATTATTAAAAAATTTTTAGAACTACTTGCTGATCCACAACTTCAATCAAAACGAAGTTATATGATTACCGCTTTAAATAATTTAGTAGCAAGTCTTGTTGATACAACACAAACAGGTGAGACATTGGCATATAAAAAACTATTTGATGGTGATGATTCTGGTTCCGGTCTTAATACATTTAATCCTATTATGACTCAAATAAGTCAAATTATTCAAATATTGCGGTCACCGAGTTTAGGAAGTTTAGGATTAGAACTTCAAGTTTCATTATGTGGTGGTAGAATGATATATAAATTGGGTGATGTTTTAAGAAGTTATATTACTCAACAGGTCAAAAGTAACCCTACAGTTATTGCTGCTCTTGGTGGCGAAGAATTAGCTAGTTATTTATTAAATGAAATGGAGAGACAATTAAATTTACCATCCGACTCAGATTATACATTGACTTTTGCGGGATTGAGTCGTTTAAAACCTGAATTTGTTCAAACAATTTTAATGTTTATTACATTGTCTACTCAGCTTGGTATTAAAGGAATAGTTGATGATTTTTGCACGTCTCAAAATCCAGATGCAGAATTTTTTTTAAGAGATCTTGTAGTTATTGGTATGTCACTAGTGGGTGGCGACTTTCAACTTTCTTCCGCAAGAAATTCATGTGATGCATTATCATTTTTAGATGCAATAAATGTTAAAGATGGTGTAAATTCAGTGCTTACTCAGTTTCTTCAACAATTTGCACGCGACCTCCATCGTCCTACAAAATCTTCCCTTGCTCCATGCGACCTCGTTCCTAAAATGAATTCAGGTGATTATATCCGAAAAATAGCCAATTATATTTTTAGTAGTGATTATACAACTATACCAATACCCGGAAGTATAGATACAATAGCAGAAATAATAAGTAGATATTCCATGAGCACCGACCAAGGATTCTCTTCACCGATTAAAGTATTATTCGATATTTTGTTTACATTATTTAGTATTGAAAATTTCACAAATCGTGCATTTGTCACACAAAAAATTAATAAAGAATTAAAAAGAATTGCCATATGTGCAAGTATTTTATTTTTTCATTTTAATGAGTTACTTCAAATGCCATATCCATATCTAGAAGAGTCACCAGAAAGACAACGTATTAACGTGTTACTTCAAACGCAGCAGTCACACCCAGTGGGGTCACCAGAAAGACAACAAATTGACACAGAGTTACTTCAATTTCAACAACGACTTTTATATCCAGAAGGGTCACCAGAAAGACAACAAATAACTATTATGCTTCAAATATTGACACGTGTTATAAGATATGGTTATGACCCCGCATTTAAGTTGATAAGTACCGAAATACATAATATTATGACTGATTATGCATCATGTTTTGTTCAATTGTTACACTTGTATCACCTTGGTGTTGTATTTTATTCACAGGCTCTTAGAGTAACATTGCCGGTAATCGGCAGTAGAGACCCGCAAGTATCACCAACATCATTAGAAGTTAAATGTATGGATATGTTAAGGGTTCATGCTCCTCCTATTGCTCAGGATCTAGTCCCTAGACAAGCACAAGCTCAGTTTCAAGCTGAAGGACTTTCCCAAGGTGTTTTGCATGGTATTATAACGACTGGAGTCGGATTCTTAATTTCTATTCAAGAACGTGGTAGTGATATTCTAGACAATTTTCTTCAACTAAAACAGCGTGTTAAGGATCAAGACTTGGCTTATAAATCACGAGGCGAATTTTTAACATCTGTTCAAGCTTGTGAAACGTTTTTAAAAGGATTTGTTCATATGTTACAACCACCTTCTACTTTACTAACAGATTTAAAACCACTTCTTTTAATTTTTTCTAACCCTGAATTTGCAGAAATTATGCATTTTCAACCGGTTGTTGTTATTAAGAGTGAAAATCTTACAGCTGCAGCCAAATCAAATCCAGCTAATGCTGAAGGATTAAAAGTTTCAGCAGAAAGTCAATTTTGTATCTATGCATTATTGTCTATTTTTGGAGTAAAATTTAAATCTGAATGGAGTAAGATTTCTTTATTCACAAGAATATTATTTTATGAGTTACTTTCTATGAATATGCATGCTGAATGTTCTTCTCTTTTAGGTGTTGATTTCACTTTAATAGACCCAGACAAATTGAGATATTCGTCTCTAAGTTATTTAAAAGACAAAACACTTTATGATACACTATTATATTGTAGTAGAATCAGTCCTGTAACTTTATCATCACTAGGAACATACTATGGAAATGATAAACTTTATCATGGTATTGATACATATAGAAATAGATTACTTGATACTGGACAAGTAACATATTCTTTCATAAGTCCATCCAAACGCACCCCTGATGTTGATGTTCTTTCATTTCAATTTCTTAGTTCTCAAAATTTAAAACAATTAATGATGTGCTCTGACCACTCTACAGGAAAATCTGTTTTTTACGATTTATTTCAACAAGATGCATTACAACCAAGAGCATATGAACTTTTACTTAAACGATTAACAGATAAATTTAGTATTTTAACCAAAAAATGTGATGATGATGTAAAAAAAGAAGTGACTAGTATTCATGGTGGAAGACCTAATAAAGAATTAAGAATGAAATATAAACTTCAACAACTTGATGGGATAGTTACTGAATTTGTTTTACGCATATTACAGGCAACACCAGAACAACGTGATGGTGAACTTATATCCGAATTTATTGCTAAAGATAGTATGTGTTTTGAAGGAGAAAAAGTTGATAGAGATAAATTTGAAAAGTTGTTAGAACAAGATCCTGGTCAATGCATGAAT
>Ga0194055_10002929_pt1 | contig 13370 bp, 9 predicted proteins | sample SepL449m_MetaG_FD_155482 | JGI IMG/M metagenome (GOLD analysis project Ga0194055, IMG submission 155482) | Anoxic zone freshwater microbial communities from boreal shield lake in IISD Experimental Lakes Area, Ontario, Canada - Sep2016-L442-9m | ecosystem: Environmental > Aquatic > Freshwater >... | reverse complement strand
GTGGTCACGTGTGCGATTGAAGGAAAGGATGCAGCGATCTGCCTAGACCGCACTGGCAAGCAACTGTGGCGTCGCGATCTCGGCGGCGAGAAGCCTGGCAAGCACAAGAAGGCCACCGGCTGCAATCCGTCGCCTATCACCGATGGGAAATACGTCTGGGTGTATTACAAGAGCGGCGAGTTGGCGTGTCTGGATCTGGCCAAAGGGAGTGTTGTCTGGAAGTCAAACCTGCAGGAGCAGTTTGGCGAAGACACACTCTGGTGGGATCTGGGCACGTCTCCAGTGCTCTCCACGCGAGCTGTGATCGTGGCTGTGATGCAGAGCGGCCCGAGTTATCTGGCGGCGTTTGACCGGGTAACAGGAGCGGTCCTTTGGAAGCAGAGTCGCATGACCGATGCGCCGGAGGAAGCGGCCCAGAGCTATTCCACGCCCGTTGTGATTCCAGGCGACAGCACAAAGGGAGAGCCTGCGGAAATCCTCTTTGCGTTGGGGGCCGATCATGTGACAGCCCACGATGCCGCCACGGGTCAAGAGGTTTGGCGTGTTGGCGGGCTCAATCCGACAGGTCACAAATTTTTCCGTTCGATTGCCTCGCCAGTGGTGGCGGGTGATTTCGTGATTGCTCCCTACGCAAGGGGACAAACGATCACAGCCATCCGCCGTGGCGGCAAAGGAAATGTGACGCAGAGCCATGTCGCTTGGGTTCGCACCGATCTGGGAACCGACGTGCCCACGCCGGCCGCGCAGGATGGCCGCGTTGTGGTCTGCAGCGACAAGGGTGGCATCGAGTGCGTCGCTGCTGCCACCGGCAAGACCCTCTGGCGGGGCGACTTACCAAAGAACCGCAACGCCTACAGTGCCTCGCCAGTGATTGTGGGTGGCACCATCATTGTCACCCGCGAGGACGGCGAGTCGAGCGTGTTGGATTGGCCAACGGCACTCGCTGAGAATCCTGCGTTCAAGGTGCTCGGTGAGGGCACTGTGGGGGAGATGACAGTGGCCACCCCTGTGTGCGTGGATGGCCGGATGTTCTTACGAACGCACGATTCGCTCTGGTGCATCGGAAAAAAGTGAGCCGCACGTGGTGCGGAGGTGTGGCAGGGACGCTCGATTGAGAGGGAGCCAGAATGAGAGGGTCGCGTTATGGCACTTCCCTTGCCTTGACACGCAGCTGTTTTTCCTGGATCTCCCAATCCAGTGCGAGGGGATCCACAATGGCATCCAGCAATGCCTTTTGAGTGACGTCATTGATCGTGAGCCGGACGATTTCCGCAGGCATGATGCCGCGGGCTTTGAGTGACTCGCGATCCAGCCAGAGCGTCAGTCCGAGTCGCTGGGCCACCGCGGCGAGCACTTCCTCCAGAGGGGCCTCCACTCGCAGCGAAAAGAGTGCTGGCGGTGTCTGACGCAGTGGCTGGCTGCCAGTGTTTGTTCGGCCAATAACACCTGCTGGGCTCGTGGCCGCTGTGAGGGAAGGCGAGGGGAGTGCCACGATTTCAAACCAAGGTAAGTCGGGCTTGCCTGCGGGGGATGGTCTTTTTTTCCACGCCACTCGTCGATCAAAGTGCGCCAGTAGCAGATCCAGCCGGTCGGCGAGCGACAGCGGTGGAAGGCTGGCGGCAGGAAAATGATCGTGTGGTATTGCTGGAATGCCGTCCAACGCGATCCCGCCTTCGGTCGCGGCTGCAAAGAGAAGATCGCGAGGGCTGGCTCCCTCAGGCCAACTCCATTTGTGGCGTTTAGCGGCGAGAGTTCGGCAGGCGGCAGGTAGTGACGCCATTTCAGCGGAACGCACAATGCGTGCGGCTTCGAGGGCCGCCGCTTGGCCGGTTGGGCACAGTCGCATCCAAGACCCCAGCATGGCTCGCTCGGCGTGGGCAAGCTTGGCCACGGAAAGCAAGACATCTGCAAGCGGCTGCTGCGTCACATTCAGCGTGATCCGCGTGTCGGGATCCAGCCGACGGTCGACGATGATCGGCTGGCGCGCGAGCTCGGAGAGCCGATCGGCGACCTGACGCAGCGGCAATCCTGTCCACGAGACGCTCACTGGAGTCAGGGAGGGATTCGTTGCCAGTGCGTCAGCCGCCAGGGCTTTCCGCGATCGGTCGTTTTGGATCCACAGACAGACGGCTCCCGCAACCAGTGTCATCGCGATCGCGGTAGCCACTTTTCGGATCCACAGCCAGTGGCAACTCGGTGCGATGGCCACGCGTTGTGGGTTGGCGGAATGTTTCATAGCATCCTCAATAACACGCATCGTGGATCACACGGATGAATCGCCTTCGAGGCGTACCACACAGCTAGAGAGTATAGTGTTGCCACGCCGTGGCCTGGGATTCATAGTGTTGGTCCGTGCGGTCATGCGGTCATGCAGCCATCGCGAATACAGCCCATGCCAAACATGAGCCAGAGGAATGCAACGGGCAGACTGGCAGCCGACAAGACAGTTGTGGTGTTGGGGGCCGGAATCAACGGCGCAGCTGTGGCCCGAGAGTTGCTGCTCTCCGGTGTATCGGTGGTCATGGTGGATGCGAGCGATATCGCCAGTGGCGCAACAGCGTGGTCGACGCGACTGATTCACGGTGGCTTGCGTTACTTGGAGTATGGGGAACTCGGTCTGGTGCGGGAGAGCTTGGCGGAACGCAACAGGCTGGTACGGCTGGCACCGCATCTTGTAAAGCCGCTGGAATTTTTTCTGCCTGTGGAACGTCGCATGGGTGGGATGTGGGCGGCTGCCGCTCGGCTGCTGGGCTGGGAGTCACTGGCTCGCAGGTGGCGCAGCAATCGCGGGCGTGGCAGTTGGACGGTATCGCTTGGCCTTACGTTTTACGATTGGCTGTCGTTTGGTTCTGGCTGGCCATGGCATCGCATGGTGCGGTCTGGTGGTGCCGGACTCCCTCATTTTGATGCGGGGCAGTTTCCGCTGGCGGGAGTCTATTGGGATGCACAGTTGCTCTACCCCGAGCGGTTCACCGTTGAATTGCTCGTTGATGCCAGGCGGATTGCGGCTGAAACCGGTGCGACGTTCTCTCTCTTTACGCACCATACGTCCCGCCTCCTGGCGGACGGTCGGCTACGCATTGAGCCGTTGAGCGGGCGTGGAGGAGAGCCGTCTGGGGGTGTGGTAGCAGAAATTGTGCCGGCAGGAATTGTGAACGCAACCGGCGCATGGGTGGATCGCGCGCTGCCAGACATCTTGCCGTCAACCGATGGCTCGCGGCCAGAAAGCCGTCTCATTGGCGGCACGAAAGGCAGCCATGTGGTGCTCCGTTCGACGGCGCTTCGCAAGGCGATTGGCAGCACTGGCCTCTACGCCGAGGCGGTGGATAGTCGGCCTGTGTTTGTGCTGCCATTTGGTCCGCGACTCGTTCTGGTCGGCACAACAGACATTCCCTTTGAAGGTGACCCGGCCGATGCTCAAGCCGACGGCAGTGAGATCGCGTATCTGCTCGAGGCGGCGGCTCGCTTCTTTCCAGACATTCCCCTAGGCAGGGAGCATGTTCAGCAGCATTACTGCGGCGTGCGTCCTCTGCCCGCTTCGAAGGGGGCGGCAAAGGAATCGGGGCTTCCCGCCTCGGTCACGCGACGCCACATGCTCGTGCGGCATGCCGATGCAATCCTGCCGACGTGGTCGATCGTGGGAGGCAAACTCACTACCTGCCGCAGCCTGGCTGAGAAAGCAGCAGGTGAAGTGTTGGGGTGTCTCCAGATCGCGGTGCGTGGTACCTCGCGCAACCGACCGCTGCCAGGCGCCTCTGCGGACGCTGCGAGGACCGCCTTGATTGCCAAAACGGTGGCGGAGGCCGCGCGGACTGGCGTTCCCGAGGAGGCCGTGCATTGCGTCGCCGAATGCACGGCCGATCTATTTGGCGCGCGCGCGCCGGATATCTTTGCCGAAAGCGGTCGCGGTGAAAAAGAAGGAGCCCGCCGGGTGCTCATTCGCGGCACATACCTGCCGGCGGCCGCGATTGAATTCTGTATCCGGGAGGAGTGGGCCGCGTCGCTTGAGGACATCGTTGAACGGAGGCTGATGCTCTCGTTTGCAGAAGAGTTAACCTATGAAACGCTCGACGACGTGGCGGAAGTGCTCGTTGGCATGCATGTGCTTCCACGTGAGCGAAAGGCTGCTGATGTCGCCGCGATCGCTGCGAGGCTAAGTCATCGATATGGAAAAAAGATATTAGGCAAGAGGCTAGCCGAAGGAGAAAACGATGCTTCGTGATACGATTCAACTCCAGCGACAGACCTGCGTGCTAGCCCTCGATCAGGGCACAACCTCCAGCCGGGCGATCCTATTCGACAGGCGAGGCACGCCGATGGCCCAGGCCAGTCAGGAGTTTCCGCAGCACGTACGGGCCGTCGACGGAGCAGATCAGGGGGTTGTCGAACATGATCCTGAGGATATTTGGCAATCCCAGTTGTCCTGCGCCCAACGCGTGCTCGAACAGTCGGGCACACGGGCAGAGCAGGTAGCTGCCATCGGCATAACCAACCAGCGGGAGACGACAATCCTGTGGGAGCGAGCCACCGGGCGTGCCGTGGCGCCGGCGATCGTATGGCAGAGCAGGGTGTCCTCGCCAATCTGCCAGCGGCTCAAATCAAGTGGGCTCGAGGAGGAGGTGCGACGACGCACCGGCCTGCTTCTGGATCCGTATTTTTCGGCGACCAAGATTATGTACCTGCTGGAAACAGTGCCCGGACTCCGCAGCCGGTGCGAAGCCGGTGAGATTCTTTTTGGTACGGTCGACACATTTCTCATCTGGCGGCTGACGGGGCGATCCGTGCACGCGACGGATGTTACCAACGCCAGTCGCACGCTCTTGTTCGACATTGATCGCATGCAGTGGAGCGACGAGCTCTGCAAGATCTTTGATATTCCACGAGCCATTTTGCCAGAGGTGCGGCCATCGAGTGGGTCTTTTGGCACAGCGCAGAGCCAGTGGTTTGGCGGGCCTGTGCCAATTGCAGGGTGCGCCGGTGATCAGCAGGCCAGTGCCTTTGCCCATGGTTGCACGGAGTCTGGCATCGCTAAAAACACATACGGTACAGGCTCTTTTCTGCTCTTTTCAACCGGTGGCTCGAGGGTGGCAAGCCCAGGCAGATTGCTCACGACAGTGGGCTGTAACGCTCGGGCCGAGGGGGCGGAAGTCACTGCATCGATCAGCCCGAGCTATGTGTTAGAGGGCTCTGTGTTCATTGCCGGTGCGATCGTGAGCTGGCTGCGGGATGGTCTGGGAATCATCCAGAACGCCAGCGAGGTAGAGCCGCTCGCGAGGAGCGTCGCCGATAGCGGGGGCGTGGTGCTCGTGCCGGCCCTGACGGGCCTCGGCTCGCCCGACTGGGATCCTTCGGCGAGAGGGTTGATCATCGGGCTGTCTCGCGCCACCACGCGGGCCCACATCGCCCGCGCGGCATTGGAGTCAATCGCGATGTCGGTGGCCGACGTTGTCGGCGTAATGCAGCAAGATGCCGGCGTGACCATGCAGCGGCTTCGCGTTGACGGGGGCGCATGTGTCAATGACTTGCTCATGCAAATGCAGGCCGATGTGATAGGGTTGCCCGTTGAGCGACCGGCCGTTGGGGAAACCACGGCATTAGGCGCGGCGCTGTTGGCCGGAATGCACGTGGGGTTTTTCAGTGGATCCGCAGCTATCGCAGAGGCGAGGCGTGTGGAGCGGGTGTTTCTCCCAACAATCGACGACGCGAACCGTCGGCGAATCCTCTTGCGGTGGCGTAAGGCCGTTGAGCGTTGCAAAGATTGGGCTTGAACATCGGTCTCGGACCGCATTTGTTGCAGTCTCTTGTGACCGGGCTCAGAAGGACCGAAAATCCAAATGCTCGCCCGAGTTTCCGGCAGTTCCATCGTCTGGAAGCCATGCGTGGCGTGCGTTGCTGTTGCCCCGAGCGGGGATTGAAAAAGTCACAGCTTTAGCGGCGAAGATCGTTTGCTGGAGATGGAATTTCGGCGACGTGCACGCTGGTGGTGTAACGTTGCGGATTGGCCGCGAAGGACGTGCGAGTTTCGGGCGATGAGAAGAGATACATTCTTGATTGATAGGTCACGCCATAGCGGCGTTGGCCAGGCACCTGCTTTCTGGCGTCGCACGCCAGCACAGGATCGTCACCGGAGAGGGCCGGAGCGTAGCGATCGGGATCGGCAAGAAATGCAGTTTGTTGCTCGGCCGTTGCGAACAGATAGGTGCGGCCGCGGTGCCGCACGCCCCACTGAGCGCGACCCTCCACCCACACGCCTTTATCGAGGAGACTCACCGGGCAGTATCCCTCGAGGCCGACTGGCATCGAGCCATGCTGATCGGTCATCGTGGCACCGGCGGTTTGATTGGCCAGAGCCTGGGTCGCAGGAGCGTTGGGTGTGGCTCCTAAAGATGGAGTGCGAGTAAAAATGCTGAATGGCTTTTGCAATGCCGCAAGGAACGCATTTGGTTTGGTTGTTTTCTCGGTCGTGCCGGCCGGAGCGGCAGCGTTCGGGGCGGCCGTTGCGGTGTCTGCCGTTGACGCAACTGCCGACGCACCGACTGGGGAGGCAGTGGACGCAATGCCTTGAGATGCGGCATCACTCTTGGCAACCGGGCCAACGGAGTTGCCTGTTGCGCCCAGCCACGGCAGCAGGGCTCCGAGCGGTTTATTGGCGATGGTGGATTGTGCGGGCGCGGCGGTAGTCGATGCTGGATCCACGCTGGGCCGGCGTGTGGGAGATTCAGCCAGCCCGCTGGAAGGGGTACTGGGCAGACTCTCCGATGGATTTTTTGGAACAGCCTTTGGGGCTGTGGCCGGGTCGGCCATGAACGGGGATTGGTGAGAAGCTGTGTCCGCTGGCCACGCCGGTGGGGCAGCGGGGAGCGTGGGCTCTGCTGCGGCGGCTAGAACTTCGGTCGCCGTGGCAGGGACTGGTGCCGCAACTGCCACCGCATTGGTGGCAAAGTCGGATTGCTCTCGCACCTTTGCGGCCACTGCTGCGATGGCATCGTTGGTAGCGCCACTTGGCATGGCCGGCCCCTTGGCCAGCGAGGCATCCTGCGCGGCACGACCGGCTGCCGCGACAAATCCAGCGGAGGATTCCGGGCAGTCAAACTTCGCGAGCACGCGCTCGTCTAGGTCGATTACGCAGGCGGTGGGCAGATGCGAGATACCCATTCGACGGGTGATTTCTGTATTGGCATCTACGTCGAGCCGAAGCGGTTCGAAGCAGGCTGTGACCAGTGCGATTGCCTCCTCGGATGCCAGCGATGTTTTTTCAAGATTCGTGCTCGCCTCGCTCCACTGTGCAGTAAATACGACCAGCACAGGCCGATGGCTGACGAGCGAAGCGGCTTTTGCCTCCGCCAGATCGACATGCCACGGCACGCCGGCGTGAGCTTGGGGGGCTCCGATGCACTGCCAAGCGAGGCTGGCGATCATGCCGGCAGCCACACCCAAAAGAATGCGTGGCACGCCAGAGCGGTGGGGGGGCTGCATGCAAAACATAACGTGGCCTCAAAGCGTAGGGGGCGAGATCTGTTCTGGATGTATCGGTCAAAACAGTTGTAGGAGTTGCGTTTAATCAACCCTGGGTTCCGTGAAAAAATGGCCGCCTAGTGGCCTGCAATTCGCCAGCCTGCCTAGGTTCCTGGTGGATGCCGATAGAAAAAGCCATTTGGGGCCGTTTTCAACGTTGACGGACGCTGGAGACGCCGTGGGATTTTGGGGTCGACGGTCGTCGCTTTGTGCGGCGGCAGACGCGTTTCCAAGCCTACAAGGCCTTGCCGTTGTGGCTGAGTTCTGTTGACACGCGACTTATTTCAAGCCCCGATTTGCTCGTTGAATGGCGTGGCTTGACAAGTCGGATTTGCTTTTGCATACTGTTCGCAGCCATTGGATCTTTCAGATTTCGAGGGGTTTTCAGAGATTCCATACGTTTCTAGAAATTCCTTGAGTGTGCTCCAAGGGTTTGTCTGAGTTGCGAGATTTCCGTAGGGTTGCCTTTTCACAGGCGTTTATCTCCACAAACTCTTGATCGAGCCTTTTGTGGAATGGTGGGTCGAGCTTCGGCTCCCTCGCATTGTGTTTTCCGATCATTTCAGCAGTCGGCTTTCATCAGCGGGCCAGGAAGAAGTGGGCCTTCGGGAGAGGGTCCGTTATTCGACGCTTGTCTCAGTAAGCTCAGCTCAGAAAGACTTAGTGAAGAGTGGTGTGATCATTCGCCGTGGGCGAATGCGCATCAGTTCTCAGTTCCATTTCTTTTGAAGAGTGCGTTGCATCTATGGCGAAGCGGAGGCGATCTCGGTCGCATGGCCGACAAGGCTTTGGAGGCCAGGGACAGGGCTTTGGAGGCCAAGGACAAGGCTTTGGAGGCCAACAAGGTGGCGGATATGGCCCTGGCGGCGGCCAGCAGGGCGGTCAGGGCGGTCAGGGCGGTCAGGGCGGCTACGGTGGTCGACGGCGCGGCGGGTATCGTCGTGGCGGTGGCGGTGGCGCTCCTGGAAGCGTGGCTGGTGCGGGAGCTGTCGGCATGGACGGGGAAGGCATGCGTGCGCCCGAAATGGAGTCGGACGTCACTGAAAATGGCGAGCCGATTCCGCTCGAGCTAGGCAGTGGCGTGCTGGAAATGCACCCCAACGGCTACGGATTTCTTCGCAATCCCGAATCCAACTACCCGCGCGAGCGCACCGATCCATTCGTGCCCGGCACGATGATTGAACGCTACAAACTTCGCGAAGGCGTTTTAATCAAGGCAATGGTGTTGCCTGGCCGTCGGCAGCAGGGCCCTCGTGTCAAAGAGATTCAGGAAGTCGAGGGTATGCCGCCCGACGACTACGTCAATGTGAAGTCATTTGACCAACTCACCCCCATCAATCCGGAAACATGGCTGCGACTGGAAACAGGCCAGCAACCGCTTACGACCCGTGTCATGGATTTGCTGACGCCTTTAGGGAAGGGGCAGCGAGCCTTGGTTGTGGCACCGCCTCGTACCGGGAAGACGATCCTCCTGCAGCAGGTGTCACAAGCCATATCCACCAACCACCCCGAACTCACGCTCGTGATGCTTTTGGTCGATGAGCGGCCCGAGGAAGTGACGGATATGCGGCGAACCGTGAAGGGTGAGGTGGTCGCCAGCAGTCTGGATTGCGATGTCGAAAGCCATGTTCGGCTCTCGCAGCTCGTGATTGAACGCTGCAAGCGGATGGCCGAAGCCGGCAAGGACGTTTTTCTCCTGATGGACTCGATTACCCGCATGGCCCGCGCTTTTAACAAGTGGGTCGGCAACACTGGTCGCACGATGAGCGGCGGCGTCGACATCAAGGCGTTGGACATCCCCAAGAAACTGTTCGCCACCGCCCGTGTGTTCGAAGAGGGCGGGTCTTTGACGATTGTTGCAACAGCCCTCATTGACACTGGCAGCCGGATGGACGAGCTGATCTTCCAAGAGTTCAAGGGCACTGGAAACATGGAACTTGTGCTCGATCGAAAGCTTTCTGATCGACGCGTCTGGCCGGCTATTGATATTTCCCAATCGGGCACACGCCGCGAGGAAAAATTAATCGATGCCGATACGCTCCACGCAGTGGGCATGCTCAGGCGGACGCTTTCGAGCATGCATCACGTCGATGCGATGGAGCAGCTCACGAAACAGCTGGCAAAGTTTAAGAGCAATCGGGAATTTATCTCGCTGATTGCGAGCTCCCGTGCGAATGACTGAATTCGGATATGTCGCGATTGAATGTGATGCGTCAGGGTGTGTCTGTGCAAGCCGTGTTGAGCCGCCTGAGCCAATAGGCGTGCTGGGGATCTCCGCAGCGAAAAGCGAACACAGCGTCAGGCAAAGGAGTCCCACTTGGATTCACCGACCGTACACGAACCAGAATCGCGCCGTCATGGCGACGTTCAATCGTGATGCGATCATCCGGAATGTGGGCGGGATCGGTCGGGGAGGGCATCTGGCTGGCTCAGTGGCGGGAAGGCGGGCGTTTGTGTGCGTTCTACGAGCAAACGCGAGAGGGCGTGGCCTCACGAACTCAAGTAATCCTACAAAGTATGCCCATACAATCCAACGGTTTCCAGAGGGGCTTGGAGCGAAGCCATCGCCAGACTTCCGGGTCGCTTTGCAGACAGGCTGTGCTCAAGTCATGCCTCTTTTGACACCCGTTAAAAATCGGCCGTATACTGCCAATTCTACGAATTTCTGCCTTCGGAGCGCACACGCATGACGCCTTACGCGTCGCTATCGGACGACTTTTACATCAATATGAATCTGGCCACGGAGATGGAATTGCCTGGCCAGCGTGAGACAATCCTGCACTTCTTTGAATGTGTGCAGAAGAAGTATCCCACGATGCGGAAGTTTTATTGTCGCGACAAGCGAGATTTTGTTCTGGAAGAAGAGAAAGACCGAGGTCGGTATCGCTGGGCGGCAGTGGAGTCGAAGCGGCTCTGCTCTGGTCAGGTCAACCCTCCCTCGCTCGACGCCGTGCTGGATCAGCATCGACTCGTCCTAGAGTTGGCTCCAGCACTCTTGTCAATCAGCCCCCTCGATTGCGAAGCACTCGACTTGATGTTCGGTTTTGATTTTGCCTTTACGGGGAATCACAATGCCCTCTTAGCCGAGGCTCTCGGTGTGGGGCCAGCGATGGATCGCGTGGCGGAACTGCCTGGCGGCCGTGTGATTAACTACGAGCCATCGCTCACGATCTCTCTCGACGAGGATTGCCGGGTGCAGGTTCGGGTGAGTACAGAAACACGAACCAATGCATTTCAGGTGCGTACCGGCGAATTTGTCGAAGAACAACTGAGCGTTTATGTGACCGCACGTCAGTACGGCAGTCTGGATCCACACACGACCTACGTTGAGGCCATTGATCGGCTGGCTCTTCTGGCTCGCGAGGTGGTCGACACATGCGTCGTCGAGCAGATCTTGCGTCCGTTGGCACGTACGATTGCGTTGAAGTAGGGGAGGCCTTCCCGAGCTTCCGCCAGTATCCGTCGCGGGCAACCGTGCTGTGTGTTGCCGTAGGAAAGTGGCAACGCGGCAACTGGCTCCGGAATGGCAGAAGTCTCCTCGCGGTAGCTTTTGCTCTACAGGGTTTCGACGCCGGGTCCTAGGCCTTCAACCAAGCAGAAAAACGGACAAGGTGGCTAACGGCCGCTGCGATGCTGGTCTCGAGGAGGGCTGGAATCTGGCCTCGGAGACCGACTGCGGGCATCTAGGTTCCCGGCGATGACGATCCCGATCGCTTCCACCCAACTGGGTACGTCAAGCACGGAACTGAGACCGCTCTCGGCCAGCACATCGTCGTCATCGGCGTGGCGGTTTTCTCGGCGGGGTGAACCATTGTTTTCTGCGGCGTCCTCGATCCCAAGGAAATCGAGCCCCTCATCGTCCTCGTCGTAGCCTCCTGCTACCGGAGCGAAGTCGTCTCGGTTGCCGCGAGGAAAGCCGGTACTGGAACTGGAGCGTTCTGCGGCTGGACGTCCACGTCCGCGACCGCCGCGATTTCGTGACGAATCGCCACCGTCTCGCGAGGATGACCCAGCAGCACCCGCAGCACGAGGCCCGGCAGAGCGAGAACCGTCCCCACGTCCACGACGGCGGGGACGATCTCGTGATTCACTCGAACGGCCAACACCGGATTCCAAGCGTCCTGACTCGCCGCGATTTCTGTCTGTATCAGCCGGGCGTAGAGCGGGCTTGCGTGCGCCATACCCCGACGGGAGTGGCTCCTCCTCAGATCGATTGTTGTCGCCGCGGTTGGGTGCGGGGAGGCCATCGCCTTCGCTGCGTGGAACGCCCCGACTCGCAGCGTCTCGATCACCCGGCAGCTGATCCTCTGGCAGGCGTTCGCGAGTGCCTCCCGAACGGCGGCGTCCGCCTCGGCGGCCACGCCGGCGTCGACGCGGCAACCCGTCTGCGTCGCGTTCTCCCAACGGTTCGCCGTGCGAGCCTTCTACACGATCACCGTTGTCGCGTGTGTTCTCCTCACGCTCGCCTCTACCCGAGGATTGTGCGTCGATGTCGTTGAATTCTTGTCGGGCAGAACCGCGGTCGCCTCGATCGTTTCCCGACAATTCGCCAGCCTCGCGGCGGGATGCCGCTCCATCGAGGCGGTCGTCGCCGGTCTGCTCACGGGAACGCTCGGTGCTGTTTTGTTGACGAGGACGGCCGTCTCGTGCATCGCCCCGCCGATCGTCTGGGCCCCGCTCGAGGGCCGCTCTATTATCCGTGGCACTCTCGCGACTGCCCGTACTCTCACCCCGGCTCTCGTCGCGCGGCCTCGCGTCGCCGCGATCTCTGCCTCCTCGTCCACGACCACCACGGCGGCCACGTCGCCGACGTCCTTCGCCCTCCGCGGCACCTTCAGGTCCGTCTCGACGGGGTTCATCGCGTCTGGATTCATCGCGCCTAGCTTCATCGCGCCTGGCTTCATCGTTTCGGGCTTCGTCTCGCCTGGGTTCATCGGCTCTGGGCGCGTCACGCCTGCCTTCATCTCGTCGAGGTTCATCGCGTCGGCCTTCGTCCCGTCTGCCTTCGTCCTCAGTCCGACGCGGCGGGCGCTGTGCAGTGTCGCCAAACGCACGTTCATCGGACGTGCTTCGGGAGCCAGTATCGGATCGCGATGAGCGATCTGTGCGGTCGGATTCGGCTGGCCTGGCAGCAGCAGGCCTCGCACCAGACTCGGCATCCATGCGAGGTGGCGGGCTTGTATCTCGAGCCTGTGCCGGGGGTTGTTCGCGAATATTTTCAAGGCCCAGTTCACCGGCCACGTTGCCCCAGTTCGGCGTCGCAGGTGCTGCATGGGTGCGAGGCGTTTGGGCGGTGGGCTTGGGAGGCTGTCGTGGGGGTACCGCTTGGCTCGGCGGGGACTCGGGCTTTGGAGTGGCCCCGAGAGAGTCAGCCAGCGATGCCCATGGATCTTTTGCTTCCGACATATGCTGTTCCAGTCTGAGAAAATCCTAGGGTGCGCGATCAACGCAGCCACACGGCCTGCGGTGCGAGAATACCAGAATTCGGGAGCCCAGTGGCAGTCGAGCAGGATCTTTCGGCTGGAAATCCAAACCCGGATGACGATTTGTCATCCGGGTTGGTTTCAGGCAAGGCCCAGATTACGGCTTTGGAATCGAGATGGAGCGGATCATGCTGCCGTTGTCGGCCACTTCAAAGAGTGGTCGATAGGGACTGGCGAGGCTCCGCCGGGATCGGCAGGCCGGGTAGTAGACAAGATTCACCGACACGTTCCACGCCTGTTCGGAGTAGTGAATCGTGCCTCCTGTTTTCGGCAGTACGACGGTCTGGGATGGTCCTGGGATCACATAGGTGAACGTCCCTTCCATCGCCAAACTGCGTGTCATCGGGGCCCGCAAGAGCGTGCCTATGATGC
>Ga0194055_10002927_pt1 | contig 13374 bp, 12 predicted proteins | sample SepL449m_MetaG_FD_155482 | JGI IMG/M metagenome (GOLD analysis project Ga0194055, IMG submission 155482) | Anoxic zone freshwater microbial communities from boreal shield lake in IISD Experimental Lakes Area, Ontario, Canada - Sep2016-L442-9m | ecosystem: Environmental > Aquatic > Freshwater >... | reverse complement strand
GGCAAGGAAGCTAATAAGGGGTAGGATGCCCCACTTTATTATTGGCTCACTTTAAGCTTTGCCTGCGCTGTATTCCAATCGCCGACCACAGCATTAACTTCCCTTGAAACTCTTTCACGCCAAATTCTTAATTTAATCGTCTTACCCGGATCCATGGAACTAACAACATTAATGAAGTGGTTTTCATTACGAATCACGACATTATCAATCTGCAAGACCACATCCCCTTTTCGGATTCCAGCAAGCGCAGCGGGGGTTTCAGGATAAATAGACTCAACCAAAGCGCCCTGCAATCTTTCTAACCCAAGCTTTTGAGCATCTGCAGATTCAAAAGAAGGCGCAACTTGAAGGCCAAGGTATCCTCGGGAAACCACACCTTTATCCAAAAGGTTCCGAACCACTTTTTTAACCATGTTGATGGGGATACTAAAAGCAACCCCACTATTGTTGCCACTATGCGATGCGATCGCAGTGTTCAACCCGATGATTTCACCATCGATATTTGCAAGAGGGCCACCACTAGAGCCGGGATTGATAGCTGCATCAGTTTGCAGAAAATCCTTAATGCGGATGGTATTTCCCAAACTGACCTGACCGCGTTCGCGGGCGCTGATAATTCCATGAGTTACTGTTTGGTGCAAACCAAATGGGCTTCCAAAAGCAAGCACCCATTGCCCGACTTTTACCTGTTCGCTATCACCCAAAGGCGCAGTCACAAGCGATTCAATATCTTCAAGCTTAAGCAACCCGATATCAGATTCAGGATCAGACCAAACTTGAACAGGATGAAGAATTCGGTTGTCATGAAGAGTGATGGTAATCTGCTGGGGCTGGGATTGTGAAATAACATGGTTATTGGTGATGACAAAAACGCCTGCCTGACCAGGGACACGAATAAGCACGCCCGAGCCTGACTCATCAACTGATTTGCCTTTTTTCCCAGGCTTGAGAGCTTCAACAGAAACCACTGCGGGAGAAATTTTACTGGAAACCGTTTCAAATCGTTCGCCCAGTCTTACCGATTCACCAGGGGGAACTGCAACCTTATTATCGCCATCGGCATGAAGATCAGTGCCATTCTGAAATCTGGCTCCAACAATTCCACCACAAAACGCACAACCACCCAAGAAAAGGGCCAACATGACTGATTTCATAATAGTCCCCAAGTTTCGAAGCGAAGGCGAAAGGTTGGGATTCAGAATCCCGAATGGGAAAAGAACCCTCGTAAAGTAACTCTTCAATTCTAACGCTGAATTTAAGAAAGATTGCAAAAGTGAGCGGTTTTCAGGAAAGTTCCTGCCCTACCTATTCGTTATAAAACGAACTTGGCTCGGGAAATTATTCCCAAGCCAAGAAAATTCATCAAAGTTCCAACCGAGAACCTTAAGATTCATAATCTGCCAAGTTCACCGATTCCATGCTATCCACCAACCCTAATGCGCGATCAGAAATCTTCGCCCAACCTGCATTGCTGTTGCTGCTTTGGTTATCCCAGCCATGGCCCTCTTCCATTTCTTTTTTGCAGGAAATACAAAAAGTGCTATAAGGAAGAGCTTGCAAACGGCCTACTGGAATTTTCTTATTACAAGATTCACATGTCCCGTAACTTCCTTTTTTTAACTTTTCCAAGGCCCGATCAATCTGGGACAACTCATCTGATTCAAGCTCTGCAAGTTGGCAGTTGACTTCTTCATTGCCTGCATCAAAAGCCTCATCTGCGCTGTCACGCCCATCGCTAAAATGCAGAGAATCAAGATCGCCCAGCAACTTGGCACGCAAGTCTGCGCGTCGAGCTATTAATACTTTGTGCAATTGTAATAGTGCGTCTACTCGAGCCATGTTCCACCCCTATTTCTTAAAGTCTCTAAAAAGAAACCAATGTAATTTATAATTGAGCCAGAGAAAAACCTTTGACTTTGGGCAACGCTGTTTTCTTATGCTAAATCAAATCTTAGCAACCAAAGAAGAGAGCAAAACCTTGTCAGAGTTGAGATTCTAACCTGCGTTAGAAAGTGTTTTTCCCTGCCGTCAAAAGTATATACGACATAAACTGGGAAAGAGTTCGCCCAAACAACGAAACTTTAAAGTAATTTTAAAAATTAAGGTTTCAGAAAGACAAAAGTAGTAATAAAAGGGATTTTAATGGTTGTAAAGGGAATGAAAAAGCCTCCCCAAAGGATGAGGAGGCCTATCATAAATCGCAAGTTTTTACCAAATAAGTAAGTGGACTCTTGGTAATCGGCTTAAGGATTGGCAAGAATCGAAGAAATGCCTGAAAGCTCGGAACCCGGGGCCAAATACCACAGCCTGGGCATTAAAGCGTCAGGAAGGTTGGCGAAGTTAAGGGAAGCATTCGGGGAATTTTTACCCGAGCGGACTTCTAAAACTAAATCCATGAAAGACCTAGGTTTTTCGTAACGGATCGCTTTATTATCCTCAGAAAGGCCAGCAAGCTTACGGGCCTCTGCAACTGCATCTTCAAGGGTCCCGATCTGATCAACCAAACCATACTTAAGCGCTTGATCGCCTGTAAAAATACCACCATCAGCACGATAACGCGAGTAGGTCTTGCCCTCAACTTTAGGGCCAGGGCCAGCTTGCAACGGATCGATGTTAATCTTTTCGAGAAATTTGTTTTTAAGTTCAGGCCTGCCATCTTCCACGATTTTTATAAACAGGTTGTAAGATTGATCAACCATGTCCTGCCAAACCTGCCTTTCCTTGGCCCCCATCTCTTTAAAAGGCGAACCGCTATCCTTAATTTCGCCCTGCTTGATGGTAATCATCCCTGCGCCAATCTGTTTGCTTAAGCCTTCCATATTGGGAAAGGAGGCATAAACACCAATAGAACCTGTCATGGTTGTGCGCTCTGCAAAGATTTTTGAGGCAGGCATTGCAACATAATACCCACCCGATGCCGCCAAACTCCCCATGGAAACTACAAGATGAGGCATAGCATGAAGCTTTTTTGCATCGTTACCCTGTTTTAATTCAACCAGCCTACGGTGCAAATCGTCACTTGCGGTGATACTACCACCCGGGCTGTTAACACGAAGAACAACCGCCTTAACATTTTTATCTTTGGAAGCTTGAGAAATCTGCTTATGAACAAAACCCAGCGTGCCTTCCATAATAACGCCTTCAAGGTTGATGATCGCAACTTTATCCTTGGAAGTAGTACTGCCCGAATGGTGGGTTTCAGAAAGTTGGGAAGAAGAGGAAAAATCAGTAGAAGTTCCACCCCCAACCGCGGCTGCCCCCAAACAAGCAAGAAAGCCAAATCCGCCTAGTAAAACATTCATCACCAAGGAAATGGCGAGCAGGCAACCAACAAGTGAAGAGCGCTGCTGTGGTACGGGATAGTAAGGTGGAAAAGGTGAAGGATTATTAAAATCAGACTGGCTCATGTTGAATCATCCCTATTTAGGTTAAAAATCATCTACCGCAATGATAGATGTTTATTTCAGGGTTGAAAGGAAATACCTGCCAAGCTTGCGAAAATAGTTTTATGGGTTAGTTTGTTAAATCAAGGCCTTGGAAGGCAAAGAATTATAGGAGATAAAAACATGAAGTTACGCTGCAGGATGGATGGCCTAATCGTACCCGCAAGGGTGGAATCGAGTCGCCTTTTAGCATGGGATGGCGAAGAAAGCTTTGAATTGGGAAAAATGGAGGCAAGTTTTTATGAAATTGTGGAAGCAAATCAGTCAGAATGGCAGGAATTGGCAAGAAAAGGCTATCGAATTTTAAGGTGGGCTTCCGATTTTAAGCCCTCAAAACCTACAATTTACCCCACAAACCACTAATACTAGTTGCCAGAAGGCAATAAATGTCCTAATAAATCATTGATGGCTTATTTTGGGGACGTAGCTCAACTGGTTAGAGCACCCGGCCTGTCGAGCCGGATGTTGCGGGTTCGAGTCCCGTCGTCCTCGCTCCAAACTAAAGCCTTCATAAGAACCCCGGGAATTATTGTTCCTAGGGTTCTTTTTTTATACCTTCTACACCCTTAAAACTCTTACGAGCTAGGCACCGACTCAGCCTCCGATTCCTCAACAAAAATCCTGCACCAGTACACTCTAACGACCACCAACACAAACAATACATTAAAGATATTTAATATAAATCAAGGGTTACCTAACTGATGTTTTCCAACTTTCACAAAAAACACTCAGATGAAATCTAATACTTGAACACTACCTTGGATCGGGATTCACGAAATCCTCGTGATTTACTTACTTGCCCAACGGCTATCGATCTGCTAATTTGCCCCCAAGGTTTATATACTAATCCAAAGCTCGAATTTACGAGTATATCTATAGATCGAATTACGGAATTTCAGGAACCATCCATGATCGAATTCAAGAACCGTGTTTTATTTGTTGGCTTTGGCGCTGTAGCCCGTTGCTCCATTCCCGTGCTAATGGACCATGTTAAAATCCCAACCAAGAATATCACCATCATGGATTTTGATTCCAACGATGAAGCCCTGCGCCCTTGGATCGAAAAAGGTATCACTTTTGTCAAAAACCGCGTCACCCGCGAAAACATGGGTGCCCTTCTTGGGCAGTATGTTTCCAAAGGCGATGTCATCATCGATCTCGCTTGGAATATCGATTGCTGCGAAATTCTGACTTGGTGCCATGAGCATGGCGTACTCTACATCAATACCTCGGTGGAAGTCTGGGATCCTTACGAAAACGCAGAAAAACTACGCCCAACCGAACGCACTCTTTATCACAGGCACATGAAACTGCGCAAACTTATTGCATCATGGAAGCAACCTTCCGTTACCGCAGTATTAGAGCACGGTGCAAACCCAGGCCTCATCAGCCATTTCACTAAACATGGACTTTTGGATATCGCAAGCCATGCACTTGCAGACAAACTTTTCAAGGGCGCACAAGCCGAGCTTATTGCAGAACATGCGAAGAAACAAGAATTCAACCACCTTGCACACCAACTGGGCGTTAAGGTGATCCACTGCAGCGAACGTGATACGCAAATCACCGATCAACCAAAATTAGTGAACGAATTCTTGAACACATGGAGTGTTGAAGGATTTCGAGAAGAAGGCACGACAACTGCGGAAATGGGCTGGGGCACTCACGAAAAAGAACTTCCCGCTTTTGCCTACGAGCACAAGGATGGCCCAGGAAGCCAAATCTGCCTCGCACGCATGGGCATCAACACCTATGTAAACAGCTGGGTTCCCAACTATAGCATTGTTGGCATGGTAGTAAGGCATGGCGAAGCTTTCAGCATCACCGAAAAGCTTACCGTGCGCGAAGGAAACAAAGCCATTTACAGGCCCACCGTTCACTACGCCTACTGCCCATGTGATGCAGCAATCGCATCTTTGAACGAATTAAAGAGCAACCGCTACAATCTTCAGCCAAAAATTCGCATCATGACGGATGAGATTACTTCTGGCGAAGATATCCTAGGCGCCTTGATTATGGGCCATCCTTACAAATCTTGGTGGTGCGGTTCAGATCTTTCCATCGAAGAATCGCGCAGGAAAGTTCCACACCAAAACGCAACCACACTTCAGGTCGCTATCTCCGTGGTCGCTGCCTTCATGTGGATGATCGAAAATCCTGAAAAGGGCGTGGTACTGCCCGATGATCTTCCGCACGACTTTGTCTTAAAGATTTCCAAGCCTTACCTTGGGAAGTTTATTTCTGTCGCTTCCGATTGGACTCCGCTTCGTGATTACGCAAATGCATTCAATGGCTACAACAAGCCAGAGCAGGATTTATCCGATCCATGGCAGTTTAAAAACTTCCTGATCAACGATGGTGATTAACTTTAATGACATCTTTTGCGGGGCTGTTTTTTAAAAGTAAACTTCAGCCCCTATCATTTAGGTAAGTATCAAAGATCAATTAAATTTAAGATTGTGAGTCTTCATCCATGGATCAAAAATCTCTTCTCAAGCTTGCGAAAACCCATGGCACTCCACTTTTCATCGTGGATCACAAGGAACTCATCAAGAATTACAAACTGTTTCGCAAGAACTTCCCCAGAGTTCAGATTTACTACGCAGTGAAGGTGAATAGCGACCCTGCGATTGTCGAAACTTTTTATAAACTAGGTAGCAGTTTTGATGTTGCTAGTATTCAGGAATTCAACACAGTTCACGATCTTATTGCCCACCTACCCGCCAAGCAAAGACAAGATTTTATTTGGGACCGGATCATTTATGCGAATCCGATCAAGCCAGTAGAAACCCTTACAGAGCTTGATAAATACAAACCTCTTGTAACGTACGATAACCACGAAGAAGTTTTAAAAATCGCGAAATATGCACCTCGTGCAGGCCTTGCGCTTCGATTGCGTGTTCCGAACACGGGCTCGATGGTCGAACTTTCGAGCAAGTTTGGCGCACTGCCTGGCGAAGCTGTTGGCCTGATTAAATTCGCCCACGACCATGGTCTTACCGTAGAGGGGCTTTCTTTTCATGTGGGCAGTCAGTGCACGAATCCACAAAACTATATTCAATCATTGCATCTTTGTGCGGGCATCTTTTCTGAAGCTAAAACCGCAGGATTTAATCTTAAGCTTTTGGATATAGGTGGTGGCTTCCCTGCTCTTTACGATGATAGCGTGCCTGATATCAGCGTGCTTGCAAAAAGCATCAACCACGAAATCGATAGGCTCTTCCCTAAGGATATCGAGATTCTTGCAGAGCCTGGGCGATTTTTAGTAGCCTCTGCTGGTACTGCGGTTTCAAAAATCATTGGCAAGGCTTTGCGCAATGATAAGCTTTGTTATTATGTAAACGATGGGGTCTACCATACCTATTCGGGTATCATATTTGACCATTGCATCTACCACATGAAGAGCTTCAAAAAAGGCCCCCAGCAGCTTTGTGCGGTTTTCGGCCCAACCTGTGATGCCCTCGATACCATCAGCCTTGCTGAAAACCTGCCAGACCTCGAACTGGATGAATTTCTTTACAGCGAAAACATCGGCGCTTACTCAAACGCTAGCAGCACCCACTTCAATGGCTTCCCGCCTGCAAAAGTCGTGCATGTAAACCAATGATCAAGCTCAGTCAAGTAAGCGTTGACTTTTTGATTTCGCAGTACATTTAATTAACTTCGAGTTGGAGGCTTGTACGCTGCCATCGCATTCTTCATAAAGTATTTCTCTGCTGCAACTTTTCCCTTGCTTGAAAAATAAGTGTGCACGATTTTATGAATCGTTGCGTAAGTTGCTGCCCTTACACTTACAGGCCAGTTGCTACCAAACATCAGCCTATCTTCGCCAAATACATTCCAAAGCGAATCCAACACAGGCTTATAAAACTCCAGATCCTTGGGCGCATCACCCATCGTTTTCCTAGTTCCTTCCGCCAATGCTGACACCTTGCAAAATACATTCTTATTGCTTGCCGCCAACTGCATTGCTTCAAGCCAATCTTTAGGAACATCCTTTCCATCGATCACCAGATTCGCCTCATGGTTGATCACAATCCTTAAATCGGGAATAAGCTTTGCAAGCTTGGCAACATCAACAGGGGTGGCGGGGCCGCCATTGACATCTAACTGCCTTTGATCACTTGCGATCATGCGAAGGTTCTCAAGATAACTTTTATCTTCCAAGCCTTTTTGCAAATCTGAGTGGTTGACCCGTATGCCCACATAAAGCGGATTCTTAGCGAAGCGTTTCCAATTTGCTGAAAACTCTTTGTCAGCGGGATCTAGCCTACCCACTATCCCCGCAATAAATTTATCCCCCTTCGCAAGATCCAAAAGCCATTGGTTATCTTCCACCCATGCGCTCGCTTCAACAATGATGGTAGCTTGCACATTGAAAGGAGCGGTCAGTTTTTGAAACTCATCAGGCATGACTTTTCGATAAAGAACCGAATCACCCTTGCCCGGCCAAGGTATACCCTGCGGCCTGGTTGGGTCGTAAAAATGAGTATGGGTATCAATCGCAGGAAAGTACTCTGCCCCGCCCTCTGCTTTGATTTCAGAAACCAGCGCTGCAGCTAAAAAGCCTGCTGCGCTTGCAATAATAGTTCGTCTGTTGGGGTGGCATATAGGTTCGTTATGCATGATCTTTCCTGTTCCTAAAACAATGGTTGCCATTTCACCAGAGTACCATGTTCGAAACAATAAACCACTTGAAGCCAAAACAAATTGATCCTTCTTTGGCCAGTTGCTATTTACTTGATACTACCCGGCAAAGGTTTATTATTTATTGCATGATCGCACCACTCGATCGAATATTGCTTTGCGCAATGTTTTACTAAAACCTTAGGGGTTGATCTTTGCCTTACCGCTTATTATTTGTTGCACTTTTTTTGTTTTCGTTATTCCCCGCGCAGGCATTAGCCCATGCAATGGGGGTGGAAGTTCGCCTAAAAAACAATCAGATTCATATCGAAGTTTTTTTTCACGATAACAGCCCTGCTTCTGGTACCCTTGTAACGATTGAAAATGAATCTGGTGAAAAAATCCTCTCTGAAAAAAGCGACAAAGAAGGCAAACTCCAAGCCCCTGCTCCTCTTCCAGGCAAATACAAGATCCTTGTCAATGATGGCGAGGGGCACCTTTCTTCAAGCCCCATGATCATTCCAAAAATAAATCCTACAGAAACTAATAATGAAAATCTTTTGATTTCAAAATCCCCCGCTCGCAATCAATTCATACAAACCCCCTGGCTAGGTATGGTAGTGGGCCTTGCAACCATTGCTGCCCTTGGTTTCATCGCAAGTCGACTTTATCAAAACCCAAAATCGCATTCTTGATCCTTCATTTTCGCTTCTAGCGATTATGACACTTCCCACCAATCAAGATTCCTTTCCCACCTGCAAATCTTTAAAACTTATCCGTGCTTTCTTCCGAAAATTACAAGGAACCTTTGTTTTTAGAGAGCACTACTTTGAACCATTGTTACTACGCAACTTTGCTTGCAACTGTTGTTCTTGCGCTACCCCTTAAGGCGCAGACCACTCTTAATATTGACTCCCTAGGAAAGATGAGTGCTTCTCAATTAGAAGAACTTTACAGGAATGGTAAAGTTTTTGAGCCAAGCGATGGCTATTTAAAAGGTAGGGCTTTTCCTAAACCCGATAAACTTGGTCATCAACTCCGGAGCGAAGCCATCGGCTTGGTTTGGAAGGGCAAGAACATTTACACCAAGGAAGCCATCATGCTGAACCAAGTTGGAAAAAAGCAGAAGGTTTCAGCATCGATTTCCAAGGAAGAAAGCTGGTTGGATGCTAAACCATCCGTGATATTTGATTATGCGAGTGGTCCAAAATGGGCTCAGAAGGCAAGAGATGAAGTGCGAGAAATCGCACCCGGGCTTTATCTTGGCATCATGTATTTCCGCGACTGCCCCTGCCCGAAGATGGGTATGTTCTTCGCTCTAGAAAACTGTGCCTGTAAACCCTAATTCATCAACTTCGCTCTTCCCACCATCTTCTGATTCATTCATAATGCTTTCCATACTCGAAGGTATATCAGCTTGTTTACCTGGCTTTTTCTTTATCGCTTTAAACAGAAAGCACCGTTGAAACAGAATGACTGATTCCAAAACATCAAGTTGGAGCTTTTTCTTTTCGCTTCCACTAGCGCAACGCATTGCCATCACTCTTTGGATTACTCTTTTTATTGCATTGAGCGTTAAAACCATTCTTAAACCAACGAGCCATTCTGTATTTCCAGTTTACTTTCAAGCGGGGATTAGCTGGTGGCAGCAGGTTGATGTTTATCAGGTGAATCAAGGCCTTGATCATTATCGGTATTCCCCAACCGCAGCGATCTTTTTCTCAGTGTTCACTTTTATGGGAATTACTCTAGGCGCAATCCTCTGGAATTTTTGCTCGATCCTTGTTTTTATTCTGGGCTGTAATCGATTCAGACAAACCATGCTTTCTCATGGTTCCACAGCCAACAAAGACTGGGCCGGCTTTTTTATTATCAGCTTTTTTGCAGCACTTAGTGGTGTATGGAACTCCCAATGCAACGCTTTTATTGTCGGCCTAATCCTTCTTGGAGCAACCGATCTTATTGAAAGAAAAAATAATCGTGCTGCATTTTTTTTCGCCTTCGCTTTCATGATTAAAATCACCATTCTTCCAATACTTGCCCTGCTTGTTTTAATCAGACCGTTTCCCTTATTACCCAGACTTCTCCTCGCAATCGCTTTGTTATTACTTTTCCCTTTCCTAGCCTCACCCACTTCATTCGTACTAGCAGAATATCATTCCTGGTACGAACATTTTCAGGAAACAAACGGCTTGCGGTGGCCCGGATTCCGAGATGCCTGGTATGGCTGGCTTGTGCTCCAAGAGCAATTACACCCGGGAAATTTCAATGAACAGTTATGGAGCATCCCAACCAATTCCTTTTACAAAGTACTACAATTGTTAACAGGCCTTGGAACCGCAGTTGTTGTTCTTTATTGGAAAACCAAATTAACAGACAAAGTCGAACTCACTTTTCGATCAATCGCCTTGGGAATGATTTGGGTTTTATTATTTGGGCCAGCTTCAGAGTTTCCAACCTTCGCTTTCATCGCTCCCTTTTTAGGATGGGCTTGGATCGAAAGTGCAAGTTGGAAAAAAGGAGAACTTTTGTTGTTAATCTCAATCGTTTTAATTCTCGTCATGGGTTGGCAAAACTTCACCTTCCCACTAAGAAACCATTTGCCTATTCTTCTCTCTGCGCTTCCTCTAGGAACACTCTGCTTCGTCATTTGGCTTATACTTGAAACCAACATTAAGTTTTCCCAAAAACTGTTGCCCAAAGATTCCCACGAATAACCCATGCATTGTTGCCCTAATCAGGTAAAGTAAATATTGTTCCGATTTCTTTTGAAAGGCCATTACCATGTTCAATCGCAGAATGTTTTTAGGCACTTCCATTCTCGCTGGATCTTTTTATACCGTACCTGGGTTGTTTGCGGATCAACTTACTTTGACTCCAAAACAAACCGATGGCCCCTTCTACCCTGATAAATTGCCTCTCGATACCGACAACGATCTTATTATCATCAATGACAAAATCACCCCAGCGGTAGGTCAGATCACTCATATTGCTGGCAAGATTCTTGACGCCACTGGCTCACCGATAAAAAACGCTGTGGTGGAAATCTGGCAATGCGATAACAATGGCGCATACTTGCATTCCAAAACCAGCAACAAATCAAAGCAAGATTCTAACTTTCAGGGCTTCGGAAGATTTGCTACTTCATCTTCTGGCGAGTATTATTTCCGCACCATTAAGCCTGTAGCATACCCAGGCAGAACCCCACACATTCATTTCAAAATCAAAGTGGCAGGGAAGGCGCTTCTAAGCACCCAGTGTTATGTTAAGGGCGAACCAAAGAACGATAAAGATGGAATTTATCAAAGCGTAAAAGATAATAAGCAAAGGCAGAGCATCACGGTTGATTTCGCTCCAATTCCAGGATCGAAACTCAAAGAACTAAGCGCGAATTTCAATCTGGTTTTGGGTTACACCCCCGACATGCCTTAAACCTTAGATGTAACTTTCTTTTTCAAGATCCGACCTTAGGCTTGCAAGTTCTTCCTGCTTTAATGCGACATTTGGAAGCCTAGGGGAACCAACATCCACGCCAAGCATTCCCATCATGGCCTTGGCACTAGCCATGTATCCCCGCTTTACAAGTATATTCACCAATTTGATGGAACGAAGCTGCTCTTTGCGGGCAGTCTCGAAATCGAATTTTTTGAATGCTTCGATAATGCGATGATAAATAGGTGCTGCGAAATTATAGGTGCTACCCACCGCACCATGCGCACCCACTGAGAGAGCGGGCAATAGCATTTCATCCACGCCCCACAAGATTTCAAACCTACCACCTTCCATCTGGCTGCATAATTGAAAAGACATGAAATCCACATTGGTAAACTTTAATCCCTTCAGATTGGGAATGGATTTCCCTGCGAGGTCAAGAAAATCAGGCATGAACAAATTAACGCCTGTCATTGTGGGAATATCATAATAATAAAATGGCAAACCCGGGGCAGCACTCGCAATAAACGAGCAGCACTCCACCAAAGCTTCGACATTTTTAGGCTTAAAATACGATGGCGTAAGAGCTGATATCGCCAATGCTTTTAATTCCTCCGCCTGCTTTGCAAGCGTGCGGGCATCTTCCAAGCAATTAGATCCCACATGCACCACTACATTTAGCTTGGTTCCCTTGACAACTTCAAACCATCGCTTTGCAAGGCTCATTCTTTCTTCAACATTCAAGGAATGACTTTCACCAGTGCTACCCCCGATGAATGCGATATCAACCTTATTAGAAGATAGGTGCGCAGCTATTTTTTCAATCCCATCAAGGTTAAGCGAACCATCTTTTTTAAAAGGGGTGTGAGTTGCAGCAACCAAACCGTTCAGCAAATGAGTCATAATTTTGCCTTCCCAATTACTAGGTCTTTATCTTCGTTAGGTTGAATCAATAACACCAACATCATTGAAAACAACGCTAAGCTTGCAAACAAACTAAATATCATGTTTAAAGAAACTTGTCGATCTTGCAATAGCCCGAAGCCCCAGTCTGCAAAACCACCACAGCTAATGCTAACTAAATTCATGATGCCATAGCCTGTTGCACGAAGGTTGGGTCCAACAATCTGCGAAAGGATCGGCATGTTATTGCAATCAAAGAAGCCCCAACCAATCCCGAATAGCACTAATGAGATAAGAGCTAAAGGAAGGGAATTCAAACTAGCTGCGTTGCCCACGCCAAAGAGTGCGGGGATTATAAAAACCATCCCAAGAGCGCTAACATAAATACGCCCCCTAGAAGTTTTAAGCATCCAACGATCTGCGAGCCAACCCCCAAGCAAAGCAGCGAAAATTGCAGCTACTTGCCAGTAAAGTGTTGCAGAAACCCCAGCAACCCCCTGACTAATGTTAAAGGTTTTCTGCAAAATTGCAGGCATCCAATCTCTAACAACCCAACCAGCGATTGCGGGCAGGGTGAAATAAATCACAAGTAGAATGAACGAGAAATTAGTCATCAAGGCCAGCCCTGCTTGTATCACCGAAAGCTTTTGCTGCGTGTTTTGATTTGCAGGATCAACAGGCGCGTCCTTAAGAAAAAACATCAAGGGAAGCGCATAACAAACCCCAACAATCCCGGTGATATCAAAAGCAAATCGCCAAGTAAGTTTGGGTTCATCTGCGATGTACCCACTGAATCCGCCAAGAACAACGCCACAATAAATTGCAATTTGATGAAACCCAACTGCCTTGGAGCGGGTCAAGTTGGAATGGTAATCAGCAATGAGGGCAAGAGCTGCGGGAATGTAGAACGCTTCGCTGACCCCCATCAAGGTTCGGGTCCAAAGTAATTCTTCATAAGAATGCACCCGCC
>Ga0194055_10002926_pt1 | contig 13378 bp, 12 predicted proteins | sample SepL449m_MetaG_FD_155482 | JGI IMG/M metagenome (GOLD analysis project Ga0194055, IMG submission 155482) | Anoxic zone freshwater microbial communities from boreal shield lake in IISD Experimental Lakes Area, Ontario, Canada - Sep2016-L442-9m | ecosystem: Environmental > Aquatic > Freshwater >... | reverse complement strand
CGCCTTGCTTGCATTAAAAATGCTATTGAAGTGGTTCTTTGAGGATTACTGTCATATCCCCAGCGTTACCGATGCGATCGATGCATCGACTCACAAGCTTGCATATTCATTGAGCATGCAATGGGCGTCTCTGATCTGGTCAGTAGCCTCCTATTCGCTGCGCATTGCCATATCCGGACATTTCATCATCGGATCTGCTCGTCTGGCAGGCTTTCGGTTGCCGCGGGCAACCTGGCGGCCGCTTGAATCCAGAACCCTGATTGAGTATTTCAACCGGTTCAGTTACTACTTCAAAGAAGTGCTAGTTGATTTCTTTTTTCTTCCGACGTTTTTCAGAGTTTTTAAAGAACATCCGCGTCTACGTTTGTTCTTTGCAACTTTTATGGCTGCGGGGGTGGGTAATGCCATCTATCACTTTATGTGTGAGATTGACTTAGTTCAGTCAATGGGATTATTTGGCGCGCTTGAGTCCTATATCAGCTACTTCTTTTATTGCGCCATATTGGCAACTGGAATCGGTATCTCTCAAGTTCGTGTCAACATGGGATACAAACCATCACCATCTCTATATGGCCGCATCCAGTCCTTCTTGGTCGTATGGGGTTTTGTGACGCTTTTGCATGTTTTTAGCGATGAGTCCCGCAATCACACCTTGTTAGAGCGTGTGAAATATTTGCTGAGCATGTTTGCCATCTCAATGTGATCGCAAGAGAACTAACAGGCTTGTCTTTTAAAAGGACACCCGCCGTACTTACTTGCAGGTACATACCGCCTAGTTGTCAATGTAAGTTGTTGGCAATCCTTATACAAAGAATCTTTGATTTACCAATGAAAAAGGCCGCTAAGTGTTGATCCTTAGCGGCCTTTAAACTTGCATCTGGTGGAGCTGGCGGGAATTGAACCCGCGTCCACAAGCCATTTTCGTACAGTTCTACATGTGTAGTCGTCTGATTTAAGTCTCGTCAAATACATCGCGCAGCGACACGCTATGAACCCAACCAGCATCCTATTTTCTCGCGTCACATCAAGGTGCCCGATGTGACGCCAGCCCATATGTTTTACCTTGCAGCCTGGAAGTTTTAGGTTTTAACGCCTAAAGCCCCCTTGCCCAGCCTATCGGCCAACTGTTGCAAGGCTCACCGGATTAAGCGGCGAGTGCGAAACGTTCGTCGTTTGCAGTTAGTTTTTTTTCTGCTGTTTTACGAGGATCAGAACCTCGACATGCCCTGCCACGCGTCCGAACCCATGTCGAAACCAGTGCAGCCCCAAGCTTCGTATTTTAGGCCGGTTCTGCAAAACGCAAGCGGCAAATCGCAAGCAATGGTTGCTTATTTGCAAATACGCTGAAAAATGGACCTTAACTCAGGCCTTCAATGCGGCCAAAACGCACCATGGTGCTTCCCACCGTAAAGCGCTTGCTGCGTGAGGGCATGACCAAGACTGCGTTGTCGTAAGGTGCACGAAGTGTGTGGCCTGCATCTTCTGCCAAGGCCTTGTCAGTTTTTTCAATCACCTCTAGGCCGTTGTAGATGTCAAGCCATTGAAAGTCGAGTGACCGAGCCGCATAACCCTCTGTCACTTGCACCACTTTTTGCTCAACGGGTGGCAAGCTGCAGCGCGAATCAGCCCATTCGGCCGACGTGACGCCAGTGACTTTCAAGAACTTCAAAGTGGTTTCGCGGGCAATTTGCTCGCACGCTTTTTCCCAATGCTGACCGGCTTCTAGCAAGATGGCGGTGTTGTGTTTGCTTGGATCACCAAATGCTGCACGCTCAATCATGCGCAGGCCGTTGGGATGGCCCGTGTCCATCATGAGCCATTCAGGCAGGCCAATTTTGGCGGACAAATTAAGCGATTTTTGGCCGCCCTTGGGTCGAACACCACACACCATAAGAGGCGCACTGGGGGCGCTCATGGAATGCAAGTCGAGCAAGTAGTCTGCGGTGTCAATGTAGGCTACCAACTCGCGCGCGCGTCGCAGCTCAACGCTGTCGCGCGGGCCGTTCAAGACTTCATCAGACCAAACGCGGTTGAAGTCTTCTTCCACATAGCGGTTGCCATCGGGGTTGGCAGGATCCCACATGAGATAAGCGGCCACGTTGGCAAAGATGAAGGACACCACACCACAAGTGGGTTTGAAGTTTTGCTCGAACAAATAGTCAAGCGTGATGGCGCCGCTCAGTTCATTGCCATGCGTTAAGGCTTGCACGATGACATGAGGTCCGGGTTTGCCTGAGTCCATTCGGGTGACGTAATCAATGCCCACATTGCTTGCCCGATAAGCACTGATATCTGGTGCAGTTAACTCAACTTGAAAAGGGGACGCGCTTGTTTGTTCAGGGGTAGTCATATCTTGTGCTTGGAAAAATGGGGCTGGAATGGGGAGAAGTCCATGACCAAATGCATGGCTTCCTTTGCTTTGAAGTGGGACTAGGCCTAGGTTTTTTGGCTGTGCATGTCAGTCATCAGTGGCCGCCTGCAGGCTTGGCATCTTTTTTCGGATCTGCCTTTCCATCACCTTTGCCGTCACCCTTTGCCGTTGCTGCACCTTCTTGGACGCGAACAACTTTGCACTTTTTTTGCGCAGGCTCTTTGGCGGTGGCAGGCAGGTCCTCGCAAATTTTTTCGACTTTGTAGGCCCAAGCAGTGTGGGTCATGACCAAGCTGCCGAATAAAGCAGTTAGAACAGCAAAACGAAGAGAGATGAAAATACGTTGAATCATGGGTGAAAATGGGATGATGTGTGACAGAACAAAGCCATTGTCGTTGTCTGGCTTGGTTGAATTATCTGAAAGAAGAGTCAAATGTCAAATTTGATCCGCTGGCCCTTGGCTGCTTTGGCGGTTTGGGGCGGGGCTTGGTATCTCTACATCTTCCTGGTTGACCAAGGAATGCACGCCTCTGTGGCCATGCTGTTTGCCACTTGTGCAGGGGTCATGGCTGCAGCCACGGCTTGGTACAAAGGCATTTCACAAGCCCGTACCGCAGCTTTGGCCATGGGTTTCCCCATTTCTTTTTGGCTCATGGGCACGGCCACTGTGCCTGCTTGGGCATGGTTGCTGCCCTTGGTCTTGGTCATTTGGATTTACCCCATGCACGCATGGCGCGATGCCCCCGTGTTTCCAACCCCATTGAATGCCCTGAAAGACGTACCTCGTTGGGCCATATTGCCTGCCCAGGCGAAGATTTTGGACGCCGGTTGTGGTGCAGGGGACGGTTTGAAGGCTTTGCGATTGGCTTATGTGAATGCGCAGTGGATTGGCATTGAGTTCAGTCGACCCTTAAGTTGGTTGGCCAAATTCCGTTGCCCATGGGCCGAAGTGCGGTGTGGTGATATTTGGAAAGACCATTGGGGCGCCTACGACATGGTGTATTTGTTTCAAAGACCCGAAACCATGCCCCGTGCAGTTGAAAAAGCCAAAGCAGAAATGAAACCGGGTGCTTGGCTGGTCAGTCTAGAGTTCGAGGCGGCAGAGTTGAAGGCCACCGCCACAACGCAAGCCAGCCCCAATCGACCCGTGTGGCTTTATCAAGCACCGTTTACGGGTCAATCCCGAGAGAAACGCTAGAACATCTCGCTATCATCTCTGAATTCATTTCATTCGGAGATTTTCCATGCTCAAACCCGGCCTCATGATGGACCGTCCTTTGCTCTTGTCGGGCATTTTGGAACACGCGGCTACGCAGTTTGGTGGGCAAGAAGTTGTCTCTCGCGAAACACACGGCCCTTTGTTTCGCTATACCTACGCCGAATGTGCAAAGCGCTCACGCCAATTGGCCAACGCGCTTCAGGGTCTAGATTTAAAACAAGGCAGTGTGGTGGGTTCGATTGCTTGGAACAATCACCGCCACTTGGAGGCTTATTACGCCGTGTCTGGCAGTGGCATGGTGATGCATACCTGCAATCCACGTTTGCACCCCCAACAACTGATCTACATCATCAACCACGCTGAAGACGAAGTGGTTTTGTTTGACATTAGCTTCGCACCTTTGGTCAAAGGCATTGCCGTGCATTGCCCCAAAGTGCGCGCGTGGATTTGCATGACCGAGCGTGCACACATGCCCGAGATTGAAGGCGTGGCCAATGTCGTGTGTTACGACGAACTGATTACAGCTGCCAGTGATGTGTTTGCATGGCCCGATTTTGACGAGCGTTCTGCGGCGGCCATTTGCTATACCTCAGGCACCACAGGCAACCCCAAAGGCGCCATTTATTCGCACCGCGCCATTGTGATCAATGCCTTGTCGGGTTGCTTGCCAAGCGTGTTGAATTTGTCGCCAGATCAAGCCATCTTGCCTGTGGTGCCCATGTTCCACATCAACGCATGGTGCATTCCCTATGCGGCGCCAATTGGCGGTGCCAAGTTGGTTTTGCCTGGCCCCAAGCTAGATGGCGCCAGTTTGTACGAACTCATGGAAGCCGAAAAAGTCACCATCAGCGCAGGCGTACCCACCATTTGGATGGCGCTTATTCAGCACGTTGAACAAAACAAATTGCGTTTCACCACCATGAAGTGCACAGCGGTGGGTGGCTCTGCCATGCCGACTGCGTTGATTGCCAAATTCAGCGACGATTTCGGCGTCGAAGTTCGCCACGGTTGGGGCATGACCGAAACCACAGCGGTGGCTACTATGAGCAGCATGACGCCCGATGAGCGCGCCATGCCCACCGCCGATCGTCACGCCTTGGTGGGCAAGCAAGGCCGCTCGGTCTTTGGTGTAGACATCAAAGTGGTGGACGAAGAAGGCCACACATTGCCCCGCGATGGCACCTCACAAGGCGAACTCATGGTGCGTGGTCAGTGGATTATTTCGGGCTATTACAAAGGCGACAAGTCACCTTTGGTGAATGGCTGGTTTCCCACGGGCGACATTGCCACCATCGATGCGCAAGGCGTGATGCAAATTCGCGATCGCACCAAAGACGTGATCAAAACGGGTGGTGAGTGGATCAGCTCGATTGATTTAGAAAACGCAGCCATTTCGCACCCAGCAGTGGCCATGGCGGCTGTCATTGGCGTGAAGCATCCCAAGTGGGATGAGCGTCCCTTGATGTTTGTGGTGCGCAAGCCAGGTCAAACTGTTGAGAAAGAAGAAATTCTGTCTTTCTTAGAAGGCCGTGTTGCCAAGTGGTGGGTGCCAGACGATGTGATCTTCTTGGAATCCTTGCCCGTGGGTGGCACAGGCAAGGTTCAAAAAGGTGACTTGCGTAAAACTTATGGTGGCGTGTTCAGTTAAACACCTGAGTGCCTCAATGGCTTGACTTTTGCCAAGCCCCTACAAATTGCCGTTGCGCTTCAGTCTCTGGTGTGTGGGGCTCTTCAAAGCGTTTGTCCATGGCCTGCCACTTTTGCAGCAGCAGCGCCAAGGCTTGCTTGTCATCAAGTCCTTGCTCTGTGAGCCATGTGGCAGCCACAGTGCCTGTTCTGCCAATGCCCGCTTTGCAATGCACATACACCTTGCCGCCTTGGCTGAGTGCAGATTGAATGCTTTGCAAAATGCTTTGCATTTGCAGTGGGCTGGGCACACCAAAATCTGTAATGGGGTGGTTGATGCGAACAGCACCGCCTAATGGTTGGTAGGTCTTGACTTGATCGGCAGTTGATGTGAGGTCAATGAAGTGTGTGATGCCAGCCAGTGCGAAAAGTTGCAATTTTTCAGGCAATCGTTCATCACCCTCTTTGGCAGGGTGTTCACCCGCCAAGATGTGGCCGGCCCACAGCCAATAGGTATTTCCGTGAGGCCGAGGCAGTGCATCTCCACGAGGGTCTAAAAAAGAAAGCCCGCCAGCAGGGCCAGCGGGCTTTGAGTTCGAAGTCATCAGTGCGCCAGAATTTTCGACAAGAAATCTTGTGTTCTTTCGTTCTTCGGATTGGCAAAGAACTCTGTGGCTGTGTTTTGTTCCACGATTTGACCTTCGTCCATGAAGATTACGCGGTCGGCCACAGAGCGGGCAAAGCCCATTTCGTGTGTGACGCAAATCATGGTGATGCCTTGGTTGGCCAACTCCACCATGACGTCCAACACCTCGTTGATCATCTCGGGGTCTAGCGCAGAAGTGGGCTCATCAAACAACATGATTTTGGGGGTAAGGCACAAAGAGCGCGCAATGGCCACGCGTTGCTGCTGACCGCCAGACAGTTGCAGCGGATACTTCAGCGCTTGCTCAGAAATACGAACACGCTTGAGTTGTTGCATGGCGCGTTCTTCGGCTTCAGCCTTGGGCATGTTGCCCACCCACATAGGGGCCAGTGTGAGGTTTTCCAACACGGTCAGGTGGGGGAATAAATTGAACTGCTGAAACACCATGCCCACTTGGCGCCTCACAGATTCAATCGATTTGACATCGTCTGTGAGTTCGGTGCCGTCCACTTTGAGAACGCCAGATTGGTGCTCTTCAAGGCGGTTGATGCAGCGAATTAAAGTGCTCTTGCCAGAACCTGAAGGGCCGCACACCACAATGCGTTCGCCTTTGGCCACAGACAAATCAATGTCGCGCAACACATGGAACTCGCCGAACCATTTGTTGACTTTAGAAAATTCGATGATGGGACTTGAGGTGCTCACTTCACTGTCTCCGTGTTCCAGTGTTCAGATGGGATTCCAGCCATTGGCTGTAGCGTGACATGGCAAAACATGCAATGAAATAAATGCCTGCGACAAAGAGTTGACCTTCAATGAAGAACTTGCGCCAATCGGCATCGCCTAGCGCCAATTGCACAGCGCCCGTCAGGTCGTACAAGCTCACAATGGTGACCAAAGAGGTATCTTTGAAAGCGCCAATGAAGGTGTTCACAATGGCCGGTACCACCAAGCGCAAAGCTTGTGGCAACACAATCATGCGTTGAATTTGCCAGTAAGTCATGCCCAGAGAATGGGCTGCTTCCACTTGGCCCTTGGGAAGTGCCTGCAAACCACCGCGAATCACCTCGGCAAGGTAAGCCGCAGTAAACAGCGTCATGCCAACGAGTACCCGAACCAGCACATCGATCTTTGTGCCTTGTGGCATGAACAAAGGCAAGATGAAAGATGCCATGAACAGCACAGAAATAAGCGGTACGCCACGCACAAACTCAACAAAGATGACGCACAAGGTTCGAATGGCCGGCAGGTTTGACTGTCTGCCAAGCGCCAACAAAATGGCCAAAGGAAATGCAACCACCAAGCTCACACTGGCCAACAGCAAGGTGAGTGGCAGGCCACCCCAGCGCGCTGTTTCAACAGGCGTCAGGCCAGCAAACCCGCCCAACATGAGCGCGAAGAAAAAAGCATAAACGGCCACCCAAGCGCCCACAAGTGCCGGCCGCCAAAAAGTTTTTAAACATGAGACCACCAATAAAACGACCACCGCTGCGCTGGCAACCAAGGGGCGCCATTGTTCTTCAAAAGGGTAGCGCCCAAACAAAATCAGTCGGCCTTTTTCGGCGACTACACCCCAGCAGGCACCTAAGCCGTGAGCAGCACGGCATGCTGCATTGTCTGCATTGGGAATGGCATACCAGATGGTCCAATTGAAGATGGGCGGAATGGCCCAAACCAACATGGCCACAAAAAGAACGGTCAACAAACTGTTGACAGGCCCGTCAAAAAAGCCACGCTGAATCCAAGCCATCAGTCCTGTTTCATTGACAGGCGGTTGACGCGCTGCAATGGGCTCGAAATGTTGTTGGTAACCGGTGTTTGCCATCATCGGTCCTTAATGCGCACGCGACGGTTATAAATGTTCATGAGGGCCGAGGTGAGCAAACTCAAACTCAAATAAATCATCATGACCAAAGCAATGCATTCGATGGCACGACCTGTTTGATTCAAGGCCGTAGAACTGATAGACACTAAATCTGGATAGCCAACGGCCACCGCCAAGGAAGAGTTTTTGATCAAATTGAGGTACTGACTGGTCAATGGTGGAATGATGACGCGCATGGCTTGAGGCAGTTGAATGAGGCGCAGCTCTTGGGTGCGCTTCAAGCCTAAAGCCAAAGCCGCTTCATGCTGGCCAAACGATACCGATTGAATGCCAGCACGAACCACTTCTGCAATATAACCTGAGGTGTAGACCGTGAGTCCAACCAGCAAGGTGAGGTATTCGGGTGTGACAGAGCCACCGCCCACCACATTGATTTCTGTAATTTCAGGTATGTCAAGTTCACTTGGGAAACCACCTGCTAACCAGCCGATGACGCCGCACACAATGAACAAACCCAACCCAGGTAAAAAGCTGGGCTTGGTCAGACCGGTGGCTTCAAAATTTTGTGTCACGTGACGAGACCAAAATTTCCAAGTACCGATACCCACACACAAACCAATGAGCGTTCCCCAGTGTCCAGGTTCCCAAACGGGCAGAGGGTATTGCAAACCATTTTTGCTAAAGAACACACCCTCGAGTGGTCTTAAGGGAGATTCAATGGGCGGCAACAACTCAGTCATGGCAAAGTACCACATGAACAGTTGCAGCAGCAAGGGGATGTTGCGCGTAATTTCAACATAGCTTGCGCACAAGGTTTTGACCAAGGTGTTTTGCGTGAGGCGGCCAATGCCAATCAGGGTGCCCAAGAAGGTGGCTAAGACCAAACCGACCAAGGCAACGCGAAGTGTGTTGCTCAGGCCCACCAAGTAAGCCACCAAATAATTTTGTGACGAGTCAAATTCAATCAGACTCTCGCCAATGCCAAATCCGGCAGGCTGCAAGAAAAAATCAAAACCACTTTGAATGCCCCGCGCTCGCATATTGGCGAACGTGTTGGACATCAAGTAGCCCACGGCAATGGCCAATCCCACAATCGCTAGGATTTGATAAACCAGTCCGCGAAAGGCTTGGCTGCGCCAAGACCACTGTCGTTTGGGAGGAGGAGGGGTGCTCATGAGAATAGACCGGCCCGCACGAGGCGGGCCGGAAGTCTTTGATTTAAAAAGTTTTCCTCATGGAGGAGAACGTAAAGCTAGGATTAACGTACGGGAGGAGCGTACATCAAGCCGCCTTTGTTCCACTGGTTGTTCAAACCACGTGGCAATTTCAAAGTGGACTTAGGACCCACATTGCGCTCAAACATTTCGCCGTAGTTGCCTACAGCTTTAATGGCGCGGTAAGCCCACTCTTTGTCCAAGCCAAGCAATTTGCCGGTGTCTTCAGACGTACCCAAGATACGCATAACAACTGGATCGGTGCTGCTGGATTTCATTTGGTCTACGTTGGCTTGTGTGATGCCATATTCTTCAGCCTCTATCAAAACATATGCCACCCATTTCACGATGGCGAAGAACTCGTCATCACCACGGCGCACGCTTGGGCCAAGGGGTTCTTTAGAGATCAACTCTGGGAGGATCAGGTGATCATCGGGGTTGGTGGCTTCTTTGTTGCGCACAGAAGCCAAACCAGAGGCGTCTGTGGTGTAAGCCTGGCAACGGCCTGAGAAGTAGGCTTTGTTGGTGGCTTCTTGTGTGTCAAACACCACGGGCTTCATGTTCAGCTTCATGACCTTGGAATAGTCATTCAAGTTCTTTTCAGTGGTGGTGCCTGATTGCACGCACACTGTGGCACCTTTAAGCTTGGTAGCGCTGGTAATTTTGGATTTCTTGGGAACCATGAAGCCTTGGCCGTCATAGTAGGTGGTTCCAGTGAAGTGCAAGCCCAAAGAGGCATCGCGGTTCAGGGTCCAAGTGGTGTTGCGTGACAAGATGTCAATTTCACCAGCTTGCAACACAGCAAAACGCTGAGCAGCGTTCAGGGGTGTGTATTTCACTTTCAGAGGATCGCTCAACAGAGTTGCAGCCACTGCGCGGCAAACATCCACATCCAGACCGGCCCAAACGCCTTGGCTGTCTGCAGCTGAGAAGCCAGGCAAGCTGGGGTTCACACCGCAGTTCAACGTGCCGCGTGCTTTGATGGCATCAATGGTTTTACCAGCAAAAGCAGGAGTTGCTAATGAGCCGAGCAATGCCAAAGCGGCAGTTGCCAGCAAAGGGCGCTGGATCAATTTTCGAATGGATTTCATGAATTAGCTCCGAAATTAATAAAAGCATATTTTGCATGAAAAAAAGCTGATAAAACCGCGGGTAATCGCTGACTTTGCAGTTTGTAAATCGTCAATAGCCCCAAGAATGGTCAGGTTTTAAGGGCGCGCCCCAAGTAAGTGCAGGGTCCAGCTCTAGGCGGATAGATCTTTCAGTGCCGCTTCTATGTGTGCTTCAAACAGATCGGGGCGACCTATTTCTTTGGCATTGAGCAAAGCCAATTTGACCAAAAAGAGTTCTGACTTCTCGGGGCCTGCTTGATCAATGGCCGTGGCCAGTCTGTCGTAAACCTGTTCTAAGCCAGAAATATCTAAGTGAAGGGTTGGGTTCATCGCATGACCGCAAGTTGAAGGCTGGAAAGCAATCGTGTGGCATCCAGTTGAAGCCAGCGAGCACACACGTGCTGATCGGGACGAAATAAATAAGCGCCTCCCGGTGAAACGGCGTATCGAAGTTGAAATCTTTGTTGGGGGTCGAACAATGTTTTGTCTGCCCCTGGTACTTTGACATCAGTATCGCTAATGGCCAACAACTTCACAGGCAAGCCATTATTTTTAACAGCTTCAAGGGCGTGCAACAGTTCGTGCGGAATACTTTGATCTAGAGAGACGTAGACCAAATCAAACCCACCACCTAAGTGGTCAAGCAAATAATCATTTGATTGAATTTGAACATTTTGAGGTGGTGCGCCAAGTGCTGGACCCCCCTTAAATTGTGCATTGTCATCAGCTGTGCTGTTTAAATCAGAGTGCTTGTATTCATGCGGCCGTGATGTCCGCCAGTGGTACAAGGGCCGAACAAATTCTTCAGTCAATGACAAAGACAAAACCGCATCTCGCAGCAATCTAAATCCTCGACTAGGGGGTGCCATAAAACGTGTGCTCTTGCCAGCTTCAGTGATGATTTCGCGCGCTGCGCCAACACGCTCTTCGCTGTGGTTTGTCATCAATTTCTCAGGAGAAATACCATTGAGAACATAGGCCAAATGCCAGCCCAAGGATTGAGCATCTTGAAACGCTGTATTGGCGCCTCTGACGCCAAAGATGGGCAGCAAATGTGCTGCATCACCCGTGAACACAATGCGATCATGAACAAACTGTGGCAATGTGAGGGTGCGGGCTGAATAAACAGAACTCCAATCCATTTTCCAAGGTGTGCCCTCAAAGCCAATCATTTTGAGTTGTGCGTTTATGCGCTCTTGAAGGGACTCTGGTCGCAATGCTTCTTCTGGCGTTTCGCCAGGCGGTAATTGATAGTCCACACGCCAAATGCCGTGGGGCTCTTTGTGCATCAGGATGGTGTTGCCGCGGTTCCAATCTGGATCAAAAAACGCCAAGCGCTCAGTGGGGTAGGGCAAGTCAATGCGAATGTCAGCAATGACGAAGATGCTTTCAAAAGACGCACCTTCCAATTTCAAATTCATGGCAGAGCGAATTTCTGATCGGCCGCCATCTGCTGCCACAAGCCATTCGGTGTCAAGTTCGTAAGGACCTTCAGAGGTGTCGACATGGGCTGTCACATTTCCCGAAGATTGTTCGGCATGGACGAGCTTGTTTCCCCACCGAAAATCAATCAAGGGATTGGCCGCGCACGCATCGTGCAAGTATTCTTCCAGATACTGCTGCTGAATGTTGATCATTGGAAAAAATCGATCGTCTGGATCGAGCGGTGTTTCCATGCGAAACACTTGTTGGCCGCGGTAAATGGAGTTGCCAGAGCGCCAAGGCAAACCATTTTCAGTGATGCGATGAGCCACGCCCACTTGCTGCAAAATTTCCATGGAGCGGCGTGTGAACACAATGGCGCGCGAGCCTTGTGAAAATTGCAGTTCAGATGCCAAGACCACACTGGCAACGCCGTGCCGAGCCAATTCCAAAGCTGTGACCATGCCCGCAGGACCAGCGCCCACAATGACTGCTTGTTTCTTTTCTTGAGTGCCGTTTTCAGTTGGCAGCCAAGGTTTGAAAACTTGGTAGTTGTAATAAATGGAGGGTCTAGGAAGATGGCTTGGTTTGTGCATATTGACGCTACATTAACCGATGGCAGCGAGTTCCTAATATAAGCCTGATTGAAGGCTTTAACCACCAGTTTTCACATAATCCCAGATGGCTCTGACATCTTCCGTGCTCAATTGGCTCCGCCAACCAGGCATGCCAGGTGGTTTGCCATTCATGACCGTGTTTTGAAATCGGTCAAATTCTGTCAGAGGAAATTTGCGCAGATCAAATACCAAGCCCGAACTCACCATGTCGCGGCCATGGCAAACCGCACAAGTATCCTGATAAATTTCTCTGCCTAAAGCGGCGTCGTTGGCTTTAACGCCAAACAACGGCAACATACACAAGGTGATAACGCCGCCAACTGACAGCGTTTTTAAAACAGCTAAACGCATATTCAAAACCAAACTTAAACTTTCTTGGTTCGCATGGCCGAACCTTTGATCGCTGGAATCCAAGGCGTGTCATTCCAGCCAATGCCGCGACGAGCCACTTGCACATCGATCAGGTACGGACGGCCTTCAACACTTGATGCCTTGGCACGTGCAAGCGCCGCTTTAAATTGCGTTGGGTTTTGTACCACTTCAGAACGCACACCAAAGCCAGTGGCAATGGCGGCCATGTTCATGTCTGGACTGCCTAAGTAGCTGCCAACATATTGACCGGTTTCTACCATGCGGCCAGAGGGTGCGTTGGCAATGGTTCGTGAGTGAGGACCACCATAGGCGTGGTTGTTGTACACAATGGTAATGACCGGCAACTCTAGACGGGCCATGTTCCAAAGCGCATGGGGTCCAAACAAAAATGAACCATCGCCTACCAAGCAAATCACTTGCTGGTTAGGGCGCGCCAATTTAACGCCCGCTGCTGTGCCAACGCCAGAACCTAAATGACCGCCGTAATAGAAAAACAATTCTCTACCGCCCACAGGATTGAAGCCAAAGGAATGCATGGCCACCGAGCCTGCCTCGTGCACGATGATGGCATCGGGATCGGCAAATTGGGCCACTTCCCAAGTGACGCGGTCTGCAATCATGGGCGAGTTGTTCCACTCGGGGTTGTTGATGATGCCAGCGCGAATGGCTCTAGAGCGTTCCGTGTACTTTCGCACTTCTACTGCACGCTCTGCGGCCATCAATTTGATTCGATCATTGACCAAGGGCTCAAGTGCTGCCAGCAAGTCGTCTAAACCCAAACCAACATCGGCTACCAAGGGCACATCGGTCGTCATGACTTTGCCCATGTTGTTGTAGTCAATGCGCATGTCGATGAATTTAACGCCACGCGACACAATGGGGTTCACGCCGTTGTGCTGCATCTTGTTGCCAATGTTGATCACCACATCGTAGTTTTTAGGCCAAGTAATAGAG
>Ga0194055_10002925_pt1 | contig 13382 bp, 20 predicted proteins | sample SepL449m_MetaG_FD_155482 | JGI IMG/M metagenome (GOLD analysis project Ga0194055, IMG submission 155482) | Anoxic zone freshwater microbial communities from boreal shield lake in IISD Experimental Lakes Area, Ontario, Canada - Sep2016-L442-9m | ecosystem: Environmental > Aquatic > Freshwater >... | reverse complement strand
GTCGTGGGGCCGCAGCGGATCGGATTACTTCGCCTCGCGTGGGTACGGCGGCAAGGCCGGATGGAGCGGCGCGGTTGTCGTGTTCCGTCCGAAGGACGGCAATCTCGGTCGAGTCCAGCCGCAGGGGCCGATGCACAAGGCATTCGCCGCGACGCGATCACAGGCAAAGGCGGCGATCACAAAAGAACTGGAACAGGCGTTGAACGCCGCGACCGAAGAGGCAAAGAATGGAATCTGAATCGTACATCTTTCGCCGCCTCAAATCGACGCCCGGGCTGTCCGCCCTTCGCGGTCGCATCTACCCGTTGGTCGCTCCGCCGACTGCGAAAGCGCCGTTCGGTGTTTACATCCGCCGCTCGACGGCTACCGAACAGACGTTCCAAGGACCGCTTCGGCAGGAGGTCGCCGAGATCGCGTTGACGCTGTTCGATGAGACATATTTGGGTGCAAAAAAACTTGTTATTTCTGTTCGTAACACGCTTGATGGGTTTGTCGGTTTTCGATTTGGTAATCATATTTTAAGGGTGGCTATCACGTCGGAGTCAGACACATTTGTGACTGCGGACGGCGGCGAAATGCTTCCGCTTTACGGCGTCGAAATGTCGATCAGCGTGCGAATAGTAACAAAATAAAGGGTACACCCAGATGACATTTACAGCATCCGAAGATTGTGCGCAGGGGTCCGCGTTTACTTTCGACGGCACCACGTTCAAAGCTACCTCGATCAGTTTCACGCAGACCGCGAACGTGACCGACATCTCTGACCTGTCCATTGCCGCCGGCGGATTCCGAAAATATGCACCGGCGTGCCTTGTGGACAAGGGTGAATGCTCCGTTGACTTCATCGGGTCAGACCTCCCGACCGTAGGCGCAGAAGGCGCGATCAGTTTTTCAAAAGCTGGCGTCAGCGGCAACGCCGTTTGCAAGTCGGCCAGCATAACGTGCGCCGTGGGCGAACTCATCAAGGGCCAAGCCTCGTTTATGCTCATGGAAGCCTCCTAATAGAGGGAGCATACGATGCCGGGATCACCAGAACATTGTGGTCAGGGCGCCACAATGTCGTTCGGCGGCGATGGCGGCGACACCGTGCTGTCTATCTCCGCATCGCAGACGTGCGGCACGATTGACATCACAGGCATCGACTCGCCCTCGCACGAGCAACAGATCGCAAAGGGCGATCTAGAGCCGTTGCAAATAACGTGCGTTGTACTCGGCGCAGGCTCATGGCGAGTGGGCGACGAAGGCGAGCTTAGTTTTAATATGGACGGTCGCGGATACGGCGTTAGTACAGCCGTCTGTACCGACTGTAGCATTGATGCGACCGCCGGCGAGATTGTAAAATCGACGTGGACGTTTCGCGGCACCAACTAGTAAAGGAAATAGTAAATGGCGATTCTCACACGGGCGCAGATTCTCGCGGCATCGGACTTGAAGTTCGCAACCGTGGAAGTGGAAAGCTGGGGCGGTCAGATCCTGATCCGTGTTATGACCGGAGCGGAACGCAATCGTTTCGAGCGTGAATGGCAGGCGGGGGACGGCAAACTGGTCGAAGCGTTCCGCGAAAAAATGCTCGTGAAGTGTATCTGCGACGAAAACCGTGTCAGGCTTTTTGACGACGAGACGGGCACCAAAGCACTCGGCGAAAAAAGCGCCAGCGTGCTGGCCGACTTGTTTGAACAGTGCATGAAGTTGAACGGCTTTACCAAGGACACCACGGAGGTGCTCGCAAAAAACTAGAAGAGCGACCCGAAAGACTTTTTTACTTTCGGCTCGCGTTAGCTCTAGGAAAAACCGTCCAACAATTGCTGGAAGAATGCGACGCTCTAGAGTTGGCAGAATGGTTTGCCTTCTGGACTATCGAGCCATTCGGAAGCGATTGGGATCAGACCGCCACTGTGTGTACTACGGTGGCGGGCGTGGCGGGCGTGAAGAACTTGAATAAAGGAATGTTCATGCCGTCCAGACGGCAGCGAGATCAGAGTCCAGATGACATGAAGGCACAGATCGCGGCGATCGGCGCCTACCTAAAAAAGAAAAAGTAACCCCGTGGCGGACATTGGAAAAATTGCCGTATCTTTTACGGCGTCCGCTGGCGGGCTAATCGAGGGCGCAGGAAAAGCGTCTGACGCCCTGCATAAATTCGCGGTCGATGCGGCCACGGCGTCGGCGTCCCTCGATGGCAAGTACGCTTCTGATTTCTCGATCCGCATTGACGAGTTGACTGCGAAGCTCGCGGCCGGAGATGTTACGGCGTCGGCGTTCGGCGCCACGCTAGACTCGGCATTCAGCCGCGCCGCTTCGGCGATCGACTCGGGTCTCTCGGCGTCTCTCGGCGTGCTGAGTAAGGAGTTGGACGTTGGCTTGCTCTCCGCCAAGGGGTACACGGACGGAATGACGGACCTAAGTCAGCGAGCGTCCACGGCGATCGACTCCGCCCTGTCCGACTCGATCAAGGCGTCTGTCGAGGCGATGGAGTCCGGTGGCACGACGATGAAGGAATTTACCGACTCGATCTCCATGATGGCGGGGACGGCGGCGGGCGCGGGGGTCGAGCAACTTACTTCGGGCATCACGTCGCTCACCCATGCACTTGCCGCCGGCGTGATCGACTCCGAGACTTTTCTAGCGTCGCAACGAGACCTCGCGCAAACGGGCGCAGTGGACGCGATCGAGCGAACGCGAGAGGCGTTGGCGGCACTGCAAGGCCCGCTTGAGGACGGGCGTCTAAGCACCGAGGACTTCACGGCGGCGGCGACTGCGATCAATACGTCGTTTCGCGTCGAGGTGATGACAGAGTACGAAACAAATATCGTCGCACTGACGGCGGCGTTAGACAACGGCACCATAACAACGGCACAGTTCAAAGACCAGCACGACACTTTAAATGCCGCGCTTCGGACCAGTGTAATCGGCGATCTAGAGGAGATGCTGAAGAATCTCCCAGACGCTTACACCGCCGCCGGCAAATCGGCCGAGGAATTAGTCGCGGCACAGGAAGCAGTCCGCAAAGAGATCGAGCAAACAAACAAGGCGCTTGATGCGGCCGAAAAACGCGCATCCAAGCCGCCGGCACCCGTCCCCAGTGGTGGTGGTGGTCACGGTAGTGGCATTGTTGGCGGGCTAGAGAAATTCGGCGGGACGGCGTCGCTCATCCCCGGTGAACTCGGCCACGTCGGGCACATGATGGAGCAAGTCGCGAGATCGGCGGAAATGTTTTCCAAGGGGATCACAACCGCGTTCCCCTCGATGGCCGGAATGTCCGCTGGGCTTGGCCTCATGGCTGGAGGCGCGGTTGTTGTTGGCGGTGCAATCATGTCCCTCGTGGCAGGATTCGCGAAGGGCGCCCGCGAGGCGCAGGCGATGGCTGATCAGTTTGGCATGACGCTCAAGGAGACGGCGGCTCTAAAAAACACATTCGACATGGTCGGAGTCTCGGTCCAGCAATTTGCGTTGGCATCAAAAACAATCGACAAAACACTGTCGTCGGCGAGCAACGGCGCAGCCAGAGCTAGCTCCGCCTACGCACAGATCGGAGTCTCTGTTGAAGAACTTCGCGCACAGTCTCCAGAAGATCAATTCAAATCCGTTGTCATCGCGTTGGCCGGCGTCGAGGACGCTGGGCAACGGAGTGCCTTGGCGATCCAACTTCTTGGACGGCAAGGCGCGCAGATGGCTGGCAAGTTCGGAAAGGACGCCGAGGTTATCAAGCGGCGTTTCGCGGAAGCGGAGGAAGAGGTCGAGCGATTCAAGACGGCGTACACACAAATCAATTCGGATCAGCTTATCGATGCCGGCGGAAGAATCGCGGGCATCGCGCAAGCGGGCGAGGGGCTTGGAAAAGTTATTGCCGAAGCATTCGCGCCGCTCGCCGGCGGACTCGGTTCGGCGATTGCGGACGTGCTTGGCTCGATTACAAACTTGCTTCTCCTCATCTCGCCGATCATCAATCTGATCGGTGCCGCAATCGGCGGACCTCTGCTACTGCTTGGCTCAATGGTCAACACGGTGTTCAGAGTCGTGGGAGCGGTGGCAAAAGTTCTGTACACATTCCTGCCGCTTGAATCGATGGCTACCGAGGTGATGAAGGCGTGCGCAGGCATCGCGGATGAGATCGCCGGGATCGCACGCTGGTGCGAAAAAGTTGCTGATTCGATGTCGGCGTGGTTCTCCGGCGGAAAAACGAGGGAAGAACTCAAGGCCCATCAGGCATCGCTACGGGAAATCGCCTTGCTGACCGAGGCAGCGGTCGGGCTGGAAGAAAAATACGGAGACAAGACTGCCGAAGTGACCGCGAAAATAAAAGAAGTCAACGAAGCCTACAAGGCTGGATTGATCGACAAGGACGTGCGGGTCGCGGCGTTGAAAGACTTGAACAAGCAACTCGCCGAGGCGTCGCCACGGCTGAAAGTTCTTGCGGACGCAAAAAAGGCGATGAACGACGCCCTTGGCGCAGCGTCCGAAACTGCGAGCGTTGGCAACACGGGCGGCACGGCACAGGCCAAACGCGCTCTAGAGGAATACCGCAAGGCACGGAAGGAGATGTATGCGGATTTCAAAAACAAAAAAATCAGCGAAGACGCCTACACCGCCGGCATCAATGGGCTTGCTGCAAAATTTGACGATGAGATGCGTCGCGTGAAGAAAGTAAAAGTCGAACTCGACTACGGTCGTTCTAATTACAACAAGAGCATCGAAAAAACAGGCGCAGACAAGGCGCTCGATGACTTCAAGAGGTACGAGGGTGCGAGGCTTGCCGGCGGCACATTCACCACCAAAGAAGAGCGTGGAGCACGAGAGACATCGCTCAATAACATGATCGGCGGCATGGGGCTGAACGCGCCGAAGCTAGACGGCATCGAGCAATTCAAAACGCAGATGGCTGAACTGAACCGGATGTACAGCGAACAGACAACTGTGCTGAAGTTGACGGCCGAGGAAGAGCGGCAACTGGCTGGCGCACGGAAGGAGAGCATCCGGCAGATGATCGCGGGCCTGCCAGACGCGAAGAAAGCCAACAGCGAGACAGAACAGTTTGGCGAGAACATGAGAAAGCTAGACGAAGCGCAGAGAGCGCTCGACGACTCAACGATGACAAAAACCGAGCGTGCCGATGCGCAAAAGGACATCGACGGGCGTCGCGGTCGTCTGCGAGCCGAGTACAAGGGTGGGCCAGAGTCTCCGACAGCGGCGTTCGACAAAATAATGGCCGACATCGAAGCGGAAAAAGCAAAGGTAGCCGCACAACTTGCGCAAGCGCCTGTGCTAACGACCCCAAAAGAAAGAGCAGAAGCACAAGCAACGCAGCAAACGCTGAACGACAAAGAGAAGCAAGCGAAAGAAGATTTCAAGGCGCAGAATCAAGACCTCCTCGACTCCGTGATGAAGGGCGGGCAGGCTAACAAGTCTGCGAACTCCGCCATCGATGCCACGTCGAGCGAGGGCGCCGCAACGTATCTCCGCATTCTTCGCGGGGGCGAAAGCCTGACGGGCAAGCAACTCACCGAGCTACGCAACTCGCGATTGATCCTTGCAAAAATCGAGCAAAAAGTCGGACCGATTAAGGCGGCAAATCTCTAATGAACGTAATCGAGACAACGGACCAGCGTGGACTATCCGACGCCAAAGGCGGCGAATTTACAATCACACGCGCCTTCAAAGTCACGACGGAGGGCGGCGAAGGCGTCGGCGAGATCAAGTCGGCGGTTGGATTCAGCATCGGCGACCCCGGCGACGACGGCACCAAAGTGACATCGATCAAAGTGCAGGGCACCGACTCCCGTTACCTTTATATGGTGACGGTCGATTTCAGCAAGGGCGAGGGGGGCAAAAATCCTCTAGACGAGCCGGACAAATTCTCGTGGGGATTCTCGGGATCGTCTGCGCCGGCAGTGTTCGCGTTAGAGTCTCCGTCCGATAGAGTTCCAATGAAGCCGATCCTCAACAGCGCGAAAGACCCACTAGAGGGCGCGATGCGTGACGTTGCCGAGGCGAGACTAACGATCGACGGCAACCGCGCATCCTTCTCGGCGTCGCAAGCGATCGGATATGTGAACTGTGTCAACTCCGATTACTACTCCGGCGGCGAGCCGGGGACGTGGAAGTGCATGGGCATCACGGCTGCGACGGCGACGGCGACGATAGACGACCCGGGCGGCGGCGAGCCAACCGATCTAGAGTATTGGACGGTCGGCGTGGAGCTTGCCTATCGTGGCGAGGGGTGGCAATTAAAGTTGATGGACGTGGGCTACAACGAACTCTCAGGCGGGAAGAAATACAAAATATCAGTGCCGAGAATCGAGGTTCTAGAGCCGAACGGTTCCGATGCGCAAAAGAATCTCGCGAGACAGAATTTCGCAGCGGTGGACGTGCAGGCGCTCGTCAAGGACACCGGCAAGGCGAAGCCGGAGGGCGAGCCGCCGGGGTTCCTCGACTTCGACATCTACACGGCCGTCGCGTTCGGCGGCACATTCCCCGAGGCACCATAATAATGGCCGATGAAGTCTACGGCCTGTCCTCGTCTGACCGCGACAAACTGATCGCCGGTATGCACGCCGGCAACGACGCCATGCGGCGTGTAAAGAATTTCGACGCCGTCTCGAAAGGCTTTCAGATCACGACGACTATCCTGATCGGCGAAGCAACGAAGGCGATGAAGACGGGAGACATCGAGGACTTCAAGCGAGTCACGGGCGACCACGTCGAGACGGTCGAGCCATACGGCGTCGTCAAAGCGAAGTTGTTGTATGGTTCGGTGAGCAAAGAAGACAAAGTTTTTTTGATTCTTCTAGAGCGTTTTCTCTGGTACGCGATCCCGAAGTCAGGCGGCGGCGAAACCAAATACTTCACGACAAACGGCACGCTTGTAGACTGCGCGACGGTGTCTGGCACAGAGGTGACTGTTGTCGCTAGCGGAAGTTGTCTCGCGACCGCCGCCGTTACACCTACAGTAACCGCGACACTGCACGAGACATCGTACTTGGTTTCGCGGCACAACCTCGCGAGGAAGAAAAAGTTAGACACGCCGCTCCCGTCAGGGACGGTCGTTGAGTGCGTCGCATTCACGGCTGCGCCGGCGGAGTCGGGGAGCACGTCGGAGCCGGCGCCAGAGATTTGGCGGATCGTTGAATTTCTAGACTGTGAGTGCCCGCCACCAACCGCCGAGGACGATAAGTGCTCCGTCATCGGCGGCGTGGACTTGAGCGAGCTAGAGGAGTATCCAGACGCGCCGTATGGGCTAGCGCTCAACGACGAAGACTGTCTCGTCAAGGAGCCTCGCGGGTGCAATTATTTTTCTGGGCTGAACACAGAAGACATCGAAGAATCCGCCGAAGCTACCCACGGCCTTGCCATCAATAGCGAAGGGTGCATAGTGAAAGAGGTTCGGGGGTGTACTTATTTTTCTGGGCAAAAAACTAGCTCAATAGGAACGGACGAGCCTGCATTTGTTCTCGGCATAACTGCCGCAGGGTGCCTGTGCAAAATAGCAGTTGCTCCATGCGTCCCAACGTCGCCGGGAGGGTAATGCAAATGAAAGTGACGCTCACCTCCGAAAGCGCCGCCGTCATCATGCTCGCCTACCCTGACGGGAACAGAGCCATACTTCTGACGGAAAACGGAGAGGACGAGTGCGAGTGCTGCACAGAAGCGCCGGGCGTGTGTGACACACTGACGGAGTGGCGGATTGTCGAGGCAGGAAACAAGGTTGATCAATTAAGCGGCCCGATCGTGATCAATGCTGGCATCTACGGGCAGTATATGAACAACTTCCCGAACTCGTGGGGGGTGCCGCACTACAACGGTGCGCTTCCGCTTTCGCTTTCCATGAAACTGGAGGTGAAGTGCAAAGGCTCGTGGAAAAAAATCGATGAGTGGTCAGCGGACGTTAAGACGTGTCTGTCGAACGATGGGGGCGGCACCGGAGGCGGAGACAGATTTCCAACAAAAGCATTTGCGTGCTATGACCCCCCCGCGCCGTGCGACTGCGCCCGGCGAGCGGCCACTCCTGACGAATGCGTAGACCCGCCGGTGCCATGCCCGCCGGTGTGCCCGGGGACGCCATACGATCCTCCCAACGGGGATGCGTACAAGTTCACCGGGGCAGCGGACGGCGAGTGGACCAATCTAAAAAACTGGAAAGACGTGGAAGGCAGATCGCCCGCGAAGCAATTGCCAGACGCTTCGTCAGTCGTCGAGATAGACGGCGACCTAAAAACGATACCGACAGGCGTCAACGCTAGCGTAAGCACCGTCACAGTCACAGCGGCGGGCAAGGTACGAATCCCACTGACCACAAACCACGCCACAGTTCGCGGCAAGATTGGCGAGGGGGCATCAGAGGCGTGCGGCAACGGCAATCTAATAATGGCGGGGTCGGACGCCGCAGAGTTTGAGGACGACGGGACGATCGAGCATAACGCGAAGGTCACTGGAGACGCTAACTTTAACGATGCGTCCATAAACTCTGGCAGAGTGACCCTCGACGCAAACTTTCACGACACGTCGCACAACGACGCGAGAGTTGACGGCGACGCTACGTTTGATGGAACTGCATCAAACACCGGGAATGACGGAGTCGGAAAAACATCGACGTTCAACGGGCACTCCGTGAACTCTGGAACCCTCTACGATGACATGGGCGGAGCGCAAGACGCATACTTTCACGATGACTCCACCAATACGGGCAGGGTTGGAGTGGTTGGTTTTTCTCATTTTGATGGAAACGCAAAAAATAAGGGGAGTGTAGATCGCGTCGATTTTTCTGGATACTCAATGAACGACACCGATGGAGTCTGCGTGGACGTGGCGGCATTCAGCGATCATGCGCACAACGATGGAAGGGTCACTCTACTGGGCAGATTCTTTGGGGAATCCTACAACAACACGGGCGGGACGGTTCTAGGTGGCGGTGAGTTCACCGACAATTCCACAAATCGTGGTTCGGTGACGGGCGCAACCAGTTTTGACGCTTCATCTCGCAACACGCCGGGGACCGTGACGGGCAATGCACGTTTTATTGGCGATTCTGCAAACGGTGGAACCGTCACAGGGACCGCGACGTTCAATGTCACAGCACACAATGGCGAGAATACGAACAATGGCACAGTCGGAGGAAACGCCACGTTTGAAGACGGTGCGTACAACAGCGGAACGTGCAGCGCTGACGCATCGTTTGCGCACCAATCGTACAACGGAGCGGGCGGGATTGTTTCGGGCAATGCGACGTTTAGCGGTGGTGGGTTCTTGGGAGGAAGCTCCCGCAACGACGGCACAGTCTCCGGTGACGCCACGTTCAACGATGCATCCGATAACAACAACATCGTCGTCGGCACCGCTACGTTTAACGACGCTTCAAACAGCTACGGCACCGCCGCGATTATTGTCTGCAACACGACCGGGGTCTGCACTCCGTACCCGCCACCCGAGGAGGAGCCATGAGCGGCGTAGGCAGCGAGCTAAAAAACATTCTGGCGGTGTTCGGCACCTACGAAGTGACGGGGTGCAAGTGCCGCGATCGCGCGGCAAAGATGGACAGGAACGGAATCGAGTGGTGCGAGGCGAACGTGCCAACGATTGTTGGCTGGCTCAAGGAAGAGGCGTCGAAAAGAAAACTCCCGTTCCTTGAGATTGTCGCGAGGTGTGCCATCTCTCGCGCGATCCGAAACGCACGGAAAGCGATTTGAAAAATCACAAATTCACAATCTGCGGCAACACGATCGATTGGAAGTACGTTCGTCTTCGCGGCGACGCCGATGGGCTGGCGTACATCAGGCAGGACGGGCAGAAACAAAAAGTCCTTATCCACTCGGCGCTTGTCGGGCGTGAGCGTCTAGAGACCGAGGTCCACGAGTTCTGCCACGTCGCGAATCCGACTCTCTCCGAGTCTCATGTCCGAGACCAGAGTGCGAGCCTCGCGAGAATCCTTTGGGCACTGGGCTACCGATTGGGAGAAAACAAATGAATCGACAGTGGAAAAAAGTGAACAAGCGACCGGGAACGTGGACGGTCTCGTCAGTCGCCGGCAGCGGCGTTCATCGCATCGATTTCAACGGATGGAGTCGCGGCATTGCACGGATCAGTTTTTCCAGCGATTGGCATTTTGACTCGACTCACTGCGATCGCGTGGCACTAAAGGCGATGCTCGACAGCGCTCTAGCTCACAACACGCCCGTGTGCGTGATCGGCGACCTGTTCGATTCGATGCAGGGCCGAGGCGACAAGCGGTCGAGCAAAAGCGAGATGCGGCCGGAGTACGTTGGCGGCGAGAATTATTTCGACGCGATCATCGAGGACGCCGCAAAGTTTCTGACGCCGTATCTCTCCGTGATCGCAATAATCTGCCCGGGCAATCACGAGACATCGGTGTCGAAAAATCAAGAGACGAACTTGACGGTCAGGCTTGTCGAGCGTCTCCGATCCGCCGGCAGCAACGCTAGAGTCGGCGGATACTCTGGGTGGATTCGGGTGGGCGTGCGTGGCGTCACCTACCGAGTTTTTTATCATCACGGATCTGGCGGCGGAAGCGCGGCGTCGAAGGGCACGCTAGAGTTTGCACGAATCGCAGACTACGTTGACGGGGCAGACGCGCTAGTGTGTGGGCACATTCACCAGCGTGGAATTTATGAAGCGCGTCGCGTGAGCATGACGGCGCAAGGCAAATTATTGTGCCGACAATTTTGGCAAGTTCGCCTTGGCGCATTCAAGGACGAATATAATAATGGTGCTTCGGGCTGGCACGTCGAGCGCGGCATGGGTCCACGTCCATGCGGTGGGTGGACGCTTGAGCTAAAGCCGGCCGACAAAACTGGACCACTGATAGCAAACTGGACTGAAGGAGTTGTGTCGAATGGAAAATAAAGGCGGCGGATCGGAAAAGTTTTTGGCGATACTGGACGACATTCGACAAATTCATTTATCGAAATCATCCGACTACGGATCGCAGACGGACCCACTCGCGAACGTGCGAGCCGGCGCAGACTTCATTGGCGTAGAGCCGTGGCGTGCGTGCCTCGTGCGTGTCGCCGACAAAATTCAGCGACTCAAGACATTCTGCCGTGACGGCAAGTTGACGTGCGATACCGTCGAAGACACATTCCTCGATCTCGCGAGCTATTCGATTCTCGCTCTTGTTTTGTTTCGCGAAACCTCCGAAGAAAAGGAAACACTATGAAAGTTATTTTTGTCGCCCTCGCTCTTTCACTGTCCCCGTTGGCCGTGCCAGCGGCGGAGACCTATCACATCACGCTAGAGACAAGTGCGCAACAGGACGCCGAAACTATGGCCCGCACTGGCCTGTTGAAGCACTGCGGCACGTCGGGCGGTGCCTTGGAAGGCATCGGTCGCGGCCCGAGCCGAGAATCAGCAATCAAAAATTGCTGCTTTTGGGGACGACCGTACCGAGAAATCGGCGCCGCTCGATCACGAAGCGGCGTCTGGTTTGCGGTTGTTCGCTACCGTTGAGTCAAGCTCGCAAGCCGCCGAGACGCCGAAAACGGCGACGGCGTGCGCGACCAGCGGTCCGCCGTAGACGAGCACAAACCCCTCTCCGAACCCGATCACCGCCGCCGCCTGCATGGGCGTGCCGGCGGTGATCTCTCGCTTGTAGGCTTCCCTCGCGATCTCCTGAGTCTCTTTGGGCCACAACGCGACGGTCTGCTTCATGGTTGGCATTATCATTCAGTCCTCTCAATTAGCAGGCGGAGTGTGCGTTCCGCGAGTGAGTCGTGGTTGCCCACTGATTGCAAGAACCTAATCGCATACATAATCGCGCTCCGCTCAACATTGGTGAGAGTAGGTTCGTAAGCAACAACCCCCCGCTCTATCAACATAGCGTCGGCCCATTCGTAGGCGCGTCGCGTGAATTCGCTCATGGCATGGTCGAGCCGGTCGCCATCGTCGGCCAGTAACCCCGTCAATGCTGCGGCGGCGAATGTGTCTCGGTCATTCATGTTATTCAACTCTCGGCCGAACGAGGAACGCCCGCGACCAAATGACTTCCCATACCTCGTGCAGTGCGCGGGAGTACCACCCGCCGGTCTCGTCTACGCGATTTTTGAAGTTCGGATAGTCGATGCCGCTAGAGAAGTGCTGCATAAGACTATCCAACTCATGGCGTCCCACGATCGCCCGAAACGGGTAATCCGCTTTCGGCGTCTCAATCACGGTGTGCCCGGGCAACGCAGCGGCGAGGTGCCGCCTGTCTCTAGCTCGCACTGCCCATGCTTCGCGGGCAGGAATCTGCACGATCGAGAAAAAACCATCAACACTACAAATCCACATTCGTCACCAATCCTCGCGTCGCTTTTTCAATCGCGACAATTGCGTATTCGGGCACATCGTATTCCTCGCCGTCATAGGTCTCTGGGTCCGAGGGCAGACAGCCGAACACGGCGATCGGCCCCATCACGCTAGAGACCGCGCCGCCGCTCATCGCCGCCGCCGCCGCCGATCCACGATCGTTCACGGCGTTCGACTCGATGAGCCGGTAGAACATCACGTCCTCACCGCACCGAACGGCCTCGACCGGCCCGCCCATGATGTCGCGGAGCGATGGATAGTCGTCGATGTCCACGATTCGCGAACCAAGGACGCAAATAAAAACGCCTTTAGCCATCGTCTTCCTCCTTGTGGTTCTCGGTAAAGATTTCGTCGCAGTTAACCGAATACCATTCGCAAAGACGTTCCCACAGCAACCAGTACAGTCCGGCTTTCCCGTTGTTCTCTAGCGGCGAGTCGCTAACGCCGGCGTTGGAGTGGGCGTCGTAAATTTCCTGCTTGTAAAGAAAAAACGCCGTATCGATTTGTGTCGTATACTCCGGCACGAGCGAGTCAACCATCGACGAAACATCTCCGTTGTAGTCGAGGTCGCCGATGTTCGGCGCTTCGTCTTCAACGGGATTTTCGGCGATCCACTTCACGAGCAGCGCTCGCAGTAATTCCTCTCCCGTCGATGTCTTGGACGGGATGCAATCGTCAACTTCAATCGTTCGTTTCATGTCTCTTCCTCCATCTCAAGTTCCACAAAATCAATCTCATCCAAAATCGGGTAGTCATCGAGCCTCGCGACGGCAGTGGACGCGATCGCGATCGCCGCAACGTCGCTCTCGTGGATCGCGATCCACTCGACCCAACCAACGGCCCAGTGCCGCTCGTTGACGACGACGACGGTCTCGGACTCGCCGCCCAAATACTTGAGCATCACGCGAAAGTTCGATCGCTCTAGAGCGTCGGAGTCGCGCGACTGCCCAACGCCGGCGGAATAGTGCTCGTACCATGTCGCCCCGCCGTAGTCGCGGGGCATCGTCCATCGCTTGATCATTTCAAAACTCCCGTGTGTAGACACCATGTATACGCATGGCGTCAGAGATCGGTCAACCCCAGTTCAG
>Ga0194055_10002923_pt1 | contig 13389 bp, 9 predicted proteins | sample SepL449m_MetaG_FD_155482 | JGI IMG/M metagenome (GOLD analysis project Ga0194055, IMG submission 155482) | Anoxic zone freshwater microbial communities from boreal shield lake in IISD Experimental Lakes Area, Ontario, Canada - Sep2016-L442-9m | ecosystem: Environmental > Aquatic > Freshwater >... | reverse complement strand
GATCCATTTCTTTTACGATCAACTGTGCCCCGAGTGCGCTGAATTCAATTACAACAAACGTGGCGAGACTGCCGACCTTTCGGGTCGGGTCGCTTTACTCACTGGCGGCCGCGTCAAAATTGGCTATCAAGCCGGCATCAAGTTGTTGCGCGCTGGTGCACACTTGATTGTGACAACTCGCTTTCCACGCGATTCAGCAATGCGTTATGCAGCCGAAGCCGACTTTGCTGATTGGGGTCATCGGCTCGAGATCTACGGGCTCGATCTACGCCACACGCCAAGCGTGGAAGCCTTTTGCCATCACGTGATGACCAAGTACGACCGACTTGATTACATCGTGAACAATGCGTGTCAAACAGTGCGTCGACCACCCGAGTTTTATCGCCACATGATGGAACTCGAGAATGCATCGATTGCCGATATGTCGCCACATGTGCGCGAACTCGTAGGTGCATACGAAGGTTTACGCGGCTACAACATGTTGCCGTCAGCCGAAGATGGAGCGCTTGAACTTGCTGGCCTTGCTCCCATGACGGCCCCCGGTATCACACACTCCGCTGAGTTATCTCAAGCCGAACTCATCGCTGAAGATCGCGATTTACCGTCGCACCTGTTTCCCGACGGCCAACTCGATCAAGACTTACAGCAAATCGACTTGCGCGACCGCAACTCGTGGCGACTCACATTGGCCGAAGTGTCGTCAGTTGAACTGCTTGAAACTCAACTCGTGAATGCTGTTGCGCCATTTGTATTAAACGCCCGATTGAAGCCGTTGATGCTGCGCAACGACAATCGCGATAAGCACATCGTGAATGTGTCAGCAGTTGAAGGTCAGTTTTATCGCAAACTCAAAACGACCCGCCACCCCCACACAAATATGGCCAAGGCTGCTCTCAACATGATGACGCGCACATCGGCCGCCGATTATCACGCCGATGGTATTCACATGAACAGCGTCGACACTGGCTGGATCAACGACGAAGATCCATCTCACTTAGCCGACCGCAAACGTTCCGAGCACCACTTCCACCCACCGCTCGACATCGTTGACGGAGCAGCCCGCATTGTTGATCCCATCATTGATGGCGCCAACACTGGCAACCATACCTGGGGTCAATTCTTGAAGGATTACACACCAACTGATTGGTGAACGCTGATGCATCACTCAACACACGTTCCTCTTGCCGGCGCTTTTGGCGGCGGAGGCTTGTTTGGAATCGGTTATGCAATGGGCGTGCTTGAAGGATTGCGTGAGCAAGGAATCGATCTTTCAACGGCTCCAATGATTGGAACCTCGGCTGGATCATGGGCTGCAGCAGCGACCGCCCTTGGTGTTGATTTCGATCAATTAGCCGCACTCGACGTACCACGCTTCCCCGATCCGCGTTCGGGAGTCTTGGCCAATTCGGCTCGTCGGGTGTTCGGAAATGCGATGCGCGCCAATGTGCACGTCATAGCGTGTGCACTCCCCCGCTTACATCGCACCGAACTTGATGGCGCACTGATTCCGTTATCGACAATGGTCGCAGCATCATCGGCGGTGCCTGGCTTACTCGCCCCGCAACGGGTGAACGGACGTTGGTATATCGATGGCGGAGTGCGATCGGGAGTCAGTGTTGATTTAGCGGCGCCAGCCGATCTATTGATTGTGATCGCGCCTCTTGCCGGTGCGATGTTTGGTCCGTTTAATAATTTGGTTGAACGCAATACCGACCGAGAAATCACAGCCTGGAAAAAATCGTGTGGCGGCAACGTTCGTTTATTTGCACCGAACGCTGAGACGGCCAAGATTGCGACGCTGCCACATCATCTGTTCGACAAAGGTCGCGCCATTGAGGCGTACGCCCACGGTCGCCAAGAGGTTCGGTAAAATAAAACGATCTGGTCGGCGAATTGCTGAGAAAACCTCAGCAAAAGCCGACCAGATCGTTACAGATTATTTATGTGTTCAGCTGCAGCCAGAAGTGCTGCCGCACGACGGGCAAGCGTGACATGAACCGGCACGGTTCATTTGTACGCCACATTGCATACACATCGGTGCATCGCTGTGCTTTTGTGTCTGACGAGCAATCTCTGCTGAATGATCGCTTACAGGAGCCACCGGAGCGATTCCCATTTCGAGCTGTGTTACCAATTCTTCAACCGACGGAATGCTCTTCGGATCAGCTGCAACGTCGCTTCCAGTTGACGAGACGTATGACGACTCTTCAACTCCGGGAAGGGTCGGCTGCAAACGCTCGTCAATGGAGAAGATTCCGAGTTCTTCGCGCTCGGCATAGGTCAAATACTCAAGAGCCATGCGGCGGAACAAGTAGTCCATGATTGACGCGGCGAAACGGATGTCCGGATCGTCGGTCATACCGGCTGGCTCGAAACGCATGTTGACGAATGCTTCGACGAAGGCTCGCATCGGCACGCCGTACTGCAAGCCGTAACTGATGCTCTTGGCGAATGCGTCCATGATGCCCGACAAGGTTGAACCCTGCTTCGACACGGTTAAGAACACTTCACCGGGACGACCATCTTCGTATTCGCCAATCGTTGCGAAACCCTTGCAGTCGGCCACGCGGAATTCGAAGGTGCGACCACGACGACTGCGGGGCAACTTCTGACGAACCGGCTTCGAGATGACTCGCTCAACGATCTTTTCGACAACGGCGGTTGCTGCTGCCTCGGGGGCGTCGGACTTGTCATCATCTTTCTTGGCAGTTGACAACGGCTGACCGACTTTGCAGTTGTCGCGATAGATGGCCACAGCCTTGATGCCCAGTTTCCAAGACAACATGTGCAGTGCTTCAATCTCTTCAACCGTCGCCTCTTCTGGCATGTTGACGGTCTTGGAGATCGCTCCTGACAAGAACGGTTGCACCGCACCCATCATTCGCACGTGGCCCTCGTAATGAATCGTGTTGTCACCCATTGAGCAGGCGAAAACTGACAAGTGCTCGGCCTTCAAATCAGGTGAACCAACAATGCTCTTGTTGGTGTCGATATAAGCAATGATGCGATCCACAACAGGACCCTCATATCCGAGGTTCGTCAAGGCTCGGGGCACCGTCTGATTGACGATGACCATGTTGCCACCACCCACCAACTTCTTGAACTTGACAAGGCCCAAGTCTGGTTCGATGCCCGTTGTATCGCAGTCCATCATCAGACCAATTGTTCCAGTCGGAGCCAAAACTGTGGCCTGTGCATTGCGCACGCCGAATTCTTCACCATCGCGAACAGCAGACTCCCACGAGATTGCCGAAGCGGCAACGAGGTCAGGTTGGACGATATCCGTATTGTCAATTTCCTGATCAGCGTCACGATGCATCCGTAAAACATTGAGCATGTAACGCTCATTCTCGGCGAAGCCGGCGTGAGATCCCATACGACTCGCGGTACGCGCGCTTGTGGCGTACGCATGACCAGTCATCAAACTGGTCAATGAAGCGGCCCACGCACGACCTTCGAGAGAATCGTAAGCTAAGCCAAGAGCCATCAACAATGCTCCGAGGTTGGCGTATCCAAGACCTAACTGGCGGAACTTGCGACTGTTCTCACCAATCTTCTCTGTTGGGTAATCGGCGCGCCCAACCAAGATTTCTTGAGCGGTGAACATTGTTTCAATGGTGTGCTTATAGGCCTCAACATCAAAAACGTCTTGATCATCGAGATACTTCAATAAGTTGATTGAAGCCAAGTTGCATGCCGAGTTATCAATGTGCATGTATTCACTGCATGGGTTTGATCCATTGATCCGACCAGATGCGTGAGACGTGTGCCATTTGTTGATTGTGGTATCGAACTGCAAACCAGGATCGGCGCAGTCCCAAGACGCTTCCGCGATTTGACGCCACAGATCGCGAGCCTGCACTGTGCGCACGGGTTCGCCGGTCTTGACCGCTCGGAAGGACCACTCTTTATCTTCAACAACTGCGTTCATGAAATCGTCGGTGATACGTACCGAGTTGTTGGCGTTCTGATATTGCACGCTGAATGAATCCGATCCGTCAAGATCCATATCGAATCCAGCGTCACGCAAAACGCGAGCCTTCTTTTCTTCTTTGGCCTTGCACCAGATGAATTCTTCGATGTCCGGGTGATCAACGTTAAGAATCACCATTTTGGCGGCCCGACGGGTCTTGCCACCTGACTTAATGGTGCCAGCCGATGAGTCGGCGCCACGCATGAAGCTCACGGGACCAGAAGCGGTTCCGCCGCCCTGAAGGAGTTCAACGCTGGAACGAATCTTTGACAAGTTGATACCCGAACCCGAGCCACCCTTGAAGATGGTTCCTTCTTCGCGATACCAGTTCAAGATGGCATCCATCTTGTCTTCAACGGCCAAGATGAAACACGCACTGGCTTGCTGCGGGACACCCTTCACACCGATGTTGAACCACACCGGGCTGTTAAACGCCGCGCGCTGGGTCACCAAGATGAACTTCAATTCATTACTGAAGTTGTCGGCCTCGGCCTGATCGACGAAATAGCCGCCCTCGACGCCCCAAGTGGTGATCGTGTCAGCCACACGGTCAATGACCTGCTTCAGAGATTGTTCACGCTCGTCGGTGCCGGGGGTACCACGGAAGTACTTCTGAGCCACGATGTTGGTGGCGTTCAGCGACCAGGTGACAGGGAACTCAACTCCGAGCTGTTCGAAGGCAACTGATCCGTCCTTCCAGTTCGAGATACGGGCATCACGCTTCTCCCAGACCACCTGGTCGTAGGGATGCACACCAGGGGTGGTGTAGTGACGACGGATTCCGATGGCGAGACGGTCCGGGGCGAGTGACATATTGATTCCTTTTTTCGAGATGGTGAAGTATTTTTACAGATGACATTTGGAAATGTTGAATTTAGATCATGACACATCAGACACAAGATGTGGTGTATTCCCCAAATGCCTGCGCGTGCAACCACAAGTGGTAGTGAAATTACATCAGAGTAACTACACCAATGTCAACGACCCTCGCGTATCACCTGCTCACATGGGGTTTTTCCACACCTCCAAAGTGTCGCCGGTCACATTCATGTCACATCCGTCGGCATCAACTCTCGCTCGAATCAAATTCTTTGTTGAAAGGGCGGTGGATTTCAGTAGGTCCAGGACTGCGTCGTCCCACCCAAATTTGAGGGCCAACACCTAGAAAACACCAGATCTTGGGCCACCAAATCACTAGCCACGGTCCTCCGCCGCCTCTTTCAACAGACGTAACCCTAAGCGCAACACCCTGTGGGGAGGAAGTGGATAACCCTGTGAATTAGCCCTTTGTTTAGGGGAAAACCCTGTGGACAGGGGTGTGGATCATGCTTTTTCCGGCTTTTCAGCTCATTCGGGCAATAGAAACTGGAATTCCGTTTAAAACCGATGTTCCGGACAACGGATCCATGGCTTCGTGATCACTCAAAACATTCGAATTCACGCCACTCAATGACTCAGCAACACGCATCTTGGTGCCGGGATGATCGTGACCCCAACCATGAGGCAAGCTCACTACCCCTCGACGAATATCGTCTGTGATTTCAACTGGCACAACAACGCTTCCGACGCGCGACGTCACCGTGACAAAAACTTCTTCAGCTGATTCATGCAATAAATCAAGGCTTTTTGCGTCATCTGTGTGCATTTGCAATGAACATCGCACATTTCCTTTCACAAGTACTTGAATGTTGTGCATCCACGAGTTGTTCGTTTTCAAGTGGCGTCTTCCGACTAACACGAATCGATTTTTCGTGAATTCGTCAATGGAATCAAGCAAACGTGGCAAGTCTGCAATCAAAGGTTCAGGTGCGAGTTCAATCATTCCGGTGCGCGTACGCAGTGCGTCAGGCAAGCGTGGCTCAAGTGCGCCGAAGTCAACACCATGCGGATGATCAAGCAATAGTTGGAGCGATGCTCCCCCGATGTTGCTTCCGAATCCTGCTCCGTACGGACCAGTCTGCAACATAAAGTCCAACATGCGCGCCGGACCATGACGACCTTCAGCATTTAAAACATCAATGATCTCGTCAGCATTTCGGCCATGTATGGGTGATGACGGATCGCCAATACTGTTGCGTACTAAGCCTTCAATGGCAAGATCATCAGCAAGATGTGGATCGGCGTTAGGTCCAAGACCTTGCGCAATCATTCCGAGCTTGGCAAGAATTTCCCATTCATCAGGTTGATCATCGTCGAGCGAAAGCACCGGCGTGCTGTAGTTCGCAACATTGCGAATCGCAAACTGCAACAACAACACGTCGTAGTGATCTCGTTGCAATTGCGATGGCACTGGCAAAATCACATCGGCATGACGGGTGGTTTCGTTGAGATACATATCAACACTGATCACCAACTCAAGTTTTTCAAAAGCATCAGATAGTTGTCGTGAATGCGGGGTTGACAAAATCGGATTACCTGCAACTGTGACGAGAGCCTTAATCCCCACATCACCAGCATCAGTGATCTCTTCGGCCATGGCTGCAGCCGGATATTCGCCCATCACTTCGGGATAACCCTTGACTTTGGTTTTCCCACCGCCGCGACCAATTCGGAATCCGCCACCTTTTCCTGATGTACCGCGTGTTGTCGGTCCACCAAGGACAGGCTTCGTGAACATAACTCCACCAACCGAATCCAAATTTCCGGTCAGTGTGTTCACGACGTCAATGAGCCACGAAGCAGTCGTACCAAACTCGGTGGTTGTCGTTCCGATGCGTCCATACAACGCCGCCGTTTTTGCTGCGCTTAACTCGCGCGCCACTTGGCGAATCACGTCGGCATCTAGCCCGGTCGCTTGAGCAACTCTTTCGGGAGTGAACTCACGTGAAGCCTCACGCACGTCATCAAGACCATTCAAAAGGATTGCGATGTGATCTTGGATTTTGACCAAGCTTTCGGCAAACAACACATTCACTATGGCCATCAAGAACAACGCATCTGTTGCCGGCCGAATGGCAATCCATTGATCGGCTTCTTCGGCAGTTCGTGTGCGACGCGGGTCGACGACGACAACCTTGCCACCTCGAGCACGAATTGCTTCAATACGACCTGGAAAATCGGGAGCGGTACACACGCTTCCGTTTGATGCGTACGGATTCGCTCCCAAAATCAGCAGATAATCGGTCCGATCAAGGTCGGGAACGGCAACTGAAACGCCCGTGCCAAACATATAACCCGCCGCAACTTGTTTGGGCAATTGGTCAACTGTTGATGCACTAAATCGATTATGGGTACCAAGGCCTTGTAACAAAGTTCGGTTGTACAACATCGCCGACAAGCTGTGCGCACCAGGGTTGCCAAGGTACACGCCTACTGCATCGCGACCGTGTCGTTCAATCACATCTTGCAAGCGACCAGCAATCTCGGCCCATGCTTCGTCCCATTCCACCGCAACATGCACACCATTGCGCTTGATGTGAGGCTGACGTAAGCGATCGGGGTCTTCGTGAAGTTGTTTGAGTGTTGAACCCTTGGGACAAATAAAACCATGAGAAAACACGTCGTCCATATCTCCGCGGATGCGACCGACTGTTGATCCCTTGACGGTGATTTCTAAACCACAGCCAGCCTCACATAATGGGCAGGTTCGATAGGCAATGCGTTCGTCACTCATGCACTCACCCTAGAACGCTGTGCACAGCGAAAACTCAATGAGCGTCAGGACACTGGCGATTTGTCGAGCAGGGCCGCTTCACGTTGAAAGTCTTCAGCTGCGTCAAAATTCTTGTACACGCTCGCGAAACGCATATAGGCAACTTCATCAACGGCTCGTAAACGTTCAAGCACAGCGAGTCCAACTTTGGTGCTCGGCACATCGCCTCCACCAGTTGCTCGCAGTTCTTCTTCAACCGAGTCGGCTAGAGCGTTGATGGCATCATCGTCAATGGGTCGACCCTTCGACGCGGCCTTGACTCCCGAAATCAACTTGCCGCGATCGAACGGCTCCCGGCCACCATGAGTCTTGGTGACCATGAGCGGCACTTCATCCATACGCTCAAACGTCGTGAAGCGGTGCAAGCACTGCGGGCATTCACGACGACGACGAATCGCAGCACCTTCTTCGGCCGTACGTGAGTCGACCACTTTGGTGTCTTCATGTCGGCAGATGACGCAACGCATACCGTCATGATAGTAGAAAAAAGAACTATTCAGCGGGGACAATGAGACGTTGACCCACATCAATTGACGCGCCACCGTTCAATTCGATCAATGAATGCACGTAATTTCGGATGTTTCCGCTGGTCAGCGACGAAGCAATGGACCACAACGTGTCACCTGATTGCACGATATAAAAACCTTCGCCCTGCACAAAGGCGAGCGCGACGTCAACACCAGTGACCGAGGTGCTGATGGGCTGAGCACTCGCAGAAAAGGGCGTCACCGCGGGGACGGAGGCAGACACATCCCCGCGGCTCGCCAAAGTGCGGAAGCCGAGGCAGGCGGCTACCACAACAGCACCTACGGCCAAACCCACCACCAGCCGACGACGCAAGTACACGTCGTGGGACAGATGGCGAGTAGGGGCCATAGAAGAAGCAGACATAGAAGAAGCAGACATAGAAGAAGTAGAGGAACGATTTCCGGATCGATTGGGCTGAATCTCGACGATGTAGCGGGGGTCAAGTGCGAGGGCCATGATGAATCTTTCTGATCGGTTGTGCGAGCTCTGGTGAACCGCTGTTGTTGACAGTGTGCGTGAGGGGTATGGCACAGTGACCAGTTCCCTCACGAACGCTTGTTCGTAGGCTATGCGAACGCGTGTTCGGTGTCAACCACTGATTTTAAATAAGGCGTCTACCAGCACAAATAGGATTTTTACGAACAGGTGTTTGACTCTCGCCCCGAACACCCGTACGATGCACCCATGAGCGAACACATTCTCACCGACCGTCAACGTGGCATCCTCGAGTGCATTGAAGCCTGTATGGAAGACCGAGGCTTTCCGCCATCAGTGCGCGAAATCGGCGACACCGTTGGTCTCACATCTCCTTCCACGGTGCACAATCATCTCAATACGCTGCAGCGCTTGGGCTTTCTTGAACGAGATCCCAATTTGCCTCGGGCCATCAAAGTCAACTGGGACCGCAACAGTGGCGCGATCATCGCCCGCAGTCGCGTGCACCACGTGCCCCTCATCGGCGATGTCGCCGCTGGAACTGATGTCTTGGCTCAAGAAAACGTTGAAGAACTTCTTCCCCTACCAGCCGACTTCACCGGCGAGGGCGATCTCTTCATGTTGCGCGTTCGAGGCGATTCAATGATCGAAGCGGGCATTCTTGATGGCGACTATGTCGTCGCTCGTCAGCAGCTCACTGCCAACAACGGCGACATCGTCATTGCCGGGATTCCTGGCGATGAAGCAACGGTCAAGACCTACACCCGTAAGGGCCGTGAAGTTGTTTTGATGCCAGCTAACCCGCGCCTTTCGCCCATGCACTTTTCATCAGACGATGTCCGCATCTTTGGCAAGGTCGTCACAGTTCTACGTCGTCTCTGAGATGTCAACTCTGAAATATCGCCTCTGAAAATTTTGTTACTGGCCAGCTCGATCTTCGGGGCGTGGCGGTGCCCACGGATCAGATGATCTTGTATCCGAGCCAACAATCGAGTCACTGCTGGATTGATAACTGACATACACCTCTGGTCGAGCACTCATTGCAACCTTGCGACGAGCCCGTCGACTGGCTCGAGTGGCAATGATTGCCAAAATCAACAACGCGAGCGCAACCAGAACAAGCGATGCGCCGCTGATCAGCATTGCCCCGTCCATCATTGATGCATTACGGCCAATCGCGATCACTGCGTCGGGTTCGTTCGATTGCATGACCAGGGTGAATGTTCCCGGTTCTGAAAGTACAAAAGTCGACATCGACTTACCGACAAAATCGGGAGCGTCGTATTCAACAGAATCATCGGGCCGAACATCAACATCTGTGCCATCGCTTGATTGCAACGACACCGTCACCTCGGGGGCCGTTTCAAACGTGTAAGCACGAGCATCGTTATTGCACGCACCGAGATCGGCGATCGTTCCCTTGGTTTCTACGTAGATGTAATAGCGACCAGTTGCTGAAATATCAATCGTCGACACACAACCGCTTGGAGTTCGCACTAAATCACTGATGATTTGTTGATCTCGCTGCACGCCAATCAACGCCAGAGTCATACCGACAGCGAAAACTACAATAGCTGAAATCCACCACCATTTAACTGAGCGAACCCTTGGCGTGTCATCAGACATCATGAGACTCCCAGACGCTGCGCAACTCGCTCAATCGTCTCATCGCTTTGCACAACGGCCACGCGAATAAAACCTTGACCTTGTTCGCCATACAAATCACCAGGGCTCACTAACGTGCCGGCTTCACGAGCTAAACGTTCAGTGAAACCCCAGGCATCGTCGACTTTGAACCACAAGTAGAAACCACCATCAGGCAACGAAATATTGATGCCCGACCAATTCGACAAGATGTCCGCCATACGCTCGAGTCGGTGACGGTAGCGATTTCGCTGCACCACAACATGTTCGTCATCATTCAGTGCCGCAACCGCTGCAGCTTGTGCTGGGCCTGGCACCATCATGCCGACATGCTTGCGAACCTCAGATAGGTAATGCACGAGGCCGTGATCTCCGGAGTACGCCCCCACACGAAGTCCTGCCAAATTTGAGCGCTTCGACAGTGAATGCACCGCAATGACACCATCGGAGCCGTGTTGCAAAATCGTTTGCGGCGGACCGTCCCAAGTGAATTCGGCATAACACTCATCACTGAAAACTGGTACTCCATGGGCACGACCCCAAACAGCCGCCGCACCAAGATCGTCAATTGCGCCCGTCGGATTAGAAGGGCTATTGACCCACAACAACAACGCTCGCTTCGCATCTTCTTCGCTGATAGCAGTCAGATCAATTCCGCCGCGATCGTTACATGGCACAGCGACGGCACGACAACCAGCCAAGGTTGCACCCATTTCGTAGGTTGGGTACGCAACCGCGGGGTATAAAACGGTGTCGAGCCACGGTGAACGTAACTTCATCCATTGCGGCAACGTGCCCACAAACTCTTTGGTACCGATACACGCAGCGATATTGACCGGAGCGATCGTTACGTTGAAACGGCGTTGCATCCAAGCCGCAAAAGCCTCACGCAAACCAAGCGATCCGATTGAGGGTGGATAACCGCGCTCACTATTGCTCGCCGCCAATGCGTTAATCACCGAAGCCGGCGGCGGATCGCACGGCGTGCCAATGGACAAATCAATCAGTCCACCTTCAAAAGGCGCGGCCAACGGCTTGTATGAGTCAAGACGTTCGTAGGGATACGGCGGCGGAACAAAACCAACTGAATGATCAGGAGCAGAATTCATGAGACTCCCATGTTGCCCGCTGGAGTAGGGTCAACGCCACCATCAGCCACCACAAATTCGCTCAATCGGCCAACCGAAGCTTCGGCGAGTCGCGCACGGACGCGGACTCCATCGGTTTCGTGCGTGGTCGACACCACTTCTCCTTCTCGATGTACTGCAGCCAAAATATCGCCACGTTCATACGGAATGAGCAGTTCAATGACTGTGCTCACCGAGCGCAAACGGTCAGACAATGTCTGCAAAAAGCGATCGATGCCGTCTCCGGTATTTGCGCTGATACCAACCGAACCGGGATGCCACGCGACCACATCGGCCACCCCTACGGGATCGAGATCACTCTTATTGAAAACTAGGAATTCGGGAACTTCATCGGCATGAATTTCGCGCAAAACTGTTCGCACCGCGTCAATTTGACCATCGGGGTCGGACGATGATCCGTCAACGACATGCACCAAATAATCGGCCCGTGCTGCCACTTCAAGTGTGCTCTTGAAAGATTCAACAAGGCCGTGTGGGAGGCGTCGTACGAATCCAACGGTGTCTGTCACTAGCACCGGTTCACCACCAGGAAATGACAATCGCCGTGTTGTCGGATCGAGCGTCGCGAACAGTCGATCTTCGACCAACACACCCGCGTTTGTTAAGCGATTCAACAATGTCGATTTTCCGGCATTGGTGTACCCCACGATGACCACATTGGCCAGTCCACTACGTGAACGACCTTTGCGTTGCAAATCGCGTGTACTGCCAAGTTCTTTGAGTTCTTGTTCAAGACGCGTGATGCGATTCTTGATTCGCCGACGATCAACTTCGAGCTTGGTTTCACCACTACCAAATCGCGATCCAACGCCACCTCGCTGCTGCGACATTTTGGCATCGGCACCGCGTCGTAAACGCGGCAAGCGATAACGCAGCAAGGCCAGTTCGACTTGAGCCTTGCCCTCTAGGGTGTGGGCATTTTGCCCAAAAATGTCAAGAATCACCGCAGTGCGGTCTAGCGCAGTTCGTCCCAACAACTTTTCTAAGTTGTATTGCTGACCAGGTGACAATTCGTTGTCAAACACCACGGTGTCGGCATCAACTGCCAAACACAATTCGCGCAGCTCTTCGGCCTTCCCTTTACCAACGAACCAAGTGTGATCTGGCACGTCCCGCTTTTGCGTGAGTCGTCCCGCTTCATCAGCACCCGCGGTATCAATGAGCAAACTCAATTCATCAAGACTGGCTTCAGTATCTTCTTCGGTTTTGCCATGCAATGTCACGCCAACCAAAACAATTCGCTCACGAATCGAGCGCTCAATCAGGGTCTGCCCGAGGGCTTGGTTATATGGCGAGTTGGGACTTGAATTCGTCACATGTGCACCGAAATTGACGCGATAAAGACCGCTGGCCCGATCAAGGTCACGGCACGAGTTGACGAGTCAACCCGAACCTTGGCATCGCCACCGTCCATATGCACAATGACTTCCGATGTTGAGGCCGGCACAAGCCCCCACGCAATCGCTGCTTCGGCGGCAGCACAGGCACCAGTTCCACAGGCCAAAGTAATTCCGGCACCGCGCTCGTGTACACGCATGGTGATTGCATGTGGCTCGGGACCAGATTCAATAATTTCAAGATTGACATGCGGAACTTTGAGGCCGAGTTCGGCGAGGTCAACTATGGCAACATCGTCAACTCCCACAACCGAGTGCGGATTGCCCATGGACACATGGCGCACCGGACGGTCGGGGTTGCATCCGAGACTGGCCCAGTTTTGCGGTTCGGGTAGATCGGTGACGAAACCCATATCGACGCTGATGTCTAATGAACCGTTGTGCCATCCACTTTCAACGCTGACACTGCGCTCTCCAGCGTCGGTGTCAACAATGTATGTCGCAGGCTTGCCCTCAGGACCAGCGATGTGCCAATGCGCGGCCTGCACCAAACAGCGAATTCCGTTTCCGCTCATTTCGGCACGGCTGCCATCGGCGTTAAACAAGACCATGCCAAGTCGATCGCCCTGCTTGATTTCGAGCAACAACAAACCATCAGCGCCTAGTCCGAAA
>Ga0194055_10002921_pt1 | contig 13390 bp, 8 predicted proteins | sample SepL449m_MetaG_FD_155482 | JGI IMG/M metagenome (GOLD analysis project Ga0194055, IMG submission 155482) | Anoxic zone freshwater microbial communities from boreal shield lake in IISD Experimental Lakes Area, Ontario, Canada - Sep2016-L442-9m | ecosystem: Environmental > Aquatic > Freshwater >... | reverse complement strand
CCCACCACCCATGCCACCACCCATTCCGCCCATTCCACCACCACCAAAGAATCCGTCGCTGCGATTCATCGAGAACTGCCAAAGTGTCTGTTCAAGTTCATCCACATTCCGGCCGTAGTTCTTGAATCCACGAACAACCTGATTCCGAAGACCGAACCGCCAACTCCCGGCCTTCTTCATCTGAGCCTGCACCAGTTCAAAGTTGGCGTTCGCTTTACCCTCCGCGAAGAATCGTTCGCCATCGCGCATTTCGTACCGTCGTTTCACTCCGAATCGTTCTCGATCCGCATCCGATTCCAGAACGAGTAACGAGGTATACGGCGTGATGATGTGAAACTCTTCTGACAGTCGAATGATGTCTTCGCGCACCTGCGAACTTGTCCCTTGAGCCAGCAAGTGATCCAGATGGGCACGTGCCCATAGCCGGGGGATAAACGAATTTCCCTTTTCGGCATCCTTCAAGCTGACCTTGGCCGCATACTTCACTTTCTCGTTGCCACGCATCCCTGTCACAACGATCTCACCTGACTGGTCCTTTCCTTCGGGCAGATAACGACCGACAAGGATCTGCTGAGTCCCCGCCGCGACATTAGGTAGCTCGCCCGGATAAACAGCCGCGACACGCAGGCCACGAAATTCCACATTCAGATCTCGCAGGCCTGGCTGAGCAATTTCGTTCAGCAGTTCCAGTGCGATCATGTTGGGAGTTTGTTCGCCGGTGATCGATCGAGTCGAACCGTGTCCCACCGCCGCGATCCCTTTCATGACCACGGTGTCATGTGAATTTCCAACGATCACAGAATGGAATGTTCTGTTTGAAGGCTTTCCGTTCACTGAGCCGGTCAACTGCTTGATTTTCTGAACGAAGGCTGACGGGTCCGTCGTTCCTGCGGAAACAATTCCATCGCCGATATAGATCACGTGTGCATCCGGGTGACTCTTCTGAACGATCTCTGCGAAGGCGCGATCCAGATTTGTCCAGCCCAGAGAAATTCGTTCTTCGAGAAACTTCCTGGTGGCGGCGATATTTTCGTGAGTCGGTTTCATCGGTTCTGGCGATGCCCAGACGGCATTCACGTCTGCACAGGCGAGTTGAAATTGATCTTCGGTCCCCAGCGATGCCAGCACGGTTCCGACAAATTCCGCCTGCTGACGCCGCTTTTCAGCATCCATCGACGACGAAGTATCGCACACGAGAAGAATTTGTAGCGGCTTACCGTCCGGCAGCAGTTCGCGTTGCCAGTTCCCCTCGGGACCGGGGGGATTGAGTTGCACCAGGAAATATCCATCAGCACCACGACGATGTGGCACGACGACGGCATCCGATTGCTTGCCGTCAACTTCGCAGACAACTTCAAAATCACGTGTAGGTGTGTAGTCCTGCGCCGCGAATTCGACTTGTCCTGAATGAGCCGCCTGCTGGGTTCGAACTGCATGTGTCGGACAACTGATACTCTTCAGCGGCAATGCAGAATTCACAGTGACCGACAGCGACAACTCTCGCAGCGGCTTCGTCCGCAACAGTTCACTGCGCAGACCATACGCATACCGATAGCGATTGGCTCGCAGTGGCAACACCTGTGTGTAGACAATCTTGATCCGTTTTTCCGAATGGGCTTCGATCGGGAAAACGCGGGCCTTGAAGATGTTGCCACCCATCCACTCCAGCAGGCCGGGGTCTCGCTTTTCTCGCAGGATCGTTTCGAAGATTTCACGAGCCCGCTGCTTTTCCACGACATCTGCTTCGACCAGTTCGTCGCCAATCCACATCCCGAAACCGCTGATCGAGGCATCCTGGGGCAACGGGAAATGGAAGACACCTTCCAATTGCGATTTCGTGTGATTGACAAACGATTCTTCGATCGTTGTCCTGGCGATCTGATCCCGAATTTCGACAGAGACTTTGTGATACCCGACGCTGAGCGGTTCATTCCGGCCGTCTGGCAGATTCACAATCAGCGAGCCGAGTGATTCGTTCGTCGAAGTCCCTTCGAATCCCGCTAACCAGATCGGTATCTGAGGCACATCGACGATTTTTTCGGTGGCGTCGATTCTGACCAGTTGACGCATTCCGGGTTTGAACAGACGATTCCTCTGGAGCGGAGCCAACAGCGTAAATTCCGTCTTTTCGGCTCCCTTCGAATTAACCTGAACCTGACCGTTGTGAAGCCGGGCCTGCGTCGGAGAAATGCATTCCATCAGTGTGCCCGGGCCGAGCGTCAATTCGACATCGGACGAAAGCTGCAGCTTCACGGCATTCGGGCCGCGTAGTTCCGTCCGCACCCAATCGCCAGGTCGCAGAAGTGTGTCGCGGCAAATCGGAGTCCAGCGACGGGCGAGTGCAGGACGCAGGACAACAATCCCTTGCGAACTGGTGATCTTGCCAATCCGGCCATCTTCCGTCAGCGATTTCGCCACGACAAACTGCTCATCGCCAACGGCGGGGTTCAGCGCAATCAATTGCAATTCAGCCAACGGAACAGCACCTTCGCCATCTGCGGCATTGAAAGCGATGATTCCCACCAACTGGTTGTTCGCCGCATCTGCAAAGGCTTCAATCCGCAACTCCTGATCATCACCAGGAAGGTTCACCCGATAGACCAGGCAGTCATGTCCTTGATACATCTTTCGCTGTGTGGGCCGGGCCGTCAGCAATGCCGACGCTTCTTTGACTCCGACATCCAACAGGCCGAGCAGATCGACTTGCTTGACCGGGTTACGGAACCAGGGAGAATCTCCCGTTGTAACTGTGTTCTCGGACTCATCGACTTTCCACCAGCGGGAACCAACGGCGATCTGATAACGTTGCGGAGAATCTTGCTTTCGCACGAGCCCGGGGGCTCGCACCAGGATCTCAGACGCCTGACTGTCCCCGGTCTTCTTCAATTGGAACTGAAGAGTCGATGCTCCACGCAGTTCCTGCAGAATTGCCGAGAACGGAGCCCCGTTGACCGAGGGGGTGACAAACGGATTCATCAGAACGGCCAGCAATCCCATGGCCGCAGACAGCGCCAGGGACCCGCGCAGAATGAGAGTGATCATGGATGTTCTCCGAGGTTTTCGGATCGTTGATTCAGGAAGCGGCGAAGATGTATCGCCGCCAGGGGGCGTCACAGATTGTGCATCTGCCGCACGGGCGAATTCGTCCGCCGCGCGTTCGCGTAACGACTGCAGCAGGCCGGGATCAGGCGGCGCGACATCTGCGTCGACGGAATGCAGAAGTGCATTCAGCCGCTCGTCTTCTCGGTCATGTTCGTGGTCTTGAGTCATAGTCATTCGGTCTACGAAACGGGTCCCCGTACTTCACGTCCGCCGGGGATGGGGTCGCGAATCAGGATTTCCATGCGGGCTCGAAACTCACGACGAGCTCGAGCCAGCTTCGATTTGATCGCCTCAACCGATCCCCCCAGAGTTCGCGAGAGGTCGTCGAGGCTTTGTTCATCCAGGTATTTCGCGGTTAATAGCAGCGAGTAGTCAGGCGGCAACTCGGCCAGCACCGCTCGAACGGCATCCGCCAGTTCCTGCCGCTGCCACGGTTCGTCGGCACTTTCCGAGAAATTCAGCCAGCGCTGCAATTCCACGGCACGTGCTTCGACAAGTTCCTTCAAACGATGCACTTTGTTGATCTGCCGCCAGTACAGGGACGCCTGATGATGAGCAATTCCCGTCAGCCATCCCCAGAGCGTCCCTCGCTGAGGATCAAACTGCCGTGCCGAGCGAGCCGCCTCCAAGAACGTTTCTTGCACAAGGTCTGCCACGGAAATAGTTTCCGACCCAACAAGCCGAGCGACGTACCGCCAGATATCCACGTTGTATCCGTCATACAACGCAGACCAGGCTTCACGATCGCCGCGCCGCAATCCATCGACAACGGCCTGTTGGTCAGACTCATCGAGCACGAGGTGGTTTTCCGCTCAGGGAAGTGGTCTCAACGTCTATTGGGAATCCAAAGCCACGAAGTGTCGCAGTTTTTTGCGATTTTTTTGTTTGGCAGTTATAGCGGGAACCGCCTGAGGTTGCCTGTCATGCCCTGACGAGATTGAAATAGAAGACGAGATGTGTGATGCGTGTCGCGCAGAAAAGCCGTCAATCTGCTCCTCACCTGACAAGCCGCGTAGCAGGCCACGCTCCGTGGCATGGACTTCCAGTCCATGCAGCCCTTGGAACAGCATTCTTCCCATGTCGATGAGCAGGGCCGCAAGGTTGTTCGGAAACGCTATTTGCCCCTCAAGTGATCGTAACAGGGGCCTATCCACTTGAGGTTTCCCAGCCTCACGTGCGAGATAAGTCTGCCGTTGTCACGGAACGAGTTCGGTTTTCGTCGTCGATCGGCGCATGGTCATGGCTTCAATTCGGCGTTCGACACACCGCCGCTGCCCGGCGGGAAAACATTGCTGGAAAAGTGCAGGCCGCGCGGCGCATTGGGTTCACCTTCGATCCGGACCGCATAACGGTACCGCGGAGCGCCATGGCTATGCAGCAGATTCCCCTGAATGATGACGTCCGACAACGGGGGATCGTCAGGTTCCTGGCCGTGGTCAAATCGAATGGGAGAGTGCTCGCTACCCCAGATCCAATGGGCGTCACCATGGCCAAAATCAGAAATGATGTTATTCGCGATGATTGAGCCACCGTCGGTATTTTCGGCGTGCGAAGCGACCCCTGGCATTAATCCGATCGCCCACAGGCTGTTCTTGACGAACTGGTTTCCAGTAATCAGAACATTGCGTGAACCATGCATGGCTTTCATTCCCATGAACGAATTCACAACGAAGTTGTTCGCGACGATCACATGATCACAGTGCAGGTCGATCCCTTGTGCAGCATTCTCAATGTGGTTTCCCAGGATGCGAGTCATGTCGCTCGCTTCAGGTGCAGTAACGATAATGGCCGATCCTTGCTGCCAGTTGTCGGTCTGAGCGGCGTCCCAGATCTGCTGGTTTAGCAGACGCCCCTTTATTGGATTCTTCTTCACCCACTCTCCCAACCGGTGTTGCTTTTTGATCTCCGGCGTGGGACGCAGATTCTCTTCGACGACGCGATTGGCTTCGATCAGTGTCCCCGACGAACGGTTCACTCCGATCCCCGTTCCATCCGTGCAATTGAATGCATAGCCCCAGTTTGCGTCCGCGGTCCTGTCATCGACGGTAACCCGCATATAGTTACGTACCAGACAGCGGCTGATGCGGGCTCCGCGGCAATCTCGCAATGAAATCGCCGCCGATCGGGTGCGGTTGTCGATCACCCGCACATTCTCGATCACCAGATCAAGACAGTTCATCGCCAGGATTCCTTCATTCGACGTTTCGAGCTTTCCCTCGGAACGAGTCAGCGTCAGATCGCGGATCTCGATCCCTGATCCCTTCTCAATCTCAACGATCGGCTGTTCGGAGTTTTGCTGAATAATGCGACCGGGCCCCGACAAACCTGATCGATCGGTACGCAGTCGGATTTTCTCTTGAATCAGATGATCACCGGATGGAACGTAAACCATCTGGCCGGGATTGGCATCCAACGCGGCCTGAATCGAAGGATAGTCCGCGACAGAGACTCCCACGCGGTTTGCCGGATCGGCAGCCCTCGTTTCAATTTCGGCGGCACTCAATATGAAGGTCGCCATGAACAGCAAGAGGAATTGCCTGTCGTTTGTCATGAATGGAATTCTCAAAGTGTAAATCGCCTGTTAACTGTCATTCGCCCGGCGACGTTACCCCAGTCGAGCAGTATCGAATAGATCAGTAGGATCATCCAGAGCAGACGCTATCAACACACCAACACTCTGCTGTGGGTCAATGTGGGCGGCGTCAATGAAGACGCGGTCGCTGTTATTTTGGGGGCAGGTTTTCTAGATAATGGACGATGTGGTTCAGGTTGACGAGCTTGCTGTCGCGGTCGAAGTGGTTGTTTACTTCTTCGGGGAGTCCCTCGCCGTCAAATCGGCGTTCGCCGAGGAGGGTTCCCGTCCCCCGGTCAATGACACGGACATTTGTGATCCAGGCGTACGCATCGCCGCCGCTTGGTCCCTTCCCATCCTTGGAAACGTACCGCCCCACCTTCGCGTGCCAGGTATTGACTTCCACGACGAGACGGACCTCCGCGGGCGTGCGGGCTCGCAGGTGGTTGGGGAGATGCTCCCAGAGGTTGAGTTCCACCTCGCCGGTCGTGGCCCGCACCGGCAGCATCTTGCCGGTGAACTGCGTGCCGGGCTGACGCGGCTTTGGATGTTCCAGAAGTTGGCGAAACTCCCCCAGTTGCGGGGCAAAGTCCCGGGCCTCGGCAGCGAGGTCGAAGTTGTGCTGCATGAACCCGCGGGCGATCAGCAAGAACAAGAGCAGCCCCGCGAGTCCCACCAGTCCGATCAAGTTGCCCGGTTTGGATCGGAGGAAGTCACAATCCTCATGAAATCTGGCGCGAGTGTCCCGGGCTTTCCAAGGCTGGCGGCGACGATTGGGCAGGATGGCCAGCAGCATCCCGCCGGTCCCGATGGTCGCCGGGGAGATTGCTGCCCACGCCGCGATGTTCCTTCCAGTCCGCCATGCCAGCATCGCCGAGCCGACCATCAAGCAAGCCAACGAGAACACCAACGGCTTGGTCCGCGACGCCTGGCCGTTGTCCGGCACGGGGATTACCGCGCACAGCACGCTACAGATCGCCCACCAAAACACCCAAATTCGTGCTAGTTTCTCCATCGCGTGCCTCGACGGGTCAGATTGAATCGCCGACGAATGTCGGCGGCCAGCATTTCTTCAAATGCCGTACGATTGGGGGGTTAATGGAGCGGGCGTATGCGGAATCAATCGCGACCGCTGCAAATAGTCTGAACCACCGGCGACTGCGGGTCAAGTTGGGCGCTTCGTTCGGCACCGACGCTGAATCGACTTTAACGCTCAATGCTCGTTCGGCAGCATCAGCAACTGCCCCCCGACGAGATCCTCACGGAACGCTTTGCAGCCGTGAGTGAATACTCCAACCACAACTGCCTTGATAACTTGACCGCCGGGATCTTCAAAGTCAAAGGGGTTGCCTGACCAAATGAAGGATGCTCACTTGCGGCAATCCATCGGTGAAGACGCCATTGCCTCAAAGACTCGATGCACCTCAGCCAGCCTGTTGAGGGAATAAACCCACGAGTTTTCTCGCCACTGCATGCTGAGGTTCTGGACCTGATTCGGTCGCTGAGGAGCGACACAGCAGACTCAATGGAAGACATGTTGGCCCGGCGGGTGGGCCTGTTGTGGCTGCCGATGCACTACTTCGACGTTCAATTTGCCGAAGCCACCACGCGTACGCCGAGGGAGCAGGAGTTCCTGGTCCGGCGGCAGACGGCGACGGAGAAAGCGTATGCAGGGGCCATTCTGACCCTCCGGGATCTTCGAGCAGGGCTGCGCACGAAACTTGGGCGGCGGACGCCGAGGAAGTAGCGATGACGTTGCTATGCGGGAGTCACGGAAGTCGCTTCCCTTCCATTTCCCGAAATTTGAATGTCCCACGTCAGCAACTCGGTGACGCGAGGTCGCGTCCACGACGAATCAGGTCTTCATTGGGGTCAGGCGGATTGGAGGCGGGCGTCATGATCACCCTGCCTGTCTGACGCGGGACTCAAGAACTTCGCGGGACGCAAGATCCTGACTTCGCTTCGCTCAAGTGGGAACGAAAGAAGCTGGGTATGAAACTGCCAAGAGTCTAATCGAACTCTCGCCTCGAAACAAATCGGTGCGTTTCTGACGGCCTCGCCTTTCGTCGAAAAACTCGTTCGTGCTGGTATCCTGAGCGAAGCCCCCCGACAATCGAATTGTCGCGTTTTTCATGCTCGTGTGACCGAAGAGGCTCGGCGGCGATTGGTGCCACGATTAACTGACCGTACTCATAACTAATGTCGACACGTGTGATCACTGCTATGCGAATTCAACGTCGGATCTGGGTGACGCTGATTTGTGCTGGTCTGACAGTACTCATCGGCTGGTATTTTCTCGTCTCCTCAAATCGGGCGGATCTGGAACGGGTGGTGATCGAGGCCATGGGGCGCAATGATTTTGCCGCCGCCGAGACGGCGTTGCTGAAAATCCGCCCGCGCGACTCGGACGTATTACAGATCCTGGCAGATATCGCCTACCGTCGCGGCCGCAAGAAAGATTGCATTGCCTGGCTGGAGCAACTCGCAGAATCTTCGAAACAACCTTCCGCAGGATTTCTGCAAGCAGGGGTGCGCGCCTTTGAATTCGGTCTTCCTGGAAATGCGGAGCGCCTTTACCGACGCGCAATCCAGGGGTCGGCAGCCTTGGAACCGTATAGTCGCCTGGCCCGTCTGTATCTCGCCTGCCGCCGCGGTGCCGAATTGCGTCGACTGCTGGCGGATGCGGATGTCGCCAACGTGCCGCTCAAAGACGATCCTATGCTGGTCTGGTTGTGGGTCGTGGGAGACCGCGTTGACTGGCACGGAGGTGATTCACTTCAATGGCTCGAACTGGTTCAAAAAGAACAACCCGAAGATGGCTTTGCGGCGGCGGCCCTGATCCATTCGCTGCTGAACTCGAAACAAAATGTTCACGCACGTCAGGTCATTGACAGGTTCCCAAGTGCAGGGAAATTCGCCTGGGTCGTCAGACTGGCTCGCGCCACCCTCGAACTGGAAGAGAATCGGCCAACCGAAGCACTGTCTGCAATTCAACAACTTCCTGAAGAGGCGGAGCAGCAGGCCGAGACGTGGTTCCTGCGAGGTCGCATCTGGCTCGCGTGTGGCGATTCCGAAGGAGCGTTAATGGCCTTCGCACATGCCAATGCTCTCGATCCGTGGTTCGTCAACGCGGTCTACAATCATGGACGTTTACTTGCACAGACCGGAAGGATGCAGGAATCCGAAGCAGAATTGAGATATGCCGCGCGCATCGACGACATCGTGCGACGCTGCCGCCAGCTGATGAATTCGTCGCAGCTCGCTGCGGACGACGTACAATCCGTTGTGACGCTCGCTGCCGAACTGGGCGACACCTCCTGGTTGCGACTGGTTCGACAACTGGCGTCCAAACTCAAACATCAACGCGTTGGCATAGACTCAGGTCCCAGGCTCTCCCTGGGCCCGCCACTTGCAGTACCTGCGGGCTTGGTCGCCCGACGCGTGGTTTGCGAGGTGCCGCATTCCTCAAGTGTCGTCGAACGAGAGCCTGCCGTTCCGTCTAAAATCCGGTTTGTCGACACCACTGATAAACTCGGCGTTCAATTTACCTATGATCATGGGCACGCACCGCAGCGCTGGTTGATGGAGACTCTCGGAGGTGGTGTCGCGGTGCTCGATTATGATCGGGATGGCTGGCAGGACCTGTTCTTCGCTCAGGGAGGGAAGCTGCCTGCCAGCAATCAACCCGGTCAGTCGGATGGCCGCCTTTGGCGCAATATTCACGCATCGACGTTTACCGACGTGACAGCGGTCGCTCAGATGACCGTTCCAGGCTACTCCCATGGGTGCTCCGTTGGAGATTTCAACGATGACGGCTTCCCTGATCTGCTTGTGTGCCGATATGGCGGGTTGACTCTGATGGCGAATCAGGGGGATGGGACATGGATCAATTCGACTCACGGCAGCGGAAGCGGCATTGAAGCTAATCAGCGATGGAATACGAGTGCCGCCTTTGCTGACCTCGACGATGACGGGGATCTGGACCTGTATGTCGCGGGGTATTGCGATGCCCCCTTTTCAGATCAGCTCCGAGCCTGCCGCGAGGGAAATCAATTTGCCCCGTGTCGACCGAATGCCTACCCACCAGGGGCCGACACACTTCTGGAGAACTTGGGAACCGGTCAATTCCAGGATCGATCACGGGCGTCGGGAATTGTCGGAGACGGTGGCTATGGATTAGGCGTCATCGTGGCGGATTTCGATGAGGACGGAGCCCCTGAGGTGTTTGTCGGCAACGATACAACTCAAAATTTCATCTGGCATCGGACGTCGCCGACGACGGATCGAACCATGCCCGTTTTCGAGGATCGGGGCTTGATCGCAGGCGTTGCTGTCGATGGAAGTGGTCGGGCGGAAGCCTGCATGGGAATTGCGTGCGGAGATGTTGATGGTGACGAGCGGCTGGATCTGTTTGTCACAAACTTCTTCGACGAAACCTGTACGTTCTATCACAACCTCGGGAACCTGATGTTCGATGATCAAACTATGCAGTTCGGGTTATCGAATGCGGGTCGACAGCTAATGGGCTGGGAAAGTCAGTTCTTCGACGCCGACAATGATGGCTGGCTCGATCTGATCATCGTCAACGGCCATCTGCACGATCAGCCGCAAGTGCCGCAATTCTACCGCAATCGGCGAGGCAGATTCGCTGAACAATCTTCCAGTGCCGGAGCTTGCTTCGGCGTCCCCAGACTCGGGCGGTCGGTCGCAACGTGGGATTACAACCGTGATGGTCGGGTCGATGTTGTGATGAGCCATCAGGTGGAGCCAGCAACGGTCCTGTGCAACGAGACTGAAACGGGACAATCGGTCACGTTGTCACTGGTTGGAACCCGCAGTGTGCGAGACGCCACAGGAGCCGTCGTGCGAGCTCGCGTCGGTCACCGCAAGCTGGTCCGTCTGGTTTCGTCGCAGGGTGGCTACCTGTCGGCCTGCTCCGCCGATGTTGTCATCGGTCTCGGTGATGCAACTGCCATTGATGATCTGGAGATCCAGTGGCCTGGCGGTGCTCGCGAACGTTTCGGGGCGTTGGCCGCAGGACATCGGTACTGTCTTCGAGAAGGACGTTCCCGGGCCATCAGTCTGCCGAAGGACGACTGAGTTCTTTCATGGCGATTGATCGGAGCCTGGCCATTCGCTCAAGGAGGATTGAACTCGATCCGCTTCCTCGACATGTGCGTGCGATCTCAGCCAATTGACAAGTTCGTTTCTCGCGGCAAGATTCCAGGGCTGCCGCACGACCCGCGCCTGAAGAAACGTCCCCAGCAAGTCGTCCTGCTGAGTGCGACGGCACCTGGCAATGAGCGCCGCGATCAGATCGGTACTCATCTCGGCCTGAGTCAATTGCTCAAATATCTTTTGCCGTTCTGGCACAAGTCTCCCGAAAGCGAATGCGGAATCCTCGGCCAATTCCCTGGCGAGCTTTTCGGCATCTGCCCCCTCGCGAAATGGTGGTCGCTGGTAAATCATCATCGCCAATGCGTGCGCGGCAAGGTGGTCTTCCGGTTGAACCGCCAGTCGACTGCCAACCAGACCATCGTCATTCGAGCGGTCTACCGACCACGTCCTGGACCAGACCTGCTGCCAGATCGAGCGCGCGATGACATCGCCAACCACACGATTTCCTTCCCACGTCAAATGGACATGCTCAAAGAAGTGCCTCCTGCCGGGGATCGCTATCGTTTCTCCATCACAGAGAGCCGCATGCAGATCGACGTAGAAAACTTCGTTTGCGGAATACCGTGATGCGACCGCTGCCATGGTCGAACGAAACGGCGATGGAGCCCGAAATCGGCAACCGTCCAGATCCAAAGCCTGTTGATACTCGGTGACCGCCTCCTCCAATCGTCCCGCCTTTTCGCAGGCTTGGGCCAGTCGATAGCGGATGAGTGGATCACGTTCACATTCAGCCCGTGCTGTTTCGAACAATTGTAAGGCTTTGGTCTTGTCACCCCAGAGAAGTTGCCGCTCGCCAGCCTTCAGTTTTTCGCGCCAGGCGAGTTCTTCAACGTGATTCGGTCCCGCACGAAGATTCTCGATCGGCGGTTGATGATGCTCATTGGCGACTGGGCTTACGAAAAGAATTGGAACACGTGCATTCCGGGCCAGCGATGCCATCTCCGTTAAGTTTTCCTCAAATCGGGCGATTCCCCTCTGAAACGTCTCTCCTTCGAGTGCGATATGCAAATCAGCGGGCAGAGATGCGATGAGATCTTGGGAGGGTTGCCGGGACGACTTCAACCAGCGAAAGGCTTGTACCAGGTACAGTCTGCGCCACCAGGCAGCTGTTCGATATCGACCTGGACTCAGCCATCCCGATGACGACGCCACGCCGCCGGGACCATAGAATTCATTGTGGCCGGTATAGACCACAACGACATCGGGATCGGCCTTCAATCCTTCCGCGACAACCGCCACTTCAGCCGATGAATTCAAGGCGGTGATGCCGGCATTCAGCACTTCAATCGTGTCGCCATCATCGGCCTGCGACTGCAGGCTGAATTGCAGGTGGCGTGGAAAGGCCAGTTCGCTGGCGTAGGGAAACCCGACCACGGTGGAGCCCCCCACCACGAGGATGCGGCGCGTTCTCAACGGCTTTGGGATTTGAAACGGCCGGACCTCGGGTCCCGACAGATCCCCTTGCCCGTAAAATGCTTCGTCAAATTGCGGGTTGAGTTGATACCAGCCGGTCGCATTCTTGATGGGAATGATCAGATTCAGGTCGCGGCCAATCCCCACGCACCGCAGGGCTATCTCAAGCAAGAGGACTGCGAGCAACCCGACCAGGACCGCCCCCAGCCGAAACAGTCGCCGTCGCCAGGGAGACAACGTACGGCGACCAGGTCGGCCAGATGGCGGCGACGGTTCAGCTGCGGCTGCAGACACTTCGTTCACGACAGGAACACTTTTTGCAAATGAGACGATCAGGTAAGGATGGAATGCAGGCTCAATTGAAAACAATAGTTAATCGTGATCCTTGCGCCGACGGATCCAATGATCATGGAAACGGATTCCGGGATGGACTTCGACAGCTGGCATATGACATGACGTGCAGTCACCGGCAGGTTGGACAGAGCAGAACGGCTGTTTACTGCTCGCTCCTCCATGACAGCTCTGGCAATGCGCATTAAAGGTACCTGCGGCTTGTTCAACGGACTGGTGTGGATCATGACACGTTGAACATCGCAACACGCCCTCCGATCGCTGATAGCACGCCGACTGAGACAGCCCCACCGGCTGAAATCTCGCCAGTTTCGGTTCGTCTGGATCAGGTATGACGCGTAACGCTTCGGTCGAACGATGACAACGACCACACAAGTGCAGTTCCTCGTCGGCCGTCCTGTGTCCTTTCGCGAATTCAATACTCAGTTGTTCCAGCCCCGCTTCAACGGCAGCGACGTGCCTGCGTCCGGGACCGTGACAGCTTTCGCAACCAACACCCGCTCGCAGATCATCGACACGCGTCCCATGGACCTGGCCCGTCGTGGAATGACAACCAATGCACGTCGTCACGTCGCGACCGCGCTTCGTACGTCCCAGGTAATCCATCGGTACTGTCACGGGTAACCCGGCGTGACTGGGGGTGAGGGCTGAGTTTCAGGCGCATCTTTTAATCTTTTTGATTTGGAGCTGATACCTGAGTGCTGCGGCTTTTGCGCCATCAATCATGAGCTGCAGTTTTTCCCACCCGCGCCAGAGGACGATCCATCCCGGCTC
>Ga0194055_10002920_pt1 | contig 13391 bp, 10 predicted proteins | sample SepL449m_MetaG_FD_155482 | JGI IMG/M metagenome (GOLD analysis project Ga0194055, IMG submission 155482) | Anoxic zone freshwater microbial communities from boreal shield lake in IISD Experimental Lakes Area, Ontario, Canada - Sep2016-L442-9m | ecosystem: Environmental > Aquatic > Freshwater >... | reverse complement strand
GTAGAGACGTCAGACATCTCCACTAAGCCCGGAGGTCCTCCCTTTTCACAACGAAACCGTCAACAACGTCCCTGCCGAGTACAGCTAGCGGTTGAAGCCCGGCGAGGAGACTTCAGCCTCGGTGAGTTCGAAAGGCGCAGGCGCAATGACCGCCGGTGTGGCCTCACCCAGGTTCGCCGACCCCTCTGCCGGCATCCCTCCGGACGGGCCGGTGATGACCTCCGAGGAACCGGTCCCCATACCAATCACGGGATTGCCCTCCAGAGGGATGACTCCCGGCACCCAGGCGAGGATGTCGCGGGTGCCGTCATTCCACACGACGCTGTTGGGCGTATCGCCGATGACGTCGAAGTAGAGCTTTCCGGTGGTGCTGCCGCCGGGCGGGAGTTGCCCGGCATTGATGCCGCCGGGAGCATTGCGGAGAACCGGATCACCGTCTCCGCTCTCGGCGCGAACCATGAAACCCTCGATCTTGGGGTTGACCGAATCGCCGAATGAGACGACGTTCAGGGTGGCCTCGTACAGTTGGCCGTTGTGCGGCACGGGGGCGGAACTCGGTCCGAAATTCGTCACGGTGTAGCCGATTACCGGAACGCCGGGGATGTAGCTGATCCGCTCCTGCTCGCCGAAAATCTTGATGTTGTCGGTGGCGGATGCCGGCGCGACGCTGACCGCACCGATTCCGAACGGGATTGCGGCGGCGGCGATGACGCCGGCGAGCTTCTTGGTCTTCACCTGTGACTCCTATCGTCTTGCGAACTATATCTCCGGTACCAATCAGACACCGCATCGAACCCGAACTGCGGCCTTGCCCGGTTAGCCTAAGCGCCCATGCAGGTCATGTCGCGCTGGTTGAGCCAAATCGCCGTTAGTACCGCGGTCGGCCTGATCGCCGCGCTGGCGCCGCCGCTGGCCGGTGCCGAACCGGACGGCCAACCGGCCGCGATGGCGACCCCGGTCGGCCCCGCCCACACCTGGCTGGTGGCCGACATGATCAGTGGCCGCATCCTGGGCGGTCAGGACCCCTATGGCCAGCACGCGCCGGCCAGCACCATCAAGGCCCTGCTGGCCATGGTGGTGCTCGACCAGATCAGTCCCGATACCGCGGTGCGGGCGACGCAGTCCAGCACCGACGTCGAGTGCTCGTGCGTCGGCCTGGTGCCCGGAGCGGTCTACACCACCCGGCAGTTACTCGATGCCCTGCTGATGGTGTCGGGCAATGACGCCGCCAACCTGCTCGGTGAAATGCTGGGCGGCCCCCAGGTGGCGGTCGCGAAGATGAACGCCAAGGCTGTGCAAGTCGGCGCGCGCAGCACCCGGGCGGGTTCGCCGTCGGGATTGGACGGGCCGGGCTGGGAATCGACCACCACGTCCAACGATTTGGCGGTGATCTACCGGGCAGCCCTGAATTATCCGCTGTTCGCTCACATCCTGCACCAATCCACGGCCCTGTTCCCGGATGGCGCCGGTGGGGTCAAGCAGATCGCCAGCCACGACCAACTGCTGGCGGGCTACCCCGGCTTCATCGGCGGAAAGACCGGCTACACCAACCTCGCCCAGGAGACCTACGTGGCGATGGCCCAGCGCAACGGGCACCGATTGATCGCCGTCATGATGTACGGCGACGACGATCTCTGGAATCAGGGCCGGGCACTGCTGGACTGGGGCTTCGCCCAGTACGGTTGACAGACTCAGTACGGCTGACAGACTCAGTACGGCTGAAAGACGCTCCCGCGCAGCACAATCCGGTCAGGCCTGGACAGCACGCCCGCTCCGGAACGTGGATCGTCCGCGAAGCAGACCAGGTCGGCCGACGCACCGTCGGCCAGTGCCGGGCGGCCCAGCCAGCGCCGGGCATCCCAGCAGGCCGCGCCCAGCGCCTCGGTGGGCGTCATGCCGATGCCTTTGAGTGCTTCGACCTCGTCGGCGATCAGGCCGTGCGCCATCGTGCCGCCGGCATCACTGCCGGCGTAGATCGGCACCCCCGCCTCGCGGGCAGCGCCGATCCGCTGCCGGAAGCGGGCATAGAGATCCCGCATGTGCGCGGCATACACCGGATATCGCGTTGCGGCGTCGGCGAATTGGGGGAAATTATCGATGTTGATCAGCGTGGGAACCAGTGCCGTGCCGCGCTCGGCCATCATCGCCACGGTGTCCTCGGTCAGACCGGTGCCGTGTTCGATGCAGTCGATACCGGAGTTGATGAGTCCGGGCAGGGCGTCCTCGCCGAACACGTGCGCGGTCACCCGAATGCCCTCGGCATGCGCGGCGGCGATGGCAGCGACCAACACCTCGTCGGACCACAGCGGCGCCAGATCGCCCGAGGAACGGTCAATCCAGTCGCCGACGATCTTCACCCAGCCGTCACCGCGGCGTGCCTGCTGGGCCAACGCCTCCGGGAGTTGCCATTCATCCTCGAGTTCGATGGCGAAACCCTGCATGTACCGCTTGGGCCGCGCCAAATGCCTTCCCGCCCTGATGATCTCGGGCAGATCATGATGATCGTCGAGGCTGCGGGTGTCGGTGGGTGAACCGCAATCACGCAGCAGCAGTGCGCCGGCGTCGCGTTCGGTTCGCGCCTGTTCGACCGCCTCATCGATCCCGATGGCACCGTGCGGGCCCAACCCGACATGGCAGTGCGCGTCGACCAGGCCGGGCACGATCCAGCCGCCATCGAAGATGGTCTCGGCACCTCGCACGGGTTCACCGCGCAGGATCCCGTCGACGATCCACCACTCGACAGGCTGGCCGTCAGGCAGTCCGCGGCCACGGACGTGCAGCGCCGTACCGGCCACCGGGTTAGTTCTTACCGGGGAACTTCAGCTTGGACAGATCGAAACCAGCCAGGCCGGGCGGAAGCTGGTTGAGGCCCTCGGGAAGCTGGGACAGATCCGGGAAGTCGGCCGGCATCTGGCCGTCGAACAGCGGATTGCGCGCCTTCGCCGGAGTCGGCCCGCGCCCCTTCTTGCCTTTCTTGTTCTTGGCGTTGCGCTTCGATGACCGGCGGGCGAAACCCATGCCCATCGATCCGGCCATCTGCGACATCATCTTTCGGGCGTCGAAGAACCGGTCGACGAGTTGGTTGACCTCCGAGACCGCCACCCCGGAGCCGTTGGCGATGCGCAGCCGTCGTGAGGCATTGATGATCTTCGGGTCGGCGCGCTCCTCGGGCGTCATACCGCGGATGATGGCCTGCAACCGGTCGAGGTGACTGTCGTCGACGGCGGCCAGCGCATCTTTCATCTGCCCGGCACCGGGCAGCATGCCCAGCAGGTTGCCGATCGGGCCCATCTTGCGGATGGCCAGCATCTGTTCGAGGAAATCCTCCAGCGTGAGTTCACCGGAGCTGATCTTGGCCGCCGCCTCCTCGGCCTTCTGCGCGTCGAAGACCTGCTCGGCCTGCTCGATGAGTGACAGCACGTCACCCATGCCGAGGATCCGGCTGGCCATCCGGTCCGGGTGGAAGACGTCGAAGTCCTCGAGTTTCTCACCGGTGGAGGCGAACAGGATCGGGACCCCGGTGACTTCGCGCACCGACAGCGCCGCGCCACCGCGGGCGTCGCCGTCCAGCTTGGTGAGCACCACGCCGGTGTAGCCGACGCCGGCGCCGAACGCCTCGGCGGTGGCCACCGCGTCCTGACCGATCATCGCGTCGAGGACGAACAGGGTCTCGTCGGGCGACACCGCATCGCGGATCGCGGCCGCCTGCGCCATCAGGACGTCGTCGATGCCCAGTCGGCCCGCGGTGTCGATGATGACGACGTCGAACAATTTCGACCTCGCCTCGGCCAGGCCGGCGGCGGCGACGGCAACCGGATCCCCCGGACCGGAGTCGGCGGACTCCGCGGACTCCGCAGAGGTGCCCGGGTGCGGGGCGAAGACACTGACCCCGGCTCGCTGCCCGACGATCTGCAACTGGGTGACCGCGCCGGGACGCTGCAGATCACAGGCCACCAGCAGCGGCGTGTGGCCCTGGCCGCGCAGCCATTTGGCGAGCTTGCCGGCCAGCGTGGTCTTCCCGGCGCCCTGCAGGCCGGCGAGCATGATCACCGTCGGCGGGTTCTTGGCGAACGCCAGCTGACGGGTTTGACCACCCAGAATCCCGACGAGTTCCTCGTTGACGATCTTGACGACCTGCTGGGCCGGGTTGAGCGCACCCGACACCTCCGCCCCGCGCGACCGCTCCTTGATGCGGCCGACGAAATCGCGCACCACCGGCAGCGAGACGTCGGCCTCCAGCAGCGCCAGTCGGATCTCACGGGCGGTGGAGTCGATATCGGCATCGGTCAACCGGCCCTTGCCGCGCAGGCCGGCCAACGCACCGTTCAACCGGTCGGAGAGGGATTCAAACACGGAGCAAGCCTAGCGTTGCGTCGCCACAATGCACGCCGCGTGGTGGCCCGCCCCGACCATCGCCAGGGCGGGCACGGCTTCCTCGCAGCGGGGTTCGGCGACCGGACACCGGGAGGCGAAAGCGCACCCGAGGGGCGGGTGCACCGAATCGGGCAGCTCACCGGGGACCACCTCGGGCTTGGTACGCACGGCGGGGTCCGGCGAGGGCATCGCCGACAACAGTGCGCGGGTATAGGGATGGGCCGGACATTCCATCACCTCGCCTACCGGGCCCTCCTCGACGATCCGCCCGAAGTACATCACCGCGATCCGGTCCGCCAGCATCACCGCACCGGCCAGGTCATGGGTGATGATCAGCACGGCCAAACCGTCGCGGCGAAGATCATCGATGAGTTCCAGCACACTGGCGCGCACCGAGACGTCGAGCATCGAGACCGGCTCGTCGGCCACCAGTAGGCGGGGCGTCAGCGCGATCGCGGCGGCGATGGCGACCCGCTGTCGCTGCCCACCGGACAACTGGTGGGGATAACGATCAAGCACCGCGTCCGCGGGGGTCAGGCCCACCCGCTCAAGCGCCCCGCGCACGATCGCATCGCGATCACCCCGCGGGACCCCGTGGATGCGCAGACCCTCTTCGACGATCGCGCGCACCGTCATCCGGGGATCGAGCGCGTCGTACGGATCTTGATGCACCAACTGGATTGCCCGACGGTAGGGCCGCAGGGCCGCCCCGCGAAGTCCGGTGAGATCGGTGCCGTCGAAGGTCACCCGGCCGCTGCTGGCGTGCTGCAGACCGACGATCGTGCGCGCCACTGTGCTTTTGCCACAGCCGGATTCGCCTACCAGAGCCACAATCTGGCCGGCAGCCACGGTCAACGAGACCCCCTCGACGGCATGCACAACCGGCCGCGTTGAGCGCCCGAACAGTCCCGCCCCGCCCGCCGGGTAATGCACCGTGAGGCCGGATAACTCCAGCAGTGTGGCGCTCATTGCAGCAGTCCGACCGGCGCGGCAAGGTGACAGGCGACGACGCCTTCGCCGTCGAATATGTTGGGGGGCTCTGTGATTCGGCAGTTGTCAAGGACTGATGCGCATCGGGGCGCAAAGGCACACCCGGTGACCGTAGTGTCGAGCCTGGGCGGTTCGCCGGGAATCGAGCGCACTGTCGCGGCCGCTCCCGGACGCGGGATAGCCGCCAGCAACGCGGCCGCATAAGGGTGGCGTGGAGCGGTGAGCAGACGAGACACCGGGGCTTGCTCCACCACACGTCCGGCGTACATGACGGCTACCCGCTCGGTCACCTGGGCGACGGCGGGTAGATCATGGCTGATGAAGACCAGTGCGACACCCAGATCGTCGGAAACGCGACGCAGCAACTGCAGAATCTCGGCTTGCACGATCACGTCGAGCGCGGTGGTCGGCTCGTCGGCCAACAACACCTTGGGACCGCAGGCCAGCGCCATGGCAAGGGCGGCTCGCTGACGCATGCCGCCGGAGAACTCATGCGGGTAGCACGCCGCCCGCACAGCCGGAATGCCGACCATGTCCAGCAGTTCGGCGACGCGTTTGTCGGCGTCCCGGCGACTGGCTTTCCTGTGCATCCGGATCGGCTCGGCGATTTGATCACCGACGGTCCGCACCGGGTTGAAGGCGTTCATCGCGCCCTGGAACACCATCGAGATATCCCGCCAGCGGTGCGGACGCATACCGCTATCGCCACCGGCGAGGATGTCGACTCCGTCAAGCAGAACCTGTCCGGACACCTCCGCGTTCGGCGGCAGCAACCCCATCACCGCGAGCACCACGGTGGACTTACCGCATCCCGACTCGCCCACAATCCCAAGCCGGTCGCGCGGGTGCAGGGTGAAGGAGACGCCTCGGACGGCATGCACTTGGCCGCGTCCGATATCGAAGTCGACGCCCAAGTCGCGAACCTCGAGAAGAGGGGCCGTCACAGATGTCGTCATGGGCGCTCCGGTGCGCCGCGGATCGCTCATGGGCGATCCGGTGCGCCGTGCAGTGGACGCACCCGGAAACGTCGAACCGCCAGATGCCCCACCTTGAGCCGGGGGTTGAGGGTGTCCTCCATTCCCTGTCCGGCGATGGTTGCGGCCAGCACCACCAGGGTGACCGCAAGGCCTGGCGGCAAGACCACCCACCACGCTCCGGCCACGACCGCACCCTGATCCAGTGCATCCTGGATCATCCGCCCCCAGGACATCACCGAGGGATCCCCGAGTCCCAGGAAGCTGATGTAGGTCTCGGCGAAGATCGCATTGGCCACCATCAGCACCGTGTTGGCGACCAGCAGTGGCGTCACCTGAGGCACCACATGGCGGGTCAGAACGAAGAGCGGGGAGGCTCCCATCGCTTCCACCCGCTTCACGAAAGTGCGCTGCCGCACCGACATCACCTGTGCCCGGATCAGCCGCGCCGTCGAAGCCCAGTAGACCAAGCCGATGACGATCATGATGTTGGTCAGGCTCTGACCGAAAACCGCCGCGGCCACGATCATCAGCGGAATGTCTGGGATCACCAGGAAATAGTCCGTGATCCTCATCAGCACGCCGTCGGTGCGACCGCCGAAATACCCTGCGACGAAGCCGATGGTTCCACCGATCACCATACCCACCAGTGCCGCAATCGTTCCCACCAGAAGCGATGTCTGTGCGCCGTGCACGAGACGCGACAGCACGTCGAAACCACCACCGTCCAAGCCCAGTGGATGCGCAGCAGTGGGCGCGGAGAAACCGTTGGAGAACCCGGTGTTGACCGGCGTCGGTGCGATCACCGGCGCCAGCAGGGCGATCAACGCGAAGACTCCCAGTGCGCACAATCCCAGCACGGTTTGCCGGTTCCCGGTGATGAGACGGAGCGCGGTTCCCCTTCGGGTGGGGACGCTGACCACACGCTCACCCGACGGCGACGCGACCACTGCGAATCCTCGGATCGATGCGAACATAGACCAGATCGGCTATCAGATTCGCCACCACTACCGCCACCGTGAGTAGCAGGAAGATTCCCTGCAGCACCGGGTAGTCGCGCTTGCCGATCGCGTCAACAGCGGCGAATCCGATTCCCGGGTAACTGAATACGTCCTCCACCACGATCGCCCCGGCGACGATGGATCCCGCCGACAACGCCACCATGGTCACCATGGGCAGCAATGCATTGCCGAACGCGTGGTACCGCAGGATCTCCCAGTCACGCAAGCCCTTAGCCCGGGCAGTAAGGATGTAATCCTCGCCGAGGGTATCGAGCATCGCCGAGCGCATGATGATGGCGTACTGACCGTAACTGCCGAGACCGAGGGTGAGCGCAGGCAGGATCAGATGCGCGGTGCGGTCTACGAGAAGATCCCACAGCGACGGCTCACCCAGCACTCCGAGGGATGCGCTCTGAATGCCCGCTGCCGGCAACCCGATGGCTGCGGCGACGTAGAACAGGACGAGCAGCCCGATCCATTGCGTCGGCATCGCGTAGAAGGCCAGACTGGTCCACTGCGTGGTCGAGTCCAGCGCAGTCCCCCGCCGCCACGATGACACCACCCCGCTGATCACTCCCAGCATCAGGGCGATGAGGGTGCCGGCGATCAGCATCGGCAGCGTGTTCAGCAGCGGCCCGGTGATCTCCTGCCACACCGGCCTTCCGCTGGCGATGCTGATACCCAGATCACCACGGGCCAATTGGCCGAGGTACCGGAGGAACTGTTCAGGCAGCGGCGCGTCGAGCCCGTAGCGATTGAGCAGGGCCTCCCGCAACTGCGGAGTGCACGCCCGGCACCGCAGGGCCGACACCGCGTTGCCCGGCATCACGCGGAACAGGAAGAAATTTATGGTCGCTGCAACGAACACGGTGACGACCGCGAACCATATCCGGCTCAGCGCAGGAGTCAAGCCCGCCTCGGACTGGTGTAGTAGGCCTTGCCCAGGGTGAACAGCGTCGGCTCGAAACCGGTCCAGCCGGTCGAGCTCGCAGTCACCAGGTTGGTCTCGACGATCTGGATGTAGGGCCGTGCGTTCGCGATCTCGGCCTGGGCCTGCCAGACCAGATCCCGACGGGCCGCAACATCCACGGTGGTGCGCTGCTTCTCATACAGTGCGTCGTAAGCCGGATTACTCCACCCGGTGTCGCTGTTGTTGTTCAGCTCACTGGTCGTGACCACACCGAGGTTGAAGTCCGGATCGAGATACGGGTGCCAGTACCAGGTGAACATATCGGCATCCTCATACTTGCCGTCCGGAGCGGTGATCAATTCGTAGGCCTGGGTGCCGTCACCGCCGGCCTGCTCGACCAACTGGACTCCGACCTTCTCGAACGCGCTCTGCAGCAGAGTGAACTGCAGGTGACCGTCGTAGTCGGTGTCATTCGGCACGATCACCGTGTAGCGCATCGGGTGCGCCGGTTGAGCGCGCTCGCCAGTGGTGGCCGGGACCTGCCGTACCCCGTCGGTGCCGCGGGGGTACCCCAGTGAGTCCAATATCTGATTGGCCTTATCCACATCATTGGGCAGCGGCTGCACCTTCGGGTTGACCCAGTCGCCGGACCATCCCGACAGAATGTCCGCCCAGGGTTTGGCTTCTCCGCCGAACACTGTGCTGACGATCTGCTCTCGCGGCAGTGCGTACTCGAATGCTTCACGAAGCTTGGGGTCAAGCAGTTCCCGGTTCTGCTTCTTGGCGTCGCTGGAGTTGAACCCGAAGTTGGTCACCTCGTTGCCGGGCTGACTGTCGATGGTGACGCCCTGCAACGACTTCAGCTGGGCGGCGTCCTTGAAGGGCACGGTTTCGACGAAGCCGAGTCGACCGGCTTTGAGGTCGGCTATCATGGCCGTGGGATTCGTGTAATAGGTCAGCGCCACCGCTGACGCGTGTGGCTTGGGTCCGTAGAACTTCGGGTTGGGTGTGAAGACTGTGGTGCCCTTGTCTTCGTACTTGGTGATGGTGAACGGCCCACCGGAGACCACCGGTAATTGTTGCTCGGGTTTGAAGTCGGTCAGACCGGAGCCGTCTTCGCCGGTGTCATGCGATGCCCAGACGTGTTTGGGCAGCACGTACATCTGCTGCAGGTTCGCCAGCGCCGGACCCATCGGCTGGTCATAGCGGATCACCAGCGTGCGCGGGTCGGGCGCTTCGGCAGCACCAACCCCGGCCAGCACCTTGGCCATGGACGCCGTGGTGCCTTCGGCATGCTTGCGGATGGTCTCGATGGTCCACACCGCATCCTCGGCAGTGAGGGGCGTACCGTCCGACCACTGACCGTCACGCAGCTTGAAGGTGATGGTCCGGCCGTCTGGCGACTCGTCCCAGCTCTCGGCCCAGTCGCCTTCCAGCTTCAGCCCGGGTCCGTACTGCAGCAGCTGCGGATAGAGCATGGAATACGCGGTGCTGTCCTGGGTTTCGATGCCGACAAACGGATTCAGCGACGAGATGTAGTAGGTCGTGCCGACCGTCAACACATTGTCGGTGTCACCACCACCACCGCCGCCGCTGCCGCCGGCACCTTTCGAGCAGCCGACGAGCAGCAGGGTCAGGACGGCGAGTACCGCCAGAATCCGCCGCCCCATATGTCCCCCGGCCGCGCTCACAGAACGTTGGTCCATGCCTGGTCGCCGACGGCGCCGACGACGCGCACCCGGCGGTAATCGACGTCGCCGGGAACCTCGACGAAGGCACGGGTGATCAGACCCGACCCATCAGTCTCAAGGATCCGTCCACAGCGGCGTCCGCCACGCCCGGCGGTGATACTCGCGCCGTTCTCCCGACTGGTGGTCACGTGAACTGCCCTCGCGGGCGTGCACTGGATTTCGATTCCCTTGTCATCAGTGTGTACCTCCAGAATGCGCGGTCCGGTGGAACCATAGGAATCGCCGACCCGCAGGGCGTCCACCACTGCACTCGGCGTACGTTCAGCAACCTTGACCCACGTCCAGGCCAGGCCGATATCAAAGAGCGGCATATGTGAGTCATCAGTCGCAATACCGTGCAATCGCAGGCCGCGTTGGAGTCCTTCGTCCCACATCAACGACGAGTCGCCTCGTCCGCCTTCGCATTCGCTACTGCCGTTGTACATCTCGACGCCGGCCAGGTGCGGCGCATCATCGAAGGCGTAGGAGCCTGCTCCAGTCCAGTACGGGTGCGCGAGATAGGCGACACCACCCTGCTCGTGGGCCCACAGCGCACCCGCCTCTACGGAAGGGAATGTCCGCTGTTCCCAATGCTCTTCGACGTTGATCATCCAGTTCCGACGGTCACCGCCAGGATCCTCCGGGATCTCGTGAATCCCGTAGACCAGCAGATCGGCAGTCCAGCCGACAGGGCCGAGGTCGACGGTCAATTCAGCAGCCGGAACCATCATGATCTCCGGCACGTCATCGACGGTGGCGAGACGCCAGTGGTCGGTCAGAGCGAGCACGTCGAATCCGGCGGTCGCGTACTGGCGTGCGACCGCCTTGGGCGGAAGGTCGCCGTCACTGACCGTCGAGTGGGTGTGCAGGGCGCATCGAAGCCACTCACCGGCACGCTCGAAAACGTTTGTCTCTGAGGGCATTCAATTCCACTTCTTGTCGCACTACTACCGACAACCGGACACTACACCCGCATCAACTGAACGTTCAGACGAAATCGCAGATGAGCGGCATCGCTTCCGTCGACTCAGTACGCACTACCTGGAATTCAAAGGTCGTTCACCGTTTGGTCGATTGCTAGCCGACGTCGGCTGCGGGCTTCACCGGCGGCGGGGCCGGAAGAGCGGCATACAGATCGTGCTCCAAAGCGTCCGCGGCGGTGGCCGAGTCGGGTGCCGAGATCGCGAACACATCGATCACCGAGGAGCCGAGGGTGGTGATCTTCGCCCAGGCGATATCCACTCCGGCACGTTCGAAGACGCCGGTGAGCACCGCGAGCAGTCCGGTGCGGTCCGACGCGCGGACCTCGACCAATTGCCGGCCGGGTTGGCCGCCGTCGTGCCAGAGGATCTTTGGCGGTGCCGGGGCGGCCGCGGGTACAGCGGGATTGGGCGGACCCGCGGGGCCGCTCGGGTACCGGGCGGTTTCGTGATCGCGTTCCTGCAGCGAGCCGATGACGTCGAGTTCCCCGTCGAGGGCGAGGATGAACTGCTGACGCACCAACTCTGCTGCCGGCGGGGAGCCGAAAAGCGGTGACACCACGAACGTGTTGATCGCCGATCCGTCCGCACTGTTGACCGTCGCCGAATGGACGCTCAGCGAGTTCAACGCCAGCACCCCGGCCGCCTTGGACAGCAGACCACGGCGATCCGGGGCGATCATGGTGACGGCATAGGTCAGCGGGGACTCCCCGGGCACCATCTCGACATGCACCGCACCATCGCGGGCGATCGACAGGTGCTCGTCCGGAATGGGTTCGGGCTGCGGCTCTTCATCACCGGCCAACAACACCCGGCAGCGGCGCACCAGATCGCCGATCAGCGTGGCTTTCCAATCACTCCATACCCCCGGCCCAGTGGCCAGGGAGTCGGCCTCGGTCAGAGCGGCCAAAAGTTCCAGTAACACCGGATCGCCCTCGAGCGCCTCCACGACACCGGCGGCCGTCGCCGGGTCCGCAAGGTCCCGGTGGGTGGCCGTCGAGGGCAGCAGCAGATGGTGGCGAACCATGCCCGCCAACAGCCGGACATCGGAAGGCCACAGTCCTAGCCGATTTCCCACCCGGACAGCCAGTTCGGCGCCGATCACGCTGTGATCCCCCCCGCGCCCCTTCCCGATATCGTGCAACAGGGCACCCAGTACCAAGAGATCGGGCCGGGATACCCGGGTCGTGAATGAACTTGCGCGCGATACGGTTTCGACGAGGTGACGGTCCACGGTCCAGATGTGGATCGGATCACGCGGCGGAAGGTCCCGCACAGCGCCCCACTCCGGGAAGATCCTGCCCCACAGACCCGTCCGATCCAGCGCCTCGATCGTGGTCACCGCCGTCGGGCCGGCGCTCAGCAACACCAACAGATCGTCGAGTGCATCGCTCGGCCAGGGTGCGCGCAACTCCGGAGCCGTTTCGGCGAGTCGCCCCAGGGTGGACGCCGCGATCGGAATTCCGGTTGTCGCCGATGCTGCGGCAACCCGCAGGGCCAGTCCCGGGTCGCGCTGCGGTTTGGCGTTGCGGGCCAGGATCACCTCGCCGGCGAATTCGACCACACCCTCGTCCAAAGGTCGTCGGGCCGGCCGGCGCAGCACCGAAAGGCCCCGCCGCGGAAGGGCGTTCGCTGCCGTGCGCAGGCCGGCATCGACGTAATAGCTGACGGTGCGGGCGGCGTCGGAGAGAACCCGGGCCAGGTCGAAACGGTCACCGACGCCCAGGGCAGCACCGGTCTCGTCGGCATACTGGGCCAGCAATTGATCACGGCCGCGTTTGGATACCCGGTGCAATTCGGTGCGCACGTTGATCAGTGCCAGATGCGCCGACGCCAACGATCCGGCCGGGGAATCCGGAGCGAGGCTGGGGTACATGTCAGCCAGTTGCGCGATCGCAAGCGCATTAAGCAGTTGGACGTCGCGCAGCCCGCCCATCCCGGACTTCAGATCCGGTTCGGCACGGTGAGCGATCTGACCGCTGCGCTGCCATCGGGAACTCGCCTGTTCGAGGAGTTCGTCGAATCGCGAGGCGATGCCGGCGCGCCACTGCCGCCGCGCGCCGCCGATCAGCGCCGAAGACAACTCCTCATCGCCGGCGATGTGTCGGGCCTCCAACATCGCCAGGCCGGCCGACATCTCCGAACCCGCGACCTGCAGCGCCTCAGATACCGTCCGAACGCTGTGGTCAAGCCGAATGTTGGCGTCCCACAGCGGATACCACAGCAGATCGGCGACCTGGGTCACCACATCGTCGGGCATGTTGTCGTGCAACAGCATGAGATCGAGGTCGGAGTACGGCGCCAGCTCACGGCGTCCCAGCCCGCCGGTCGCGACGACGGCGAATCCACTGCTGGCCGTGATGCCGATTTCTCCCGCCTTGGTTTTCAGCCATAACTCGTGCAGATCCACCAGCGCCTCGCGTAACGCTGCG
>Ga0194055_10002919_pt1 | contig 13394 bp, 14 predicted proteins | sample SepL449m_MetaG_FD_155482 | JGI IMG/M metagenome (GOLD analysis project Ga0194055, IMG submission 155482) | Anoxic zone freshwater microbial communities from boreal shield lake in IISD Experimental Lakes Area, Ontario, Canada - Sep2016-L442-9m | ecosystem: Environmental > Aquatic > Freshwater >... | reverse complement strand
CATGCCTATTACCCAAGGTGCCGAAATGAAAATCGAATTTGTCCGAACTTTAAGAACCCCCTATTCAGAACGATTCCTGCTGGTCAAAAACGCAATCGATATCGGAGCTCTGGACATCCATTACCGTTTAGATGGAACCGCCGCTGCAACTTTGATTATCTTGGAAGACTCCACTATCCCCGACGCTGAACTCCCTGCCCTACTCACCAAGATTGACGAAGTACTATTTCCGGAAATCAGCGTGGTCGAAAAAAACCTTTTCTTCACCGTGGTCAGGGGCAAAGTTATCGGCACATTCCTCCCCGAGAAATAACGGCTAAAAACTCCACTTCTTTCTCTTGCTTTTCCCACTTTCAAACTTGGAAACTTAGTTTCTGGTACGACATTTGTATTACCAAGCATATGCTTTAATTCGGCCACGACCTTTAAGTCGTGTAAACATAAGACCAGCACAATCTCGCTATAGCGCGCCTGAATACCATGTTGCCTGGCTAATTGGAGCAGTAAGTGCCGACGGTGCACCTTCGTGACTTGGCTTTCACTTGTTGTGCAGGTGTTTTAAGTTTGCTGCTTAAATCGGGCTAATCTGGATAGTGTCTTAATATAATTTAATTTAAATTCCAATGCTTTGCTGCTAAGCTTGCATAATTAATTTAAGAAATTAAGATCTCTAGGGTTAGGAGTATGTTTTTACAAAACATACAGTTAATTGCTGAATTTATAGAATGTGGCTGGTTCTAGAAAGCTTTGAATGAAATACTATGCCCATACGGGTCTAAAAGCAGACAAATCGGACTGGCAGTCTCTAGAAGACCATCTCAAGGGTGTAGCTAGTCTTGCCCTATCAAAATGCGATGCTGGTTTCCCTGCAAATTCTATAGTACGCGATCAGGTTTTGGTTTCATCTTGGCTTCATGATTTAGGAAAATACCGTCAAGGGTTTCAAGATCTTCTTTTGGGGGCAAATGTTCCTAAAGATTCTAGTTACCATAAGCAAGCTGGAGCTCTACTAGCTTCAGAACGAAAACACTTATTATCTGCTTTTGCTATCGCAGGTCATCATGGTGGTATACCTAACACACAATCTTTAAAGGAGCTTCTCCTTAGTCCAGCAGCTACAAGCGGTCTCGCTGAAATAATTCCTCGGTTAGAGCCTAGCTTGAAAGACTTATTAGCCTCTCTTCCCTCACCGCCACAAGTTCAGGATAGGTTGCTTGCAGATATTCTAATTCGGATTATTTTTTCTCTGCTTGTCGATTCCGATGGAGAGGATACTGGCAAACACGAGTCAAAGGCGAATGGTTGGCCACCTGTAAACCCATCACCAATATTAAAACCTGCTGAAGATTTAGCTATCCTATTGAGCAACATTGAATGTATTTCGTTTAAATTACAGCCTAGCCCAACTAAAGATGCTCGTGACTCTGTCTTGAAGTGCTGCCTTAGTGCGGCGGAACTTCCTCCAGGTTTATTCTCTTTACGAGTCCCTACCGGAGGTGCCAAGACTCTTTCCAGTATGGCTTTTGCTTTAAAACATGCAGATAAGTATGGTTTTCGCAACATTCTTTATGTTGCGCCGTACCTTACTATTCTTGAGCAGACTGCATCCGTTCTGCGGAAAAACTTAGGTAAAGAAGATGATTGGAGTTACATACTCGAGCATCACAGCCTTGGCGATTTGGAAAGAGAATCTACTCCTGGTTTATTCCGAAAAGGGCCCAGAGGCGAGAGGTGGGATTCCCCAATTGTTGTGACATCTAATGTCCAAATTTGGGAAAGCCTTTTTTCAAATAAACCAGGAAGATGCCGTAAGGTTCATAGGATGGCTCGTTCTGTAATTATATTAGACGAGTGTCAATCTATTCCTCCAGGTCTTTTTAGCCCTGTTTGCTCTATGCTGAAGTCTTTAGCAGAAAGTTTTAATAGTACGGTTGTCTTGTGTACTGCCACACAACCCTCCTGGGCAAAACGTGTTGGGTTTGAGGAGGGGCTAGAGAGGCTTAGGGAAATTGTTCCAACTAGTTTAGGGCTTTTTGGTCGTTTAAAGAGAGCTACAGTAGAATGGCCACCTCCTGGTGAAAGGCTTTCTTGGGAAGAGATTGCTGACTTAGTAATTAAAAGCCTTCAAGTTCTTGTGATAGTTAACACAAGGAAAGCTGCAAAGGATTTATACAGCCTTCTTTGTAAAGATACTGCTGTGCCGACTTATCATCTTTCAACCGGATTATGCCCCGAGCACCGCAAAAAGATTCTTTCTAAGGTTCAGATACACTTAGCAAATAGCGAACCTTGCCGCCTTGTTTCAACACAGGTTTTAGAGGCCGGTGTGGATATAGATTTTCCAGTTGTTTTTAGGGAACTAGCACCACTAGAATCTGTTCTTCAGGCTGCTGGTCGCTGTAATCGGGAGGGGCGATTGAATAAGGGTGATTCTATTCCCGGTGGTTTAGTAAGAGTTTTCCGGTCTACCGAAGGTGGCATCCCTCCTGATGAATGGTATAGGGCAGGTATTTCTGTTGTGGAGGCTTTCTATTTAGCTACGGGTCGTAATCCACAACCTGACGACCCTGATTTGATTGAGGAGTATTTCCGAATCTTACATGCACAGGGAAATCTTGATAAGCATGGTATTCAAGCAATGCGGCAGGGTTTAAATTTTAAAGATGTTGCAGATGCTTTTAAGCTTATCAAGGATGGTGGGTATGCTGTAGTTATAGCTACTTGGAGTGGTGCATTGTTGGAAGTAAACAGCCTTCTTAAAAAAGCAATGTCTATGAACCCCCATGATTCACGACGCGAGTTGGCTGGTTTTCAGGTTAACATCAGACATTACGAGCTAGAAAAACACCAGGCCTGGATTACCGAGGATCTCCCCGGGTTATTTGTTTATCGAGGCCCTTATGACGATCACCTAGGCATGCTGGCAGATCCTGTAGCTGACCAGCTTTTAGTAATTTAACATTAAAGGAAATTAATATGATTCCAGAAACAGTAAGAGTCAAAGTTTGGGGCGATTTCGCCCTGTTCACACGGCCCGAATTTAAAGTGGAGAGGGTTTCTTACCCTTTCATGACTCCATCAGCAGCTAGAGGTGTTCTCGACGCTATTTTATTTAAACCACAGATGCGGTGGCATATTCGGCGTATTACTGCACTTGCACCTTGGTGGGTCCAGGCAGAACAAAACCGTCCAAATTATCGATTCATTTCTTTCTTGCGAAATGAAATACAAGGAAAGATATCTGAAAGAGAGGTTTCAAAAGCGATCCAAGGGGCCGGCGTTATGGAACCTTATTTTGTTGATTCTGCTGGTAGGGAAGGTATACAAGGACAGAATCGCACCCAACGAAACTCTTTGGTTCTCCAAGATGTAGCCTATATTATAGATGCTTCTCCTATCCTAACTAGTCGGGCAAATCAGCCTCGAAAAAAGCCTGAAGATGTTGATGAACCTCAGGGGCAGGACTCCGTCGCAAAATATGTTGCAATGTTTAACAGGCGCGTGGAGAAGGGGCAATCGTTTCACCATCCTTACTTTGGAATCAGAGAGTACGCTTGCAATTTCTCACCCGTGACGGCTAACGAGCCTGTTCTCTCTACGTGGAACGAGGACCTTGGGATAATGCTTTATGATTTAGTTTTTGATGAAAAGGGGAATAAGCCTCAGTTTTTCCGTGCCAAAGTCTTAGGCGGCGTTGTGCACTGTGACACTATGGCCTCTGGTCCTAATGGTTTGCCACCTATCCGACTTATAGGTAATCCTGAAGGAGCAGTCGCATTATGATTATTCAAAGACTTTACGAGTTAGCACAAAGAGAGAATTTAATCGCTGGTATAGCTTTCGAGAAAATAGCTGTACCTTTCATGGTTGTGTTTGATTCAAACGGCGGCTATTTAGGGGTCTTGGATCGTAGGGTTATGCAAACTATTCCAGGCAAAGGAAAGAATAGCAAACCAAAATCCGTGCTTGATAGTGGCAAGGAGATTCTTTGCCCAAGAGCCCACGGCAATACCGCTAACAAAGGTTTTGCTAGGTATTTTGTTGACACTTTACCGAGAGTCTTGCCCTATATCTTTGATTTGAAGGATGAGGCAAAATGTGCTGCAAGCCGGAAAACATTTTGGGAACAGATATCTCATGCAGCCTCTGAGACAAATGATCCAGCTTTGGTGGCCGCATCAAAATTGGGTGAGAAAATAATATCCAATCTCGCTCTAAAAGAGCAGATACTTAAAGATATTGAGAAGCTGAAACCTAAAAAAGCCGCTAAGTGCGGTCTTGTGTTTCAAGGTGATGGCGATGTTTCTGCCTCTGAAAAACCAAATATCGCCACTTGGTATGCCACCTTTTTAAATTCCGTTAATAATACGAAAACCGAATCAATGACTAAGGCTTTTTGCCAGATTACCGGCTTGGAGACCTCAATACCTGTTTCTCATGGTTTTCAGTTTAAAGGTATCCCTGACGGTTTGACCACCGGAGCCTATATGGTTTCTTTAGATAAGGATTCTTTCCAAAGCTATGGTTTAGATGGTGCAGTTAATAGTGGTATTGGTTTGGAGGCGTCTCAAGGATATTCACTTGCTCTTCAAGCTTTAATCGCAGAGCAACTTCCCTCAAAAGTTAAAAGCCGGCTTAGGGTCGGTGGTAATCTTTTTCTTTTTTGGACGAAGTTGCCTCAAGACCTTTCTTTTATGGGGTTGTTAGATAATGCAGACCCGGATGCTGTGAATGCTTTACTTTCCTCGGCTTTCAAGGGGAGAGAGACAAAAGCGATAGACACAAACGAGTTCTATCTGCTCGTCCTGACCGGGAATTTCGCAAGAATTGTTGTGCGCGATTATTTAGAGGCACCTCTTGGCGATATTCGTGACCATTTTGCAAAATGGTTTAGTGATATGAATCTTGCACAGCTTAATCCCGAGAAGGGCGAGAAGCCTTTCTTTAGCCTTTATGAGTTGATCAAAGCTACTTCAGGTGAATTTGCGGACCCATTGCCTAATACCCCGAATCGGCTGCTTATGGCTGCTCTTCGAGGCGATCCTATTTCCGATTCGATCCTTGCTGCTTGTTTGCGGCGCATAAAGGTCGAAAAGGTCGAGGGCTCCGTTGGCTGCACCAGGCCAAGGTTGTCTCTCGTTAAACTCTTTTTGGTGCGAAAGGGGATTAAAGTGACAGAAAGTCTCAATTCAGAAGAAAGGAATCCAGCCTACCTTTACGGCCGTCTGCTGGAAGTGTTTGATGAAATTCAGTATGCAGCCTTAGGCGATGTTAAGGCGGGTGTCGTAGATAAGTTCTATGGCACTTTTTCTGCAGCTCCTGCATTACTTATGGCTAGGCTATTTTCCAATTCCCAAAACCACTTGCGCAAGCTCAAAAATGAAAAGCCAGGTGCGTTTGTTAATTTAGATCGGAAATTAACCGAACTCGTTTCTCTTTTTCCTGCTCAATCGCCTAAAGGCCAGCTTCCTCTTCGCGAACAGGGCCTTTTTGCTTTAGGGTTTTATCATCAACGGGCCTTTCGCAATCAGGAGCGAGCAGACCGTAAAACAGCGAAAGATGTTGCCAAGAACAATGATTAATTAAAAGCTACCTTGTTTGTTTCTAATTTTACTTTTCTAGGAGTTATTTATGTCTAAGATTGTTGACCACCGTTATGACTTTGTTCTTCTCTTTGATGTTACGGATGGAAACCCCAATGGTGATCCAGATGCAGGCAATATGCCACGCATAGATCCTCAGTCCCTTCAAGGTCTTGTTACCGATGGCTGTATTAAACGCAAGATCCGTAACGCTATGGCTGTCATGGGTGAAGGCAAACCAGGCTATGATCTGTATTTCCAAACTCAAGATGCTGTCTATGAGAAACGTATTCTTAATGTATTGCATCAAAAGGCGCATGATACCCTTGGTCTGAAGGATTCAAAAGAGGCTAAGGTTAAAGCTGACAATACCAATAAAGCCCGTAAATGGATGTGCGAGCAGTATTTTGATATCCGAACCTTTGGCGCTGTTTTGTCTACTGGGGTAAATTGCGGACAAGTTCGGGGTCCAGTACAGATTACTTTTTCCAGAAGTATTGATGCTGTTGTCCCCCTAGAGTTTTCTATCACTCGAAAATCGGTTACAACAGAGGATGACGCTTCTGAACAAGCGACCAAGGACGGTTCTATTACGGGTACGATGGGCAGAAAAAACACGATTCCTTATGGGCTTTACAGGCTTAGTGGTTTTATAAACCCCTATCTTGCACGTGATACTGGTTTCAATGAGCAGGATCTTGATTTCCTGTGGGATGCACTTAAGGGGCCTATTTGGGAGATAGACCGATCCGCTAGTAGGGGTTTGATGGCAACTAGGGGCCTCTATGTTTTTGAACATGAAAGCCCTTTAGGCAATGCCCCTGCTCATTTGCTTTTAGATAGGATTAAGGTTCCGCCGTTAGGCCCTGATGCTGCTCCCCGTAATTTTGAGCAGTATGGTAGTCAGATTTCTATTGATTCAGAGGGTTTGCCTAAAGGGGTTAAGCTTCATCGTTTGGTTGGTTGATTTTCATGAATCCAAAACCTTTAATCTCAAATACCGATGGCGGGGATTACCCCCCGCTTTCGGCATTGAATGATCTAGCTTTTTATAAGCGCCGTCGCAGTAGATTTCCTTCACCTTTTGGTGAAGGGCGGATTGAAACTGGTTCCAGTTTGGTATGCGGCCAATTCCAACGGGAGGATTCCCTTCACCTTTGGGTGAAGGGCGGATTGAAACCATAATGGCATTGTCGTGTCCATCGAGCAATAAAGCCGATTCCCTTCACCTTTGGGTGAAGGGCGGATTGAAACCAAGATGCAACGATCTTGTGTGGTAAGGAATTTAACACGATTCCCTTCACCTTTGGGTGAAGGGCGGATTGAAACCTTTCAAAAAGTATTATGATTGTAAACCTATATGTGATTCCCTTCACCTTTGGGTGAAGGGCGGATTGAAACTGATGGCTTTGAGTGTCCACTTGCGAATTACAGTTTGATTCCCTTCACCTTTGGGTGAAGGGCGGATTGAAACTTAAATCGTCAACGGATTTGAATTGCAGGCCCTGTGATTCCCTTCACCTTTGGGTGAAGGGCGGATTGAAACTTACCTTGTTGCCTTACCTCGGTGTGATATTCCGGAAGATTCCCTTCACCTTTGGGTGAAGGGCGGATTGAAACTAGAAACTTCTCCGCATTTCAAACCGAAAGAATGGATTCCCTTCACCTTTGGGTGAAGGGCGGATTGAAACAAACACACAACTGCCCAGCAATAATCCAATATGACGGCAGATTCCCTTCACCTTTGGGTGAAGGGCGGATTGAAACTAGTCCAAAAGATGAGACTGAAGAATGAACATACAAGAAGATTCCCTTCACCTTTGGGTGAAGGGCGGATTGAAACAAGTCCATAGCGATGTTCGCAATCTGTGCAACAAAGATTCCCTTCACCTTTGGGTGAAGGGCGGATTGAAACAACTCGATTAGTACATATAATGGAGCCGAGTTTACGATTCCCTTCACCTTTGGGTGAAGGGCGGATTGAAACGTCGCAACATCCGGCATCGACGAAATATCCTCTTTCGTGATTCCCTTCACCTTTGGGTGAAGGGCGGATTGAAACATTTTGATTGGTGCTGATTTGGATGATGTTAATCTGGATTCCCTTCACCTTTGGGTGAAGGGCGGATTGAAACTGAGACAAAAACTTTCGGTACATGGTTTCTTTGTTGATTCCCTTCACCTTTGGGTGAAGGGCGGATTGAAACTCAACTATTGTATCTGTGAAAGAAGTTGTTGGTTGGAGGATTCCCTTCACCTTTGGGTGAAGGGCGGATTGAAACTTGATGGATCGCGGACTATCCAGGGAAGCTGCCCAAGATTCCCTTCACCTTTGGGTGAAGGGCGGATTGAAACACTGATTATGTTGCCCCAGGTGGTGCCCTTGGCACGATTCCCTTCACCTTTGGGTGAAGGGCGGATTGAAACTTTGCACCAAAAGTCCAAGACCCGTCTTGATGGCGATTCCCTTCACCTTTGGGTGAAGGGCGGATTGAAACAAGACGAACTTTATTGCGACTGTCAATTTTGACGACCGGATTCCCTTCACCTTTGGGTGAAGGGCGGATTGAAACATTTTCAATTTGACTTTTAAATCTGCATTTTCTTGATTCCCTTCACCTTTGGGTGAAGGGCGGATTGAAACCCAGCGTAGGGCATGAGTGCGCCAGTGGGCATGGGATTCCCTTCACCTTTGGGTGAAGGGCGGATTGAAACACTAAAACATCATCAATTCCTTTGTTAGCGGGATGATTCCCTTCACCTTTGGGTGAAGGGCGGATTGAAACGACTTTGTCTTGGTGGTCGAAGCAACACTATTCGAGATTCCCTTCACCTTTGGGTGAAGGGCGGATTGAAACAAAATGTGTATCAGCAATTAAAAATATATTTTTCATGATTCCCTTCACCTTTGGGTGAAGGGCGGATTGAAACTTGTCGCAAAAGAACTAGGTTTAGTAGATAACGAATATTCCCTTCATCTTCGGGTAAAGGGCGGATTGAAACCATCAATAACCAATTTTGCTTTCCCAGAGTGCACGGATTCCCTTCACCTTCGGGTGAAGGGCGGATTGAAACAAATATTTGTAGTAACACTAAAATATTCATTAGGGATTCCCTTCACCTTTGGTGAAGGGCGGATTGAAACATGTCGGAATTGGTTGCTCAGAGTGGTTCGTTTGGATTCCCTTCACCTTTGGGTGAAGGGCGGATTGAAACCTCTTGCCGAGCCCGCGCATACCGGGAACCCTCTGCGCGATTCCCTTAACCTTTGGGTGAAGGGCGGATTGAAACCCTACAACAACCACAGTTGCACCTACAACGACAAGATTCCCTTCACCTTTGGGTGAAGGGCGGATTGAAACTTCTACCTTCATTCTGGTAGGCTTGTCGACGATCGATTCCCTTAACCTTTGGGTGAAGGGCGGATTGAAACTCATGCCAATCACGCACTAAGCTTGCTGCTATTACTGATTCCCTTTAATCTGTTTGGCTTTATTTCAAAGATTTAAAGAATTTGAGAAGCTCATTTTATTAGCGCCCTGCCCCTAAATTCAGGCCAAAAGCGCGTCATAATTAGATGAAGAGCAGCATAACTATCACTCGATAGCGAAATAGCTTTGCCCTTCATTCCTCTTCCATTCGGAAGAAATTTATCCCTTTTCAAGGAGACTCTTTATGTGTCAAGCAGTAGAGTTGGACCAATCCGTCCAGCAAAAATTCCATCGCACCCGCGAGGAACTTTCAAGCGCATTAGTAGAACGAGATCAAGAAGTTGATCTGCTTTTGACTTCTCTAATCTGTAGGGAAAACCCTCTTCTCATCGGGCCGCCAGGCACTGGCAAAAGCATGCTCGTTGATGCTCTTTTAAGCTGGATGCAAGGCAAGAAGTTTTCAATTCTGTTTTCAAAATTCAGCATGCCCGAAGAAATCTTCGGCCCCGTTTCCCTCAACGGATTGAAGAATGACAAATTTATTCGCATCATCGAAGGGAAACTGCCATGCGCTGATATCGCTTTTGGCGATGAGATATTCAATGCAAGTTCAGGGATATTGAACACGCTTCTGAAAATCCTCAATGAACGAGTTTACGAGCAAGGTGATGGCTCTAAAACCAAAGTTCCTTTAAAGCTTTTTGTTGGTGCAGCTAACCAATGGCCGCATGAACAAGAAGGGGGTAAAGAGCTTACCGCACTGTTTGATCGATTCCTTATGCGCAAACGGGTATTACCAATTGTTTCCAAAGCAGGGAGGGAAAGACTTTGGTGGAATCAGCCCTGCGAAGTAAAGCTAACCTCCACGATCAGCCCAGAGGAAATCGATACTGCACAAAGTGAAAGCGCTGCGATCACTTGGACTGCAGAAGCGAGGGAAGCTTTTCTATCCATCATCACGCAACTTGCAAAGGAAGGGATTTCGCCTGGGGATCGAAGGCAAGCCAAGAGCGTGAAAGCTGTTCAGGCTTACTGCTATCTCGAAGGCAAGAACCAAGTGGAGCTTGAACACTTACAGGTTCTCACCTCGATACTTTGGGAAGATCCTTCGGAACAACCAGAGAAAGTAATGCAAATCGTTTTGAAGGTTGCAAATCCAACAGGCATGAAAGTGAATTCCCTTCTAATTGAGGTTGAGCAGATTTGTGAGAATGCTGATTTAAAACAGCTAGCTCAAGCAGCAGTTGCAGCTTCGAAGTTATCTGAAATTGAAAAACAATTGCACGCTCTTGGGAATCATCCTAAGGCTGCGATAGCTAGAAAACATGTACGTGAACAAATCAAAAAAATCAAGTTAGCCTCCATCGAGGCGCTTTAACCCAAGGAGATGAACCCATGAAAAGTGAATCTGATTTTTTGCAAGATTTTGATGATGCAACTTCAATGCAAACGGTATCTGAACCAATCAAACCTCGGTGTGCAATGGAAGTTGATGACTGGGGTTTTCGCAGAGGCACCCAGCTTTTGGAGGATAGCGAACGGCTTCAAGCGTTAAACATTCCAAAGGAAGCAGTGGTGGATTTTCATGCAGCAGCATTTGAGCCTGACCCTAGGTTGAACGCTTCTTGTGTGGATGATTCGCGCTTAAAGTTTTTGCAGCAACTCATGGAAACTAACGAATTCCAAGGTTTGCACGCATCAACACAGATGCACTCTTGCGCTAGTGAGATTGCAGCAACTGCTTTCGCAGAGCAGTTTGCAGCTCAGAGTGAAAAGCCCCCTTCTCAGGATAAAGATCAGAACGAGTTTTCTAACCTTCGAGCGATTGGCAAAGCGCTTGCCCAAGCTGAGGAAGAAGTTGAACTGGCTCATGAATCTGCAGCAGCACTTGGGTTTGGAAAAGGGCAGCCCGGATGTAATGATGCCAAAAGGATTGGCGCGATTTACAAAAGGGTGCGCTCTAGCAAAATGCTGCACAAGATTTGTAATCTTGCTGGGAAGTTTCGAAGGCTGGCACAAGCGAAGCAAAGGCAGAAGACCAAGCATGGCTTTGATGAGCTGCTTGGTCTGAAAGCTGACAACGATCTGGGGAGGATGGTACCTCAGGAGTTAGTTGCTCTGCTAGACCCAGTGCTTGAACAAGATGTATTGCGCAGGTTCATGGAAAGGCAACTTTGGTGTCGGGAATTCCAAGGATCTGAACCTGTAGGTAAAGGCCCCATCATTATTGTCCTAGATGAAAGCGGCAGTATGGTTGGCGAACGCAATCATGCTGCAAAGGCGTTGGCTTTGGCACTTGCTTGGATTGCAAGACAGCAAAAACGATGGTGTGCCTTGATTGCATATTCAGGGGATAGTGGCGAAAGGATTTTGCCATTGCCTTTGGGTAAGTGGGACGAAGTTGCAATAATGGATTGGTTAGAAGCTTTCATAGGTCAGGGGTCGGATTTGGATGTTCCGGTAAAGGAGATGCCCAAGTTTTATGAAAGTTTAAAAGCGCCCAAGGGAAAAACCGATCTGATTTTCCTAACTGATGCAGCATGCAACATCTCGGGCAAATTAGCAAAAATATTCATTGATTGGAAACGATCTGTTCAGGCAAAGTTGATTACCTTGGTGATTGATAGCGACCCTGTGGATCTAGTGAAAATCAGTGATGAGGTCCACCGGATTCGTTCGGTGGATGTTTCGGAATATGGTGTGGAACGAATTTTATCAATTTAAACAAGGAGGCTACTATGGGCGAAACTAACAGGCCCTTTCCAATCCAGTCATGGGTTGGAGAGGGTAAATTGTCACAGAAAATGCTTGGCGAAATAATCACTTGGAAGATCCAAGGGGTTGCGATAAGCCATGCAGACTTACTTTCTGGATTGATGGCAAGCGATTTGGATTGCGATGTTGCAAAGGAACTTGCGCCGCGAAATGCATTTGCAAGGGCCTGCAGCAAACTTGATAGCGAGAGAATCATTCGCAAAATTGCGGAAGATCATGCAACCATCACTTTTCAGTTCACACGGGAGGCACTCGAAGAAGGAAAGTTCTGCTACCACTTTGAAAGTTTGCTTTTCTTAAACAAGTACTCTGGGTGTATCACCTCAGAAAACTTAGAGCTTGAGCAACTTGCAAAGGAAGAGTTTAGCCGTTGCATGGAAGCAAGGACTGCCAATGATGTAACCCGCCTTGTACAGCGATTATTCGAAAGGCACGCAGACTTGTTCTCGATCAGGGATCAAGGCGGCGTGTATTTCGTGCCCGAGGTTCATCACGATTTTATTGCGAAGGTGGAACTTTTCGTTAGGAATATCGGCGGATCTTTGCAACGGTTCCCGATTCCTGCAGGATCACCTCAGGGAGATCGTGCAGTACAAGAAGCGGTAGCTCATGGTTTGCAGGCAATCATCGATGAGCATTTGCAAGCGGTGCAAAAGTTTGGGGAAGATACCCGGCCTGACACTTTACGCAGGGCAGAGGAAAAAGTGCGTGCAACCAAACTGAAGATCGAAGGCTACAGCTTTTACTTGGATAAGAAACGTGAAGATTTGGAAGCAAGTTTACAACAAGCTTCTGAATTGTTGCGATCGAGGATGAGCTTTTTAATCGGAGCACCATCTGATGAAGCGGAGTTAGTTTTGGTTTAATGAGGATTTGAATTTCAAAGATTTCGGCCCTGTGGCGTGTAGCCATGGGGCCTTTTTTATTACTAGGGAGCAAACATGAGTGAATCTGATTTGTATAAATCGGTAGCGAAAGTTACTGGCGAAGATATTGAAAGACTTAAGCGAATGGGATTTCGCATCAAGGTTATCAAGGCAAGAAATAAAAGACCTGAGATAATTCTGGATTCAGAGTTAGAGCAGGAAGTTCGATTGAAATGAATCTGAGTTATGCCAGCCATTCGCTAAGAGTGGCTGGCATCTTTTTAAGGAGAACAACAATGGGAGCAAAAACAAAACTAAATACTGCATACCTCCAAGGGAGTTTGATTGGCGGCGGCTTCATTGGGTTATGTTTTCAGTCGATGACAGCGTTCATCATCGCTACGGTCTTTCTAATTGGCTGTAGTTACTATAATAAAGATATTAGATAACTTTTTTATAGCTTATAATAATCTTGGAAAATGATTTTTATCATGTATAAAGAGTGTGTGGATTACAATTAATTTAGTAGGAAGCAAAGCACGGGGTAAACTGGGGGTAAACAGGCAACCAGAATTTACATAAAGCTATACAGGGAAATAGTTTAGGGATACCAAGGTGGGGATTGCAAATCCGCTATCCCCGGTTCGAATCCGGGAGGGGCCTCTTAAGTTATAGAACCCATTTTTCAACAAATTATTATGATTCAAATCAAGACAGCAATTCGCAACTTTTTAGTTTAA
>Ga0194055_10002918_pt1 | contig 13395 bp, 15 predicted proteins | sample SepL449m_MetaG_FD_155482 | JGI IMG/M metagenome (GOLD analysis project Ga0194055, IMG submission 155482) | Anoxic zone freshwater microbial communities from boreal shield lake in IISD Experimental Lakes Area, Ontario, Canada - Sep2016-L442-9m | ecosystem: Environmental > Aquatic > Freshwater >... | reverse complement strand
CTTCCACTCTTAGTGCATCGGCAATGGGTGCATCTACAAAAAGGTCTACGATGGGGCATTGGATTGAATATTTTGGGTTTTATCTCATTTACAGACGACCCAATTAGAGTCTTCAATCAATGGCTCAAGTTTGCAATTGGTTACAATGACCCAGAAAAATTTTATGGATCAAATCGAGCAAACGTCTCACCCATCAACTTAATTTCGAAGGTCTTCAACCTTCCGATCTCATCTATAAATAAACTCTTAGACACGAATCTTCATCTGGATGCCTTCTCAACTTTGGTGGTTATCACTTTCGCAATAGTCTTACCGCTATTTATAATCGGCAAAAAATCAGACCTATTCGGATTGACAGTCATTTCACTCGTGATGTCATCGATATTCATTCCAACTTCCAACTATTACTATCAAGTATTTGCCGTCGCAGTCGCAGCGCTAATCATCCGCACGCCTTTAAAATTCACTAGTCAAACAGGCGGAGTATTGGATGAAGTCAATTTCGTCAGCCGATTTGGCCCGTTAACCAAATGGTCTGTCCTTGTGGCGACCGCTAATTCATGTTTTAATCTGGCGATTTCTGACAACGTACTTCCATTCCGTGAGAACAATCTACTCGCGCCAGGAAACATATCTCGTGTTTTAGTCGGGCCAGTTTGGGTATTTGTCATTATCTGCATCGTCGTAGATTCTGTATCTACCTTTCGCAAGCTCGGAGTTGAGTAATGCAGCCCAGAGACCCAACTTCTAAACCAACCTTCGTTACACAACCATTTCTGCCTCCGCTTAGTGAGTTACTTCCTTCGCTGGAGAAAATATGGGAAACCCGAATTCTGACAAACGGCGGGCCCTTCCACCAGGAATTGGAAGCCGAATTATGTCGATACCTAGGCGTGAAATATGTTTCTCTCTTTACAAATGCCACTGTTGCGTTGATTACAGCATTGCAGGCCCTAAAAATAAGTGGTGAAGTAATTACTACTCCATTCTCGTTTGTCGCTACGTCTCACTCGCTTTTATGGAATAACATCACACCTGTCTTCGTAGATATTGATAAACAAACACTTAATCTCGATCCGACAAAAATTGAAGCCGCAATCACTTCCAAAACCACAGCGATTATGCCAGTTCATTGCTATGGCAACCCGTGTGATGTCGATGCAATTGAATTAATTGCGCGAAAGTACAATCTAAAGGTTATTTATGATGCCGCACACGCGTTCGGAGTTGAGTGCCATTGCGGGAGTGTTTTGAATCACGGAGATTTATCGATACTGAGCTTCCATGCCACCAAGGTATTCAATACTTTTGAGGGTGGAGCCATTGTGTCGCCGAACCTTGAGATGAAGACCCAAATTGATTACTTAAAAAATTTTGGAATTGATGGTGAAACATCCGTAATTGAGGCAGGCATCAACGGCAAGATGAGTGAATTCAACGCGGCTCTTGGACTATTGCAGTTGAAATACATTGATGAATTAATTGAGCAACGCAAACAAATTGCACTCACATATCAATCGCAGCTCCAAAGAGTTACGGGAATCCAAGTTGTTGGCCCATTCGATCAAATAAAGGCCAACTATTCTTACTTCCCGATCCTGATTACCGATGAATATCGTATGTCTCGCGATGAATTGTACGAATCGCTGAAATCCATAGGTATTAACACTCGACGCTATTTTTATCCATTAATTTCAGAGTTCCCGATATATCAAAACCTTCCATCCTCGGACAAATCTAACCACCCTGAGGCATTTAAATTGTCAAACCAAATACTATGTCTTCCCATATTCCCGGGTATTCAAACATCAGTAGTCAAGAAGGTATGTGCATTAATAGAAGGCGACTAGCTTAATGGGGTTTTTGTATTTGAATAATGCATATAAAAGTAAATTTGATCGGCGGGTTGTGGTCGATTATTCGCCATTCGAATTTGGCCCAATTACCAATGTTGCAATAGAAAGTCCTACTCCAAAACCACAGAGAACATTAATTCCTTCATTCAAATCACTCAAGCGATTTTGTAACAAAATTGGTATTGAAGAAGAAACTGTGTTCCCGATTTGCTCTAGATTTCTCTCCACTCCACCGGAAGGAGCAATTCGTTGGTCAAGGCTATCAAGAACCAATTTGCTAGCTTGATGCATAAACCATCTGGAAACATCCGAAGAATTAATTCCACATCTATCAAGTGCGATCTTTATTTCAGATGGAACACATTTTTTGGCGAAAAGCAGAACGTCAGCTCCAGCCATATAGAGAAATTCCTTCTCGTTATACGCTGGCACTTTATGAAACAGGAATTTACTACCTGATCCATTTGTAAGATGTGATTCTGCGAGAATATTTAGTTTTGGTTGCGATGAAATCCAGGTTGCAGTAGCGGCATCACTAAACAATAACGAAGTTGAGCGATCGATCGGATCCAATTTTGATCTGTAAGTATCCGCACATACGATGACAACGTTCTTGAACTGTTCTACGAGCTTTGTAGAAAGGGATAGTGCTTGAACAAATCCAGAACAACCCTGTGCCAAGTCAAAGGCCATGATTGACTCTGGTAGATCGCAACTTTCCTGAAGCAAACAGGCTCCGCTGGGCAAGAAGTGGCTTGGGCTCTGCGAAACATAAATCAAGCACCCAACTTCATTCCTACCTAAATCGTTTTCATTGAATAATTTATTCAACGCTCGAGTGGCAAGTTCAATCGCTGAGCCAGAGGTTTCAAATACTCTTTCGATTCCCGTTTTGGAAATTACATTATGAAAGTCTGGATACTGATCTCTCAGTGATATTTGGATTTCGCCAAATTCACTTGAAATCGCGCGTATGGCAAAACCCATGATTTACTGCTTACAGACCAGCATTCCTTAATAGTTTGTAGATTTCAGAAACGGATAACGCTGATGCCAATTCAGCAACTTTTTCGGTGATGTCGTCATAAGCCAAGTCAAGCCGAGCCAAAATTGAAATCTGACCCAAACTGTCCCATTCGTCTATCATCTCGCTTGTGGTCTCTGCATTAATTCGATCGCTTGAAACTTCTAGTGCCAGTGAAATTTCATTAATTAATTCAGCAATGTCCATAATGCTCCCTTAGGTGAAGTAGCCGCCATCACATGGTATCACAGCCCCATTAAGGTCGCTATTAGTCAGAACGAATTTGACGGAGCCGGAGACATTTTCAAGTTTGACGAAAGATCTACTCGCAGTTTTTTGAATCATTTCCTTTAAGCGCTTTTCTGGCACCGAATTCTTCAGTCCGAATGGTAATACTCCAAGTGCAATGACGTTCGCATTAATTTGAAAACGACCATATTCAATTGCAATCCCTCTAACTAGACCATTAAGCGCATATTTTGCGGAGGAATAAATTGTTGAACCAACATCTCCAGACAGAGCTCCAGAAGATGAAATGAAAGCCATGGAGATTGGAATTCCTCTATATTTCCGAATAACCAAATTTGCGAAATAGGCATTAACTGTAAAATTGATATCTAAGAGTTGCTTAATTTCTTCCCCAGATGAATTTATAAATAATTGTGTATCTTTTGCACCTGTGAAGCTAACGAGACTTACGCGGCTGACGCTGCTTCTGACTGGTAATAAAATTGAGTCGAAAGTTTCCTGTAGCGACTCGTAGTCGGTGGAATCATAAACATTTGCTTGATGGGTGTCGCCGCCGTGTTCAATTGTCCCAATTTGAGTTGAAAAAACAATACACTTTTCATGGAGGTCCATACTTGCAACTACGTTCTGCGCCAAAGCAGAGCTGCTGCCTACAACAATTAACAAACTTGGCTTTTGGTCTCGTTCCAGACGGGGAATATTCAACTAGGTATGAACTCCAATTTCCTTTTTAGGAACTTGCCATTTAGTGGGTCGGAGAAAACGGGGTTGTAAAATAGCGAAACCTGATCAGTGTGATAATGGGTCACTTGTGACCGCCTAGAGAGCATAGGGTCCTGACAAACTGGAGATCCGTGCAGCAGATTCGCAAGCCAAATAATTACATCACCCCTTTTCATTTCTGGGGTTTGAACTTGAACTTCTTTTAATTTCAAATCGTCCTGCACCCAATTTTCATATGCTCGATAGAAACTAGAGACATCTCCCAAACTTCGCGCAATTGGTAAACCAATTTCTGAATACATAAACTCTGGCCACAAATGTGACCCAGGTACAACTTGAATTGGTCCAGAAAGTGGATCTATGTCCTCGAGGGCTACCCATGCTGCGGCCAAATGAAACGCAGGTGACGTACCAAAGTGCACATAATCCGAATGCAACGGTTGTTGTGTCGATCTTAAAAAGTTTATTGTCGAAAAAGGTTTTACTAGGGCTTTAAAATGTTCGGTCAAGAGATTTACAATCTGGGGCTGAAAAGCTAACCGCCTTGCGGCCTCTGAATGTTTCCATGACTCCACTATTCGGGGTGCGTCATTGTAGGAATAAAACTTCGAATTAGTTCTAAATGAACCATTAAGAACAAGTTTCTCGACATCATCGTTAATTTGCTCAATCATTAAATCAACATCGGTCAACTTAAATATTGCAAATCCATCAGCTTGCAAATCCTTTAATTGCTCTTGAATCTCAAGATTTTCATCGTTCACAAATTGCTACCTCAGTGTATGCAAGACGCTTACCGTACTTCTTTTGTGTTTCAATACCGAATTGCTTTTCCATATCGTCCAGAGTCGAGGCGTGGTTTACAATCTCTTCGGGAATCGGCCACCATACTCTATGAACGTATGTAATTGTCCTGAAAATGCCCTCCAGTAATTTACGATGCTCCGTCGCGTTAGCCAGAGAGATTACCGGGGTAACATAAATACCATTATTCTTCAGTCGATTATTCAAATCCTGCAATATTTCTCGCGAATTGGCTAATCCATCATCCCCGGCATCACAGGGAACTCCGTCATACCAAGGAGAAATCTTTGCAATGGCATCAGATATTCCTGCAACGTCGTTGATTATTAAATCAAATTGCGAATCAACCCATGGTTTCAGGCCTGATCCCACCCGGAATACAGCATTCGGAATGGTTGTCTTTAGCTTGTTCTGCGCTAACTCAACTGCTTCTTCAGATACATCGGACAAAAAGAATTTTGCTTTCTCCGCCTGAATCTCAGATCCTATCTGTTCAGTTATCCACCCTGATCCACATCCGATTTCAAGCACATAGCCACTTAGCGTTCCAACCCTCCCGCTTACTGCCTTAACTAACAGCTTGCTAGTTAAATTAGGAGTGAAAACTGCCATATAGGTTAGATTAGTCTATTTTTCTAAACGTGAATATACAAGTGATTCCGCAATTACATACGGTAATCTACCTCGCTGATTATCATAAATTCTCCATAGATATTCACAGATAAGTGCGAGCATTAAAGTAATGATGCTTGTCGAGAACAAAATTGCGACCATAATTGGTGCCCAACCAGTAGATGGAATCAAACCTGTGATGCGCGCAACTATTATCCATGCACCGTAGAAAAAGGTCATAAAAGTCATCAAGATGGATATAAGAGAAAAGAAGTGAACCAGCCCTCTCGCTGAATCAATAATCGCATCAACAAACAACTTAAGCCGCAAACTTTGAGAGTAGCCAGATTTACCATAGGGGCGTTGTCCCCGATGGTAATTCACTGTTGCGAATTTGAAACCTGCGTGCAAGATATCTCTCTGTAAGAACCTGTGGTGCCCTGACATTTCATTCACATTATTCAGAACGCGTCGAGTCATGAGCGAAACATCAAACCAAACTGCCCCATCACGGCCGAGTGACTTCTTCAATAACTTTGACGCCACTTTGCTAGTCAAACTTCTCGAGAAACTATCAGATCGAGATTCGCGTTCTCCTAATACAATCTCAAAACCTTCTGAATATTTCTCTAACAGTTGAGGAATTAAATCGACTGGATCCTGTAGGTCTGCAGACATATTGATGATTAGATCACCTGTGCAATTCTTCCAGCCCGCCAATAAGGCCCCCACTTGACCGAAATTTCTCGATAACTGAATTGAGAGAACATCGAAATTTCTATCAGAGTTTGATGTCATGACCTCCCAAGAGTTGTCCCTTGAGCCATCATCAATCATGACCACTTCGAAGTTGTAGAGCATGAATAAATGCTGCGAAATTACATCAATCTTCCCCAAAATAATGGGGAGGCTTAACGAATTGTTAAACACCGGGAGAATGATTGAGACTTTTTTCATTACTTCAAGATTATAAGTTCAAAAAGCCACTAGTTTGTGCGGAATGCAACATATAGGGTGAAACCATGGCGCCCAATCATCGAGCTCAAATCGCTTTAGGCGGGGAGTTTCCACTATCCAGTTTTACAAAAAACTCTTTGGCATTGAACAAGGCCGATCCTTCTCCTGGGGCCATCTATTTTGAAAGTGGGCGCGACGCGATTCGAGCGCTGTTAACCATCTTCCCAAAACGACAAATACTTGCTAGTTCATACTCTTGTGAGACGGTAATCAGCGCTCTTGGCTGGTCAAACGGAGAAAATCTCAAATTGTTATCAATAGATTCGACCATGTATCCTGACCCTCAACTCATTAAAGATCAACTCCTGAGCCAAGCAGGAGATTACTCAAATAATCTCTTTTTCTTAGGGAATCTTTGGGGCACCCCTTACCCACTTGAACTCATTTCTTTTCTAAAGTCATTCAGGGAGGGAGGTGGAATTGTTGTAGAGGACATTACTCACAAATTTGACTTAGGGCCAATAGCTGAGGTTGATGGTTGGATCTGTTCCGTGAGGAAATGGTTCGGTACCAGTGGACTTGCAACGCTTAATTTGTACCACCATGGATTTACTGCCGACCAAGATAATTTGCGCGTCGCACCCCTTATGTCAAGACGTCTGATTTTAATGAAGTCCCTAAACTACTTTCCACGGCAATCAGTTTTCCGGCGTCAAATTATCGAAAAATTGCGCAACTCTGATGCAGCATTAGGAAGCAGCAACCCGATTTCATTGGCTTCCAAAAATGAAATTGAACGTTTCGCGCATCAAGATTGGCATCGAATATTTGCAGCTCGAATAAAAAATAAATTAGTTTATGAGCAACAATTGCAGCAAAATTCATTGATCCAAATTATAAATCCAACAACAGAAAACTTAAGTTCATTTCCAACCACAATTAAGATCTCTAAGGGAAATAAGAGTTTGCGTATTTTTCTGCGTTCGAAAAACATATTCGCAGCAAACCTTTGGCCTTTGGGGCAATGGAGCATTGCGCATCCAGAAGCAACTTGTCTTTCGGATTTGACACTTACGTTACCCAGTGATCAACGTTTCGATTCTGGATCTTGCGCTCGAGTTGTTGACGTTATAAACCAATACCAAAAAATGAATCCACCGTCAAGGATGATTTAGAGAACAGAATCTACTTTGACAAACCTTGACGAAAGCGGCTTTCATTCTGCTCAAGTATTTGAAGATTTCGTGAGCCAATTCTTACCAAGGGACTCCCCGAAACAATTGCACCTGCCGCAACTCGCCCAAGTACAACTGACAGTGCGGCAATTGATGATCCTTCTCCGATTTTGGATCCAGGCAAAATTACCGAGCCTGTCCCAACTGCAACGTGCTTATTAAGTCGAATGGGCAAAGAGGTGACACGTCTGAATTCTCGACTAACCGTTGGGTTTGTCAACCAACCTCCAGAGTAGTCATCGCATTCACTCAATATATGGACCGAAGGCGCTAACCCTACGAAGTCTGACAGAGTTATGCCTGCCGCAGCGTGCAAAATACAACCACGACTAATATGAACAAAATTTCCAATAATAAGTTCTCCTGGACCTGCAACCATCTCGGTCGCTGCATCAATTCGGACATGAGAACCAATACGGATTGATGAACATCTGTACAGGGACACCGAATCGTCTATCAGGACATTTTCACCAATTGACTGAAAACCTTTTCGTCTCAGTTGACGATTGCTCATCCAGGTCATTTTCCACTCCGATGTCGTTTTAATCAGACAAAAAATTTAAGACTAAAAAATGTAAATTCGCTAATTGCGCTCACAAACAACATAAATACTTGAACATAGTTCCGGAATTACCTTACCCAGCTCAACACAACCCTCTAGGTATTCGGCTCCGATAATCCCCGTTTCAATTGCCTGATCAAGCTGAAAATTCGCTAGACCTTTAAAAAAGACACCAACTTCGGCAATAGTTTTCATTCCCGAGTTATGAACACTTTGTTTAAGATCCTCAAGATCGTAAGTTCGATAGTGCCCGTGTTCTCGTTCGGAGTCAGTTACTCCTTTTTTAGAGGAAATAATTCCTCCAGCAACCGCAATCTGTCTAGAGGCGGCATTTGCGTTTGGTACTACTACAAAGAGTCTTCCGTTTTCATCTAGTAATGACCTAATCGCAGTTAAAGCCATGACATCGTCCTCAATGTGCTCAAGAGTGTGCATTAAAAATATGTTCTGAAAACGACTTGCGGATAAATAGTCTTCAATTTTGCAGTGGTTAATAACTGCCTCAGGAACAACTGTCGAAGTAATATTAATATTCTCAATTTCCGGTTCAACGATCACCAAATTTTGGAATCTATTGAAAAGTATTGAACTCATGCGTCCATGAAAGCAGCCGATTTCGAGTGTTTCCCCGTCTCTAAAGTGAACTTCCAGAGCCTCAACAATCCACTTGTGCATTAAGTAGTCAAATTTATATGTGTATAAACCGCTCTCTATTTTCATTTCCGCCCTTATCTTGAATCAATTTGTCAGAGTAAATCGCTGCCCTTTGGGAAAGTACCAATCCTCTAGAGAATTTGGTGTACGGCTTCCATAGCCGAGTAATTGTTTCTGAATATCGCTCAGAGCCGAAGTGTCATATTCACTTAAGCCGCCTAGGTAGTTGAATTGTGGTTTTATCCAAGGCCGGCTCAGCATAATACTTACAGCTCTACGATTACTGCCTGACAAATTGGAACCTGCTCGATGAAGCATCCGTGAATCCCAAATCAACAAATCTCCTGCTTGACCACAAATTTGTAGACCTTTATCATTCGTCGCGATATCAGAGTTGAATTTACGTAAATTCTTTGGATAAATCCAAGTTGCTCCGTTTGCTTCTGAAAAATCATCAACAAAGACCAGCAAATTGATCAGACTGGGCAGTTTTTCATCACTAAAAAATTTTTGGTCTACATGATTGCGGTGATGATACAGGCCACCATCAGATCTGTTGTTATTAATGCCAAAAGTATGAACAATCGGTTTGACCCCCAACTGCAAACCAAAGAGTTCTATCGGTTCAAGTTCATTCAAGAAAATCCGCCAATGTTTTTGGACTAAAACATGGTGTGCAAGAGAACCAGACTCGGTAGGTCTATTGATATCGAGAAACTGTTTCCAATATTCCAAATCTGAATCAATCCAGTTTCTCATGTCATTGACTAATTCTGGCGAAAACTGCTGACGAAGGACTAGATAACCAAGTTTGGAGAACGTATTTAGCTCAGATTGCCAGTTTTTGTCAGTTGGAATAGTTTCGTTCAAGTTTTATTCCTTTCTAAAAAACGCTAATGCCTCACGCTAACAGTACATAATCTTGAAGCAGCCGAGACTTGATTTCGTTTACTTGATTCATCATCAAAACATCAAGAATTGATAATCCAGGCAAAAACGAAGAGGTCGACTGAGGATATTCGGTTAGATGAGCTTCTAAAAATAGTAGCTCCAGCCCTCTTGCCTCAAATTCTTGTTTATTGTAAAGAGACCTACCATTTTGTGGATTTATATATGTCTTGGCACCCAGTTCTTGACAGATTTTGATTACTCGATCTTTTCCTTGCAAGCCTTGAGCAGCATGGATGTCGGATGAAACGACTATGGGAGTTTTAATTTCCAGATATTCATTCACTACTTCTATTGAGTTGAGAATAAATAAGAATAAGTTTCGTTCAGCGAAATTGAATATTTTTTCCATTTGTTCAATTACAAATGGGAAATTTGGGGCTTTTCTATATGCGTTTGTGATTTGGTTGATGGTCGACTCGGGATCGTAACTCGATGATATATTCCGATCGCTGATATTTAGGAAACCAGACACTCGTTCTAGAGGAATACTAAGTTTTTGTTCGGCTCCGTTTGTCTGAAATCGATTTCGATTGATCCATCCCTTCTTTGTGTATTGCACATCGTCGAAGACGACAATGTAATCGACGGAATTTATTAACTGAAAATACCCGATATACGGCAAAAGGTAGGGCTGAAGTATCCCTACGCGCATCAGTAACTTCCCTTCTAATTTATAAATGTTACGTCGGTCCATCAACGTCTTTGTCTTCAGAATTTTGGTTTCTGGGCAATCATAAATACTGTGAGTCCGTACGGCAACGGTGCGAGTTTGCTGATAAATGACTCAATCGAGAAAACAAATTTCATTATTGTATTAACAACTTTGTTTGACGATTGTTCACTTTGAACTGTCTCAAATACCTGCTGTTCAGACTTTCTAATTCCAAGTCGAAATGGAATAGACCGAAGTAAAAACGCTGGCAGTACCAATGTTAAAAACAGATATCTAGATTTAATTGGAGTAAAACCTGATCTACTGATTACTTCATTAATTGTTCTCATGCTGTAACGCCGAAAGTGGCCAATTGACTTGTCCATTTCTCCCCAAAGCCATTGGCCACAAGGGACCGTGACAAGCAGATATCCACCAGGTTGAAGTGTTCGATACATCTCATCTAAAAGTTGACTTGGGTTTTCTATGTGCTCAAGAACATCAAAAGCTCCATACGCCTTAATTGATTCTGGCGGAAAATTCACAATTTCAAGTCGGCCACATAAGGTTTGAATTCCTTTTTTCTGAATTGAGGTTGCGCCAGCCTTAAGAGGTTCGATTGCGGCAACCTCAACGTCATTTTGCGCCAAGAATCCACATACCGATCCAGTTCCTGCTCCGACTTCTACGAGTTGACCTAGTCCAAGTTTTTTCATCTCTCTAAGAATTTCATTAGACCTATGCATCACCCAGTAACCACTATCAGTCTCAGTGTTGTACTGCTCATACATGTCTTTGGGGTAACTAATTTCTACATCAAGCGGATCTAGGTACTCAATAATTCCATCTGACCCTGGTTTGTTAATGATCCACCCTCGCTCGATCGCTGTATTTAGTGGGGCTGTCATGCACACAATCCTACTCATTGCAGATATTTGGAAATAGACTCATAGTGTGGTTCTGGAAAATTCAATATGAATACGCCCGACCTGTTGTCTCGCCTGCATACATGCTTTGCAGACGTAAATGATTCACGAATACTGCTTACAGGTGGAAGTGGGTTTGTAGGCAAGTGGATGTTGCATACCGCCAAAATTGTCCAGGAGAACTCGGCGACCAAGATTGAGATCGTTGTGCCAACGAGGCGTCTAGCTGCCGATCACGTGCAAACAGCGATTGCAATTGGTTGCCCAAATGTTTCTTGGGTAGAAGGTGATTTCTTGAACGATCAGCTTGATCTTGGGCAGATTGACATGATTATTCATGCCGCAACGCCTGCCTCTGCACAGTTGAATGCTGAAAATCCATCCAAGATGTTGCGCATCAACGTGGAGGCAATGGAGTCGGTATTGCGTTATGCGAGCGATAACAAACCGCTGCTCTTCACTTCGTCCGGTGCCGTATATGGCACACAACCTCAATCTGTCAGTCATATTGCAGAAGGAAATGTCGAGCCGAATCCACCATCTGAACAACTCAATGCATATGCACAAGGAAAGCAGATCGCCGAGCGAATGTGCAAAGAGGCTGGAAGCAGTGGACAGTGCTCGCCCATCATCGCCCGATTGTTTGCTTTCGGTGGTGAGTACCTACCTCGTGACACACATTTTGCGATTGGTAATTTTGTTCAAAATGCTTTAGACCGACAACCAATTGCCATACAGGGCGACGGTCGAGCACGACGTTCGTACTTGTATGGGGCAGACATGGCCGCTTGGCTGTGGAGTGCACTTGTACATGGCGAAACTGCAAGCCCGTTTCACATTGGTTCTGAAGACTCAGTTTCTATTTTGGAATTGGCTCAAACTGTGGCAACCGTTTCTAGTGAACTATTGAATTACGTTCCAGAAATCACTGTTGCCAAAGAGATCGACCTGTCAGAATCCGTTCATCAATACGTACCAGCAAATTCGGATACTAGAAAAGCCTTACGAGTATCTGAGTGGACGTCGCTTACGGAAATGATTAGGCGCACAATGTTGCACGCAACTACCTAGCTTGACTTGTTGAGAATCTTCCAGCGAGCCTCAAGCATGTCAATGCGCTTGGCATCTTCGCGCTCGATTGAGCCGTAGTAATCACGCTTGTTCATGAGCCACAACATCTCAAAGTGCACGGCATTCAGCAATCCGTTTTCAATATTGTCGCTCTGAATTGCCTCGCCGGCAAACACAACTTTGCGAGTTTCAAAACGGGTCAGCAATACTTTTTGCACTCGGCGCAAACACTGCACGGAGTCTTTGGAAACTCCACCACCAACGACCAGCTGGAGCCCGGCCGCTTTGCATACTTCTGCTGTTGCAATTACGTCATTCATCACTTGATCATCATTGATGCTGTCGCGATTAAGCCCAATTGATCCAGAGAAGTCAACGCGCCCAAAGACCATTCCTTGCACACCACCCTTGGCTTTGGCAACGTTGGCAAGTTCTTGGCGATGTCCGAACGCGGTAATCGTTTCGACGTTGAACAAAAACTCGGTGTCTTGCTGCTCGTCGGCCGTATACACCTGGTTTTTTGCTGCTACATACTTGCTTAATGCGTATGGAGACTCGACCATCGGGGCGACGATGTAGCGAACACCAATCTGCTTTGCTTCAAGCAAGTCACGAATAGCTTCACAGCCACCAATCTTGACCGTCAGCTCCAAGTCTGCTTTGTGGGCTATCTCGATCAGGCGCATGAGTTCTTCGATACGTGTTCCCTCTGCCTCAAACTCAGCTTTTACTGACACATACCCGTAACTGTCACGGCCTTTTTTGAGGATTTCCACCATCTCGCGCTCAGTCTTGTTCATATATAAAGTCTAACCAATCAGAAATTGAGGCCGAGTTCTTTCGCTACTTCGTTAGACAACAAAGGCGTCATCCTGTGCAGTGGTGCAGATTCCATTGACCCCGAAGCAGTAACTTGACTTGCAATTTTCGGAAAGTATGTTTGTTCTGGATGTACCGGAACAACATACAAACATGGGTCATTGTTATTCCATGACTCGAGAAATCCTGGATCTGATTGGAACCCTTCGCTCAAAGTCATTGAGCTAGTGCCAAACGCTTTCGCAAGTACTTGCCAGTCTGGAAAACCAAGGCCTGACTCGATGTCGCAGCCCAAATATG
>Ga0194055_10002917_pt1 | contig 13399 bp, 12 predicted proteins | sample SepL449m_MetaG_FD_155482 | JGI IMG/M metagenome (GOLD analysis project Ga0194055, IMG submission 155482) | Anoxic zone freshwater microbial communities from boreal shield lake in IISD Experimental Lakes Area, Ontario, Canada - Sep2016-L442-9m | ecosystem: Environmental > Aquatic > Freshwater >... | reverse complement strand
CGCGGAACATCGCGTTTGGCAGCGCCTCAACGACGTCGCCTTCGAACTCGACTTTCTCTTCTTTTGCCATCAGCGCTGACCGTAGCAGTCGCTTCGCCCGTTAACCGGGCGTTACGCCGCCGGTGCCGGGATCTACTGGAGTTGGCGTAGGTGTTGGCTTTGGTGTTGGCGTTGGCACCGGTGTTGGCGTCGGCTTCGGATTAGGCGGCGCTTCGTACTGGCCGCCGTTGTTCTTGTTGTCCTTCGGCTTCTTGTCCTTCTTCTTCTTATTTTTGTCCTTGGCCAGCGGATCGACTGCGTCGCCAGGCGCGCCCTCGGTTGCGTAGGTGCCGAGGAACTCTTGCGCGACGAATGGTTCCTTCGGATCGGGGAACGGGTCGCAGGCGCGGCCTTCCATCGCGACCTGCATGAAGTCGTGGAAGATCGACGCTGGCGCTTGGCCGCCGAACATTCCGGTTGAGATTGCGGCGTCGGGGAAGCCGACCCATACGGCGGTGTTCAGCGAGGTCGTGAAGCCGTCAAACCAAGCGTCGGTGAAGTTGCTGGTGGTGCCGGTCTTGCCGGCAGTCGGGCAGCCGAGCGCCGCGCCGGTGCCGGTGCCGCCCTGAACGTTTGCCTCCATCGCCTTGACCGCTTCGTGCGTCTGGCCATCGGTGAAGACCTTCACGCGGTCGCGGCGGCCGAGCGATCTGTCGACTGTGCCGTCGGCGAACTCAACCTTCTTGATCGCCACCGGGCGGATTCTCCAACCACCGTTATTGACGGTGACGTAGGCGCGCGTCATCTCGAGTGGGGAGACGCCGTTCGTTAAGCCGCCGAGTCCCTCGGCCGGGTAAGCGTCAAGGTGGCTCGTGATGCCCATGTCGTAGGCCGCCTTGCGCACAGCTTCAGGGCCGACATCGAGGTCGAGCTGCTGGAAGACAGTGTTGTCGGAGCGCACCAGCCCGTCGAAGATTGTTGTCGCGCCCCCGTAGGCGTGGTCGTCGGTCTGAACGTCGATCGGGGTGCCGGTCGCCTTGTCGACGAACTTCAGCGGCTTCGACTCGTAGGTCACCTTGTTGATGTCAACGCCTTGGCGCAGCGCTGCCATCATCACCATCACCTTGAAGGTTGAGCCCGGCTGGCGCTTGCCCTGCGAAGCGAGGTTGAATTTTGAAGCCGAGTAGTCGCCGGAGGAGGCCATCGCCTTGATGTAGCCGCTCTCGGGGTCGATCGAAACAACCGCCGAAGAAGGTGCCCCCGGGTAGCCGAGCTGGCCGGCGATCGCGTTTCGTGCTGCTTGCTGCAGTTTCAGGTCGACCGTTGTGTAGACCTTCATCCCGCCTGCGCGAACGCGCTCGGCGCCATAACGGTTGATCAGTTCGTTGCGGACGTAATCGAAGAAGTAGCCCTCGCGACGCTGCGCGTAGTAACTGTTGCCCTTGACGCCGAGCGGCTGCTGCTGCGCGGAAACCTTCTGCGCTTCGCTGATGTAGCCCTCGTCTGCCATCTGGTTGAGGACTTGGTTGCGGCGTTGGCGTGCCAGTTCGGGAGCGAGGAACGGGTTGTACTGCGACGGCGCTTGCGGCAGCCCGGCTAGAAGGGCCGATTCAGCGAGCGTCAGCTTGTTGGCCGGCTTGTCGAAGAAGACTCGAGCTGCTGCCCCCACTCCAACGGCGGTCTGGCCGCCGACCGTGCCGTAAGGAACGTTGTTGAGGTACTCGGTCAGGATCCAGCGCTTGCCGGCCGCGCCGGGGTGCTTGCTTTCAAGGTCTGTCGCCAGCTTCGCCTCGCGGATCTTGCGCGTGATCGTGCGCTCCTTGTTGCCCTTAAAAAGGTTTCGCACCAGCTGCATCGTCAACGTTGAGCCGCCTTGGACCGTCGCCCCGCTGGAGACGTTCTTGACTGCCGCGCGCACGACTCCTTCGTAGTCGACGCCGTTGTGTTTGAAGAAACGACGGTCCTCGATCGCGACCGTCGCGTTACGCATCTCGTCGGTCATCGCGGCCTCGTCGATCGGCGTGCGAAGCACGTCGCCCTGGATGAAACCAAGCCTCGTGCCATCAACTGCGTAGACGGTTGAGGTTGCCCCCTGCTCACTTGGCTTCAGCTCTGAAAGCTTGGGCGCCGAAGAGGCAACCGACGCGAGGTAGCCAAAACCGCCGAGAACAGCGATGAATGCGGCCGCTCCGCCGATCGCAAGCAAGGCAAAGATCGCTCGCCCGGCACCTGCCTGGCTGCGACGACGACGAAGTTTTCGGCTGCGTAGGGACACTTAAGTAGTTGTTCGCGGCAGTCTGGTCGGCACCTGCCAAAAGTGCCCATATCTACAGCGAAGTAAGACAATTCTAGCTGGTGAGGTGGCACCTGAGCGCCGCTTGACCGGCAGGTGAGAGCTGTCGATCAGGGAATATCACTCAGAGAATGGCCAGCTCGCTGCCAACCGACCTGCCGGAGATCATCTCTATTGACGCCCTCGGCACGCTGATCGAGGTCGTCGACCCGGTCGGCGGCTTGGTCGATGCGTTGGCTAGCCGCGGCATCACCGTCAGCGCCGATCAAGCTGGCAGCGCATTGGGCGCGGAGATGTCTTACTACCGAGCCAACAGCGCTTTCGCCGGCAGCCAGGAAGCGCTCGACGAGCTGCGCGATCGCTCGACCGAGGTGCTCGCCGAAGCGCTGCCCGGGTCGGCGTCAGAGATCGGCTTCGCGGCGATGCGTGAGTCGCTCGGCGAGGCGGTTCGGTTTGCTCCCTTCCCCGAGGTCGTGGCCGTCCTTGACGCGCTGCGCGCGGCCGGCGCGCGGCTCGTGATCGTCAGTAACTGGGATATCTCGCTCTACGAGGTGCTTGATCAGCTCGGCTTGCGCGAGCGCGTCGATGGCATCGTTATCTCGGCCGAGGAGGGGCTGGCAAAGCCCGATCCGGAGCTGATCTACCGTGCCATCAGCAGAGTTGGCGGCAGCAGCGATTCGAGCGTCTGGCACGTTGGCGACGATCCGGCCTCCGATCTGGAGATGGCGCGGGCGGCGTCTGTGCTTCCTGTGCTGATCGATCGCTACCAGCAGTACGGCGATCTGAGCGACGCGGTTGTGCTCGATTCGCTTGCGGGTCTAACGCCTGCCGGTCGCTAAGGTTGCCGCCGATGTCGACCGCTTACCCCGAGGGGCTGCCAGCGCCGTTTGTTCACCCCGCCCCGCCGCGGCCGCCGGAGCTTCCAGACGGCATTGAGCCAACTTCGCTGGCGCCAAACTGGCGCGCTTGGATGGGCTTTTCGGCGCTGCTGGTTGGCTTCGTGGCGGCCGCTGTTGGCGCTGTGATCCTGACGCTGATCGGTGGCGCCTTCGATGGCTCAGTTGTCGCCAGCGGCAAGCTCGCCAACCCGTCGCCGGCGGTCAACATTCTCGCGACCGTCGTTCAGGATCTCTGCCTGATTGGCGCGGCGCTGATCTTCGCGCGGATCGCTGGGCGCCCGCGGCCTTGGGACTTCGGGCTACGCGGCACGCGCTTCTGGCCAGCCGTCGGTTGGGCGCTAGTTACCTGGGCAGCATTCCTGATCGTCACCTTGGCTTGGGTCAAGCTGGTCGGAGCCAACAACGCGAGCGAGAAGCTGCCGAGTGAACTGGGAGCCGACAAGAGTCGCTTGGCGCTGATCTGTGTAGGCGTACTCGTCTGCGTCGTAGCGCCGCTGGCGGAGGAGTTCTTCTTCCGCGGCTTCTTTTTCACGGCGCTGCGCTCATGGAAGGGAATCTGGCCAGCGGCGCTCGTTACTGGCCTGATCTTCGGCGGCATTCACGCTGGATCATCGGACATCGCCTTCCTTCTTCCGCTCGGTTTCTTTGGCTTCTCGCTCTGCCTGCTTTATGCGAAGACCGGTTCGCTCTATCCCTGCATTGCGATTCACGCAGCCAACAACTCGATCGCTTTCTGCTCCTCGCAGGGCTGGGGCTGGCAGATGGCGCCGGTGCTGGTCGGCACGCTGGCGTTTGTAGCCCTCGTCTGTTGGCTTGTGCGGCTGGCGGCCGGACCGACGCCGGCCTGGGCGCTGAGCTGACGCAATCCGGGGGATGCGCCCGTACAATCCGTCGGTGCCCAACCGTCGACTCGCCCTTGGTCTCTCGCTTCTGTCGCTTGCGCTGCTCGCCTTGCCAGCGGCTGCCTTTGCGCAGGATCCAGCTCCGTCGCCTGATCCGGCGCCGGTCACTCCAACCAAGGCGACGATCAAGCTTGGTTTCACCGGCCTGACGCAGCGCCAGGTACTGGCCGGTGAGGACTGGACAATCAAAGGCCGAGTCAGCAGCTTTGTCGTAGGCCAAAAAGTGACGCTCAGCATCACTCGGCGCGGGCGCAAACTGATCACGCGCACGCTCGCGATCACGCAGGACGGCTCGCTCGGCCGGTTCTCGCTTCCGATCAAGCTGACCAAGGGTGGGCGTCTAACGATTCGAGCGAGCCATGACGCGACGCCCGAGATGGCCGCCGCGCAGTCGAGCGCGGTCCGCGTTCGAGTCGTCTCGCGCTACGCGAGCGCCGGCGACCGTGGCCTCGCCGTCAAATACCTCCAGAGCCGGCTCTCAAGGCTTGGCTATGTAGTCGGCAAGCGTGGCTATTACGACTCGCGCACCGGCCGCGCAGTTCTAGCCTTCCGCAAGGTCACTGCGATGGCCCGCAACTACGTCGCGACGAGCGAAGTCTTCAGTCGCCTCGCTAAGGGTTGGGGTCGCTTCAAGGTCCGCTACAGGGATCACGGCCGCCACGTTGAGGGCGACATCACACACCAGGTGTTGGCGCTGATCGAGCACGGCAAAGCTGTGCGGATCTACCCGATGAGCTCCGGTAAGTCCTCAACGCCGACGATTCTCGGCAACTTCACCGTCTACATGAAGGAGCCCGGGACTAACGGCCACGGAATGATCTTCTCGAGCTACTTCATCCGCGGCTACGCGATCCACGGTTACGTCGACGTGCCGCTTTACCCGGCCAGCCACGGTTGTTTCCGGATTCCCCCTCCGGACGCGGTCTCGGTTTACAACTGGATCCACGTCGGCACGCCGGTCGACACCTACTACCGCTAGCGTCGCCTTCGATGGATGCACGCGAACGACTAATCGAAGAGCTGCGCGCCCACGCCTTGATCCTCGGCGAGGTGACCTTGACGAGCGGCGCGGTCGCTCAGTACTACGTCGATTCGAAGCGCGCGATCATGCTGCCGGTCGGCTTTGCCGCGCTCGGCGAGCTAGTAGCGGCGAAGGCCGCCGAGCTCGGCGCCACTGCGGTCGGCGGAATGACGATGGGCGCCGACCCGGTTGCCTGCTCAGCGCTCGCTGCCGGAGCCGACGTGAAGCTTTTCTTCGTTCGTAAGGAGGCCAAGCAGCATGGCCTCGCGCGGCGGATCGAAGGGCCGCTTCTCGACCCCGGCGAGCGTTGCCTCGTTGTCGAGGATGTTGTGACTAGCGGTGGCTCGACCGTCCGAGCAATCGAAGCGGTGCAGGAGGGTGGCCACGAGGTCGTCGGCGTGGTGTCGGTGCTCGATCGACTTGCCGGCGGCGCCGAAGCGATCGAAGCTGCGGCCGGCGCTCCCTACACGGCGCTGACCACGATCGACGACGTTTACCCCGACCGCACAGACCGCTAACCGGAGTAGAGAATGCCCCGACCTGGATTCGAACCAGGGGCCTGCTCCTTAGGAGGGAGCCGCTCTATCCAGCTGAGCTATCGGGGCTAGGCCTCCAGAAGATACGCCGCCGTCACGGCGGTGTGCGCAAAACCCCGATCGGTAGTAGATTTCGCGCTTAGGCTTGAGCTGCTGGCTCGCAGGATTAACGGGGGGCTGAAGAATCGGCGATTGGATCAAGAACGTGGGGAGTTCGGCGTGAGCACCGGCGTGCCTCGGCTCGTTGAGCCTTCATCCGGCCTGACGGCAGCCGACCCGCTCGAGTTCGGCACGATTGCCGGCCGTACGCCCTGGCAGCTTTTCTGGCGTAACTTCAAAAAGGACAGGGTTGCGATCGCCGGCCTGATCTTCATCGTCCTGCTAGTGATCGCAGCGATCACTGCGCCGCTGATCACGAAGCTGATCGGCGCCACGCCACCGAACTTGATCAACACAGATGCGCTCGACTCGTTCGGCACACCGACCGGGCCCAGCTCTGAGCATCTCTTTGGCGTCGATCCGCTCGGCCGCGACGTCCTCAGCCGCACGCTTTACGGAGCACGCGTCTCACTTGAAGTGGCGCTGATCTCAACCGCGCTTGCGACCTTCATCGGAGTTGTTCTAGGCCTCGTTGCCGGCTTTTTCCGCGGCTGGGTTGATTCCGGGATCTCACGGCTGATGGATGTGCTGCTCGCCTTCCCGGCGCTGCTCTTGGCACTTGGGCTGGCGGCGGCCTGCTCACTCGGCGACGGTTGTGCCGTTAGCACGCCACTTCAGGCAGCGGGATTGGCAACGATCATCGTCGGCCTGCTGGGCGCAGCGCTGTCGTTTGCCCGAGGCCGCCGCGAGATGGTCGGGGCCTCGCTCGTCGTGGTTGGCTTCGGACTCTTTTTCCTGCTGATTGGCAGTTTCTTCACGATCAAGATCGAGCCAGGTGCGGGCGTCGTGATCTTCGTGATCACGCTCGTCAGCTGGACCTACATCGCCAGAATCGTCCGCGGCCAAGTTCTCTCGCTGCGCGAGAAGGAGTTCGTCGAGGCCTCACGCTCGCTCGGAGCCTCCGACGCGCGGATCGTCTTCAAGGAGATCCTGCCGAACCTGATCGTGCCAATCATCGTTTATGCAACGCTGATCTTGCCAACCAACATCTTGCTCGAGGCCGCGCTTTCGTTCCTCGGTGCCGGCGTTCAACCACCGAATGCTTCTTGGGGCGCGATGATCGCCGAAGCAACGTCGGTCTTCGATACGGCTTGGTGGTACATGCTCGTTCCGGGGCTCGCATTGCTCTTCACGGTGCTGGCATTTAACGTTGTCGGAGATGGACTCTCCGATGCGCTCAACCCGCGTCAGGAAGGTTCTTGATCGTGGCGACTTTGGTTCAAACACAAACCGGCCAAAAGCCGGGAAGGAAGGTAGAGAGATGAAATCGATCCGCGTTTGTTCAGCCGCGCTACTCGCGTTGATGCTGAGCCTCACAGTTGCTGCCTGCGGCTCAAGCAGCAGCAGCAATACATCAACGAAGGTCGGTGCTGTTCCAGCCGAGCAGTCGCTAACCGGCAAGACCGGCGGCAACCTGACGGTCGTGGCCAGCTCCGACGTCGATTACATCGATCCAGGCGCGGCCTACTACCAGTTCACCTTCATGGTCACGACGGCGACGCAGCGGGCGCTCTACTCGTTCGGCCCGGATGACGCGGTCAATGCCGTCCCCGATCTAGCGACACAGGCGCCCGACGTCTCGTCGGACGGCAAGACGGTCACCGTGAAGATCAAGTCGAACGTCAAGTTCAGCCCACCGGTCAATCGTGCTGCAACTTCCGCCGACGTCAAATACGCGATCGAACGTGCCTTCCTACCGACCGTTGCGAATGGTTACGCAGGCGCTTACTTCGGCGACATCATCGGCGTCAAGGAGTTCCAAGACGGCAAGGCGACCGAGATCTCGGGGATCGATACTCCGAACAGCACGACGATCGTCTTCAACCTAAACCGCGGAACTGGCGGCGTTGTCGCCGGTGCGCTGGCGCTGCCGATCAGCGCACCAGTGCCGAAGGAGTACGCGGCGAAGTTCGACGCCAAGAACCCTTCGACCTACGGCGTCAACCAGGTCGCGACCGGCCCCTACATGATCGAGGCAGACTCCAAGGGCGCCTTGACCGGATACGAGCCCGGTAAGAAGATCAACCTCGTCCGCAACCCGAATTGGGATCGCGCGACCGATTTCCGCAAGGCCTACCTCGACACGATCAACATTGAGGAAGGCAATGACGACACGACCGTCGCCTCGCGTCAGATTCTGAGCGGCAATGGCCAGGTCAACGGCGACTTTGGCCCACCACCACCGGTGCTCAAGCAGATCGTCAACACGACCCCTGATCAGCTTGCGCTGACGCCGTCCGGCGGCCTGCGTTACGTCTCACTGAACACGACGCTGGCTCCCTTCAACAACCTCAACGTGCGCAAGGCAGTACTCGCGGTATTTGACCGCGAAGCGATGCGCGCGACGCGCGGCGGCCCGCTGCTTGGGCCGATCGCCAACCACTTCATCCCGCCAGCGATGGGCGGTTTTGATGAGGCTGGCGGCCTGACCGGTACCGGTGTCGACTTCCTCAAGTACCCGAAGGGCAACCTCGCCTTGGCGAAGGAGTACATGAAGAAGGGCGGTTTCCCATCCGGCATGTACACCGGCAGTCAGCAGTTGCTGATGGTTGGCACCTCTGGCGGCGCGGCTCAGAAGTCCTCTGAGGTGGCGGCGGCGCAGCTTGAGAAGCTCGGCTTCAAGCCGAAGCTGCGGCTCGTAACGCAGGACTCGATGTACACCAAGTTCTGCAACGTGCCGAAGGCCAAGGTCGTGATCTGCCCGAACGTCGGTTGGCTGAAGGACTTTGCCGACCCTCAGACGATCCTCGACCCGACCTTTAACGGGAAGAACATCGTTGACGTCAACAACTCGAACTGGCCGCAGCTAAACGTCGCTTCGGTCAACTCGGCGATGGATAGCGCCGAGGTAGTCGTTGGCGCCAGTGCCCGCAACAAGGCATGGGCCGCCATCGATCGCCAGATCACGGCGCAGGCCCCGGCCATCCCGTGGATCTGGGATGACACGGCAAACATCCGCAGCACCAACGTTGCGGGCGTGATCAACAAGTTCAATAGCAACTGGGACCTCTCCTTCACTTCGCTGAAGTAGAGATTCCGGCAACCGCTACAGCGCCGATGGTCCCTGCCGCAGCCGCGGCGGGGACCGGACGCGCCTCCCCGGCCGTGAACTAATGATTCGCTATATCCTGCGCCGCCTGCTTTGGGTTGTTTTTCTGCTCTTTGCGGTCAGCTTCATCACCTTCGTGATCTTCTATCTGCTGCCCTCCGCCGACCCTGCCGCGCTGCGCGCTGGGCGCCAGCCGAACCCGGCTCTGGTCGCCTCAATCCGACACCAGCTCGGTCTCGACCAGCCCTGGTACGTGCAGTACGGGCGCTACATGAAGAACCTGATCTTCCACTTCGACTTTGGCTTCAGCTACCAGAACGGCGTGCCGGTGCGCCAGCTGATCTTTAGCCGCTTGCCGGCGTCAATCTCACTGGCAGCCGGTGCTGCCTTTCTCTGGCTCGTTGTCGGCATCGGCGTAGGCATCATCGCCGCCGTGCGGCCGCGGACGAAGCTCGACCGCGCCTCGATGGGGCTCGCACTGGTCGGCATTTCGGCGCCGGTTTACTGGCTTGGCCTTGTTGCGCTTTACCTCTTCTCATCCGACATCGGACTGATCCCAATCCTCCCCGGCGCCAACTCTTATGTGCCGCTGAGCGAGGATCCGTTTTCTTGGTTCACGTCGCTGATCATGCCTTGGTGCGTGCTGGCGGTCAGCTTCGCGGCCTTCTATTCGCGGCTGCTGCGCGGCAATCTGACTGAGGTTTTGAACGAGGACTACATTCGCACCGCGCGTGCCAAGGGGCTCTCCGAGCGCCGCGTCGTTTTCCGCCACGGCCTGCGCTCGGCGATCACTCCGATCGTGACGATCTTTGGGCTTGACCTTGGAATCTTGCTTGGCGGCGCGATCCTGACCGAGACCGTTTTCAACATTCCGGGAATTGGCCGGCTCTCGTACTCGTCGATCGTTCGCAGTGACCTGCCGGTGATTCAAGGCACGGTTCTGCTCGGTGCCTTCTTCATCGTCTTCGCAAATCTCTTTGTTGACATCTTCTACGCCTTCCTCGACCCAAGGGTGCGTTACGAATGAGCGCCCTATTGACTGTCAATGACCTCAAGGTCAGCTTCAACACTGAGGATGGCGTCGTCCATGCGGTGGAGGGCGTTTCGTACGAGGTCGAGCCAGGCAAGACGCTCGGCATCGTCGGCGAATCGGGCTCCGGTAAGACGGTTGGAACGCTGACGATCATGGGCTTGACTCGCGCCGCCAATACGCAGATCAGCGGCCAGGCGATTTTCAATGGCGAGGACCTGCTGAGCGCGAGCGAGCAGCAGATGCGCGCGATCCGCGGCGACGAGATCGCGATGATCTTTCAAGATCCGCTCTCGTCGCTGCACCCCTTTTTCACGATCGGCGCGCAGCTAGTCGAGGCGATTCGAGTCCACAACAAGGTCACCAAAGCTGCTGCCCGTACGCGTTCGGCGGAGCTGCTGACGATGGTCGGTCTCTCCGATGCGCGTGACCGCCTGAGTAGTTATCCGCACGAGTTCTCCGGCGGCATGCGTCAGCGAGTGATGATCGCAATGGCGCTCGCCAACGAGCCGCGGCTGCTGATTGCGGATGAGCCAACGACGGCGCTCGATGTGACGGTGCAGGCGCAGATCCTCGAGCTGATCGCCGAGCTCCAAGCAGAGACGGGAACGGCGATGATCATCATCACGCACGACCTCGGCGTCGTCGCTGAAGTCGCCGATGAGATCGCCGTGATGTATGCCGGGAGGATCGTCGAACAGGCCAGCGCAACCGAGCTCTTCGCCAACCCACAGCACCCCTACACGCGTGGGCTGCTGGCCTCGATCCCGCGGCTTGATCGCGACCGCCGCAGCGGCCTCGACCCGATTGCCGGGCGCCCGCCGAGCCTGATCGCGCCGCCTAGCGGCTGCGCCTTCCATCCGCGTTGCCCGCGCGCCTTCGACCGTTGCCAGGCGGAGCTTCCGCCGCTGGAGCCAGCCGCCGCCGGCTCGGAGCACCTTGTCGCCTGCCTACTGAGCCCCGAGGAAAGGAGCGTGAAGCAATGAGCGCCACCGATCCGCTGGTTGAGGTCCGCGATCTTGAGATGCACTTCCCGCTCACGCGCGGCGTGATCTTCCAACGCCAGTACGGCGCCGTGCGCGCTGTTGACGGAATCTCGTTCAGCGTCGCTCGTGGCGAGACCTTCGGCATTGTCGGCGAGAGCGGCTGCGGAAAGAGCACTACCGGCAGGCTGATCATGCGGCTGCTTGAGCCAACTGCTGGCCAAGTCTTTTTCGAGGGCGAAGAGATCACGCACCTTGGGCGGCGCCAGCTGGCGACGCTGCGACGCGACGCGCAGATGGTCTTCCAAGATCCATACTCCTCGCTCAACCCGCGCAAGACCGTCGGTTCGATTATCGCCGAGCCGTTCATCATCCATCGCGAGGCCAGAGACGCCGAAGAGCGGCGCAAGGAGGTCCGCGAACTGATGGATCGCGTCGGCCTCAACCCCGAGCACTACAACCGCTACCCGCACCAGTTCTCTGGCGGCCAGCGTCAGCGGATCGGCGTTGCGCGAGCGATCGCGCTGAAGCCGAAGCTGCTCGTTGCAGATGAGCCGGTGTCGGCGCTCGACGTTTCGATTCAGGCTCAGATCATCAACTTGCTGCAGGACCTCCAGAGCGAGCTTGGGCTAACGCTGATTTTCATCGCCCATGACCTCAGCGTTGTGCGCCACATGTGCGACCGGATCGCAGTGATGTATCTCGGCAAGGTCGTCGAACTTGCCGAATCGGAGCGCTGCTTCTCCGAGCCGCGCCACCCGTATACCGGCGCGCTGCTTGCCTCGGTGCCTGTTCCCGATCCTTCGATCTCGGCTGTTGGCAGTCGTCCGGTGCTCAAGGGCGACGTTCCATCACCAAGCGCTCCGCCTCCCGGATGCCGCTTCCACACTCGCTGCCCAAAGGCCCAGTCGATCTGCTCGCAGCAGGAGCCAGCGCTGAGCGAGATGCCGGGCGGCTCACTTGCCGCCTGCCACTTTCCGCTCGAGGGCTACTCGTCGTCTTCGTAGAGCGACTCGCGAGCGACCTCTTTGCCGCCGCCGTCGTAGCAAGCGATTTCGAGCATGTCGCCGCGGAAGTCGTCGGGTGCCAGCAGCGTGAAGCGGTCGTCAACTAGCTCGCATTGATCGACGCAGAGTCCGGCCAGCTCAGCCGTCGCGATCTTCGCTTCAGCGCCGATCGGGCGACCCCAGACGAGCGTCATCGCGGCGACCGAATCGGTCTCGCCACGCCATGAGCCGACTACCTCCTCGCAGAGGTCGATCTTCCAGTCGGGGTTGTCGGCCGCGGTCTGCGCCGTCACGTCGGCAACTGCTTTGAGGTCCTCGTCTCCGGCTTCGTTGCGCAGGTGTGCGATGTAGCCGAAAACCTCGAGCCCATTCGACGTTGTTGCGACGGCAGGGACATAGCTGCGCCCGTGCCAGGTGCGGTCTGGGAACCAAGCGATCTCGCCGATCTGGCCTAGCTCTTCACCATCGTCAGGCTCAATCGAGGCGCAGGCTTCGATGAAAACCTGCTGTAGCTTCAGTGCCCAGCGGCCGGAGGGGAGATGTTCATGTGGGGGCTCGGCCGCGAAGCGCGGCACGAGGCGAGGTTCAGGAGCCATCTGCGCAGCTTCGCAGGAGACGCGAAATTAGGTCGCGCGGGCGGCTCACGACGGTTCCACTTCGAGCATCAGCGTGACCGGCCCGTCGTTGACCAGCTCGACTTCCATTGCAGCGCCAAAGACGCCGCGCTCGGCGCTTAGCTGCTGGCAGAAGCGTTCGTAAAGCGGCTCGGCGAGCTCAGGCGCGGCGGCGCCGGTGAAGCTCGGGCGATTGCCCTTAGAGGTGTTCGCGTAGAGCGTGAACTGGCTCACGCAGAGCACTTCACGCTGGCCAAGCGCGTCACTCATCTTGCCCTCGGCGTCATCGAAGATCCTCAGCGCCCGTACCTTCTCGGCGAGCCGGTCGCAGCACTGCTGATCATCGCCGGGCCCAACTCCGAGCAGCACACAGAGCCCGGCGCCGATCGCGCCGACCGTTTCCCCATCGACGCGCACCGAGGCGCTGCTGACCCGCTGAATGAGCGCTCGCATGCCCGGCCAGCCTACAGCCCGCCGGCGAGTTCGACGACGCCCGCGGCGACGACGACGATCGCCGTGCTCCAAGCGATTGCGCCGACGATGATCTTGAGGTCGAGCCCGAAGATGTGGCCAACGGCAAGGCCGGTGATGCCGCTCGCCATCCCGGCCTGAATCAGAAAAGCCGAGGGAACTTCGATCACGAAACTGGAGAGGCCGAGCATCAAGCCGGGGGCAATCAGCAGCCTTAGCGCAAGCGCTGTCAAGACCGGCGCTGTTAGCTCTGGTGGGAAGATCCGCGTCCCTTCCTGGTCGTGTTCGAGCATCAGGTTGACGCCGACGGCGAAGAAGCCGAGCGGTGCGATCACGACTGCCACCACGGTTGCGATATCGCGCGCCCAGTCGGGGCTGAGCCAGCCCGGGGCGATGATCGCCGCGACTAGTGCGATCAGCGCTGGGTTGCGGATGAAGAAGGTCTTCGTCCTGGCG
>Ga0194055_10002916_pt1 | contig 13400 bp, 8 predicted proteins | sample SepL449m_MetaG_FD_155482 | JGI IMG/M metagenome (GOLD analysis project Ga0194055, IMG submission 155482) | Anoxic zone freshwater microbial communities from boreal shield lake in IISD Experimental Lakes Area, Ontario, Canada - Sep2016-L442-9m | ecosystem: Environmental > Aquatic > Freshwater >... | reverse complement strand
GAGGCCTTCAACCACCTGCCCGGGTGCTTCAGGTTCGATCGCAGTGATTTTTGCATCACACAGATTTTTATAAGTTTTCCAGTCAGCGTTAGCGATGCTATCCAAAAGCTTCTGGTTCAATGCAATCAAGTCATCAGCAATTTTACTATCGTTCATCAAAATCTCCTTTTAGTTATCTTCACATTTATAAACCAAAAACACCAGATTTTAATTGGGCGAATAACAATCCCAGTTCCTTTATTTGAAAATGTGCATTCAATCCGCTTGGATTGGGCAGCACCCAAATCTTGGCATCTGAAATTTTATCTTCCTGAAGCCCCAATTTAGCTCGAGGCTTCTTGAATGCAGTACGATAAGTGGTGATACCAAGAATTGCAACTGCTTCCGGCTTATACCTTGCTATTTTTTCTAAAAGTATTTCTGCCCCTTTTTCAAGTTCATTATTCCCGACTTCATCAGCTCGCGCAGTTGCACGGTTCACCAGATTCGTGATACCAAGATTTTCAATCAAAAGAAGGTGTTGCTCAAAGGGGGAATAAAGTCGAGGGGTAAATCCTCCTGCAAATAATGCTGGCCAAAACCTATTTCCTGGCCTACCAAAATGTTTTTCAATTGCTGCGGTATACAAACCCGGATTAATGCCACAAAACAGTAGCTTGATTCCTGGCGCTATGACATCAGAAATTTGTTTGTTCGCAGCAAGGGCGATTTGGTCCTTAGAGGGCTTCCAAAATCCGAAGGGCATTTCCATTTCAAATACCAAAAGAATTAGGGAAGTGGGGCGGGTGTAAAGTAATCCGTTCCTTCAATTGGAAGGTTGAACATGGTGGTTTTTCCCATGATAGATTCGGATTCACCTAGAATAAGAAAACCGTTGTCCTTGATTGCACCACGAAGTTTTTGAAAAATCCCAGTGACGACTTCAGGGGCGAAATAAATAAGCGCATTTCGAAGAAGAATAATATCGAATGGTCCACCAAGTGCATAGAATCCTTCCAGCAGATTGACCTGCTGAAACTTAATTTTTTGGCGCAAGTCGTAACGAATTTGATACTGACTGTCCGGGGTTTCGAGTAAATATTTTTCTTTAAGGTCAGTGGAAAGCCCGCGAATGACTTCAAATCTTGAGTAAATTCCAGATCGCGCCTTGGTAAGCGCGTTTTCAGAAACATCTGTCGCAAGAAGGGTGATGTTCCAATTTTCCAGTTGCGGAAAATTCTGCATCAGCAGCATCATGATTGAATAAGGTTCCTGGCCCGTGGAACAACATGCGCACCAAATTTTAATGCTGTGGGAATAAACATTTTCGTTGATCAATTTTGGAATAATGTATTTCTTCAAATTATCAAAGACTCTGGGGCCCCTGAAAAAACTCGTTTCTTGGATGGTCATGTTCTCTACAACCAGATTCCCCAAGGCGGAGTAAGGGTTGATTTTTATTTCCCTTGCAAGCTCATTTACATTCGCAATTTTCTGGGCTTCACAAACAGGATTTAGTCTGTTTTCAATCAAATATTCCTTACCCTCGCCTAAATCATGGCCAAGTTTGATTTTGAGAAAATCAACAAAAATACGATAGTTTTCTTGGGTTATACCTGCGCTGTCAAATTGCATTTAATGATCCAGATGTTCAAATTTAAAATAGTTTATTTTTGATTCAGTCGACCCATGATTGCTGACGAAAGATCATGAATGGAAAGTGCTTCTTCTGCCAATCCTTCCTTATAGACACTGCCTGGCATTCCCCAAACAACACTGGTGGCCTGATCTTGAACCAGAATTTTACCCCCGGCTTTGTGAATTACCCTGCATCCCTCTAGGCCATCCTGCCCCATGCCTGTTAAAATAACCGTAAGAGCAGAGGCCCCATATATTTTAGCAACCGAACGTAACATCGGATCAACTGCTGGCCTGCAATAATTTTCTGGAGCGTCCTGATTTAACCGTACTTTATTTCCAGCCAAGCACGGCTCAATCACCATGTGATAATCCCCTGGGGCAAGCAAAAACTTCCCCACAACAAGGGTATCCCCATCTACGGCTTCGGTAACAGTATGCCTGGTTTGGCTATTTAAATGATCTGCCAAGCTTTTGGTAAAACCTGCTGGCATATGTTGGGTGATTACCGCGGGAACTGGTATAGGTGGCAGTGCCGTCAGCAAGACTTTAAGGGCTTCTGGGCCGCCCGCAGATACCCCAATTGCTAAGATTTTAGGCGTGATGGATTTTATGTTTTCTTTGGATACTTTTTTTGCAGCTTGAGGCAAGTTAAAAACCCCGCTGCTGGACTGATTCTTTTTAAGAATAGCTTTCAGGCGAGGCAACAAATCTTTTTTTAACAATTCAATTGTTTCTTCTGATGATCCTGTGGAAGGTTTGCAGAAATAATCATCCGCGCCCAGGGAAATCGCATCAAGGGTGATAACGCTTCCTTTTTGCACCAAGGAGCTAAACATGATGATAGATAATTCGGGATTTTTCTTTTTAAGTTCAGCGAGAACCTCAAGCCCATTCATCCTCGGCATATCAACATCAAGAATCACCAAGTCTGGCTTTAATTTTAAAGCCAGTTCTATTCCTTCCTTGCCATCAGAACCTGCACCCACTACGGAAAAATCTGGATCAGATAATAGCACTGTTTTTAAGGTTCTGCGTACTACTGAAGAATCATCAACAATCAGCACACGAATTAAAGGCATAATTTATTCCACTAATAAAAAAATGTTAATTGCCAACATATAATTGATAGCAATTAACATTATAGGCTTAATCACAGCCATTACCAAAAAAATTCATCAAAGCTTTATCAATCTCTATTCATCAAAGATTACGACGCCTTGGTTTCAAATGTTTTTACCAATTGCTCCAATTCAGTGGCCATTGAATCTAAGCCCATTGCAGCTTTCTCTAACTCCGTTGCACCTTTGGAAGTGCTCTGGGCAGCTTCAGCAAGCCCTGTAATATTCTTGGCAATTTCGGTGCTGCCGGTTGCTGCATCCGCAACATTTCTGGTTATCTCTCTCGTAGTAGCTGCCTGCTCTTCCACCGCTCCAGCAATCGTATTTTGAATCTCATGAATTTTGCTGATGATATTTCGGGTCTTCTCGTTGGCGCTTACCGCTTCCCGGGTATCCGATTGAATCCCCTCTATTTTCGTTCGAATATCTTCTGTCGCCTTGGCGGTTTCCTTGGCAAGTTCTTTTACTTCGCTAGCTACCACTGCAAAACCTTTGCCAAACTCGCCTGCTCGGGCAGCTTCGATACTCGCATTTAATGCCAGCAGATTTGTCTGCTCTGCGATCGAGGTGATAACTTTAATTACATTACCAATGATTGCACTATTTTCGCCCAACCTAAGCACTGCCTTATTTCCTGTTTCTGCAATGGTAACCGCTTCGTTTGCAACCTGGGCTGCTTGCTGGGCCTGCTTGGCAATTTCCCTGATTGTTGCGCCCATTTCCTCGGCTGCCCCTGCAACTGATTGAATATTTACACTCACTTCCTCTGCTGCACTTGCAATGGCATTGGCTTGGGCAGAAGTTTCGGTTGCGCTGGCAACCATACTCCGACTAACCTGCTTTTGGTTGGAAGAAGAATTGATCAATTTTTGGGCATTGACTGAAATTAAAACGATTGCATTATTCATACCTGAAACAGCTTTGGAAAGGGATTGCGACATTGCTCCCAGTTCTCCCTGCCCTTGGATTTCAACGACTGATGCAAGATCGCCCTTGGCAAGTTTATCGAGCCTTGCACTGCTGGTGCGAATAGGCACGGTAATCCCCTTGCCAATATACCAAACAAGAGCAAATGATACTGAAAGTGCCAGTACTGAAAGCAATATCGAATAAAACCTATCGTACTTAAATTTCGTTATTCTTTTATTAAGCAATTCTTCAAGTTCAGCAGAGCAGGTATCCCAAAGGCTGAAGGAATCCTCAAGGCAATCATTACCCGCCTCGAAAATTTTTGGGTCGGCTTTGTTGAGTTGCTCGGGTTTGAGGTTCGAAAGCAATTTCACAAAGTTGTCAGTATTTTTCTTAAGCTTTTCGGTAGGGGCAGGTAGATTTTTATGCAGGGATTCCGACTTCCCATAAAAATTATTATCTTCATTCATTGAGGTTTCAATACTTGCAAAAATCCTATCAATATCACTCTGCGAAAAAAGAGTCAACTGGGCACTCATTGCAATATTATTTTCTTCTTTCTTAGCACCGTTTTTTACGAATGCGTTATAAAGTGAAATCAATGTTGAGATTCGTTCCTGAGCTTGTGGCAACGCAACAAGGCTTACATCAACCAAGTAAAAGGAATCCAGATCAGGATCAAGAATAAGATTCGAAGTGTCGCCCAAATGGGTGATCATGGTGCGAATAATTTTAATTAGGTTATCATGTTCAGCCTTGCAAACATCTACAGACAATGTCTGCCAAGACTTTCGAAGTTGGTCCCATTTTCTGGATAAGTTATCAGCCTTTGCATCATCTCTTTTTCTCTTAGCTAGGCCATCTTGAGTGAATTGCAAAATCGATCCAAGTTCTTTATCCAAACTTTCCAAAGTCCGTAGCGCAGAATCCAAAGCAGATTGTTCTTTCGCAATAATGATGCTAGAAGCATTATCCCCTGCAAGGACTGCAGATGCTGCGTTTTTATGGATCAAAAGCGCTTTTAAGATTTTTTCCAGTGGCCTCTGGTAGATGTTTCCTTGCTTTTCAAGTTCTGCAAAATCAATCCGATCCTGTATTCCATCGATTGCAAAATACAAAAGTACAGAAATTGGAAGTAAAAAACTGACAGAAATTAAAAGAAGCCTTTGTAGAATACTCATGAATAATCCCTCGCGTTATCTTTCGTTATTTTCTAAGTTAAACCCTATGTTTGTTTTCTGTTGAAATCCTACGATTTTATCTGGAAAGTTTTTACAATCTTTTCCAACTCAGAAGCCATGGTATCCAATCCCAATGCTGCTGTTTCCAATTCAGTCGCGCCCTTAGAAGTACTTCGGGCAGCTTCTGCTAACCCCGAAATATTCTTGGCGATTTCTGAACTACCCGTGGCTGCATCCGCTGCATTTCTGGTAATTTCTCGCGTAGTAGCAGCTTGCTCTTCCACTGCTCCCGCAATAGTACTTTGAATCTCATGAATTTTGCTGATGATATTTCGGGTCTTCTCGTTGGAACTTACCGCTTCCCGAGTATCCGATTGAATCCCCTCTATTTTCGTTCGAATATCTTCTGTCGCCTTGGCGGTTTCCTTGGCAAGTTCTTTTACTTCGCTAGCTACCACTGCAAAACCTTTGCCAAACTCGCCTGCTCGGGCGGCTTCGATGCTCGCGTTTAATGCAAGCAGATTCGTCTGCTCTGCAATCGAAGTGATTACCTTTATCACATTGCCAATAATATTACTATTTTCGCCCAACCTAAGAACCGCCTTGTTCCCTGTTTCTGCAATGCTAACTGCTTCATTTGCAACTTGGGCTGCTTGCTGCGATTGTCTCGCTATTTCTCGGATTGTTGCGCCTATTTCCTCTGCTGCGCTTGCAACTGATTGAATATTCACGCTGACTTCTTCTGCAGCACTTGCAATGGCATTAGCTTGGGCAGAAGTTTCGGTTGCGTTGGCTACCATGCTCTTGCTAACCAATTTCTGATTATTAGAAGATACGATCAATTTTTTAGAATTGCCTGATATTTGAATAAACGAATTGTTTAATCCTCGTCCTATGTACCAAACAAGGAAGAAAGAAATAACCAATGCTAATGCTGAAAGCATTAAAGAAGAAAGCCTGTCATTCTGAAACTTGAGAATTCTCAATTCCAACAACACTTGAAGTTCGGCAGAGCAGGTATCCCAAAGGCTAAAAGAATCTTCCATAGCCTCATTACCAGCTTCTAGAATTTTTGGGTCAGCTTTAGTAAGTTGTTCAGCCTTAAGAGATAAAAGAAGCTTGGTAAAATTACCTGTAGACTTCTTAAATTTCTCCAAAGGAGCACTGATGTTCTTTTGCAAAGACTCCGACTTACCATAAAAATTATTGTCTTCATTAAGGGCAGTATCGATGCTAGAGAAAATCCTATCCAAATCACTTTGTTGAAAGAGAGCGTTTTGGATCGCAAGAGCTAACTTGTCTTCCTGATCATTTGCGCCCTTTTTAATAAGCGAATTATAGATTGTAATCAAAGTTGAAATTCGTTCTTGGGCACTAGGCAACGCAACAACGCTTACATCCATCAAGTAAAAGGAATCCAGATCCGGATCAAGAATAAGATTGGAGGTATCGCCCAAATGAGTAATCATCATACGAACAATCATAATCAGATTATCATGCTCGCTTTTGCAAGCATCGGGGGTCATGGTCTGCCAGAATTTCCTGCACTGATCCCACTTCCTCGAGAAATTATCAATTTTAGCTTCTTCTCGTTTTCTCTTGGCAAGGCCATCCTGGGTGAATTGCAAAATGGTACCAAAAGATTTTTCAAGTACTTCAAGATTTCGAATCGCAGAATCCAAACTTACCTCTTCCTTCGTTGCAGTTGTTAAGGCAGTAGGGTCACCCCCAAGAACTGAAAGAGCTGCACTCTTATGAACCAGCAGGGAGCGAAGAATTTTCTCCAGCGGTCTCTGAAAGCTATTCCCATGTTTTTCAAGGACTGCAAAATCAATGCGATCTTGAATTCCATCAACTGTAAAATACAGCAACACAGAAATCGGAAGCAAAAAACTTGCAGAAATAAGAAGAAGCCTTTGCAGAATGCTCATACTAAAATCTCACTTTGTTTTTCTTTAAGAGACAAAGATTTATCCTCAAGGATTTGTTCAATGTCCAAAACATGTAATAACTTACTGTCAACCTTGTAAGTGCCAGTAATGAATCGCCTAATTTCTACTGGGAGTGTTTCAGGCGGGATTTCAAAATCATCCTTTTGCACCACAACCACATCTGCCACCGAATCAACTTGCAAACTGTAAAATTCATCTCGAAGCTTAAGAATTATATTCATGCAAAACTTGGCCTCCATGGTAGGCAAACCAAGTTGTTGGCGCATCCTAACCGCAAGGACAATATTGCCTCGAAGATTAATAAGCCCGTTAAAAGCCAAGGAAGCCAAAGGCACTTCCGTTACTTCAAGAGGGCGCAGTATTTCCTGCACATCCTCAATGAGAATTCCAAATAGTTTACCATCAATGGTAAAGGTGGCGTAAGAAAGTTCCTTGCTCAAGAAACGACCTCCAGTTTTTTAACTGTCAGGGCTAAAAGGACGCCAAGGTCAACAAATTCGGTGATTTTTCCGCTAACAACACCAGTTTTCTTTATTCCCTGGCCCGTACTATCACCATTGATTTTTATCGATTCATAAACAGTATCGAGAATTTTCTCAACTGCCAGGCCCACATACTTACCAGCATACTTATGAACGACAACCTGAATTTTTTGGGTTTTATCCTGAATCTCTACGCCACCCTTGATTCCCAAAATATTTCCTAAATTGTAAACTGCCATGATGCCTTCGCGATATTGAACCAAATGCATTTCCCCTGTCTTTTCCAATTGATGAGTTCTGAATTCTTCCAGCCTGACCACTTGCTCCAATGGAATTGCAATTTGGCTTTCACCCCCGGCACTAACCAAAAGAAGGCCTTCGCCTGCACTTTGATTATCAGCTTTAATTTCATCATTTGCTGAAAGATCTTTGATTCCAAGATCGCGGATTTTTGGCAGAACTCTGCCCAACCTGGCAACCCCAGAAACATCAAGGATAAGTTGCACCAGGCCATCACCCATGATGGTAACCCCAGCAAAACAACCCACGCCTTTCAACCTCGAAGGAAGCGGCTTAACAACGATTTCATTGGTATCCTTGACGGAATCCACCAAGAGACCAAACTGCCGATCTTCAGCTTGCAAAATCACCAGATGATTCGGTTGCGATTGAGTTTCAGACTTTCCTTTGATTTGTAAAAGTTCAGCAAGGTTGATCAAGGGAATAAGTTTGCCACGAAATCTGAATACGGGAGTCTCGTGCACAAACTCAATGCCACCAATTTTACTATCATCCTTAATCCTGAGTAATTCGGTGATATGGGTTTGTGGGATGGTAAAACTTTGGCCTGCAGCGGTAATGCTAAGAGCCTTGATAATTGCAAGGGTAAGCGGAATACGCAGATGAATCGTTGTACCTTTATTCACTTCGCTTTGAATATCAATCATGCCACCAATTTTTTCGATGTTGTTTTTTACAACATCCATTCCAACGCCTCTGCCTGAAACGCTGGTGATTTTTTCGGCAGTCGAAAACCCGGGAAGGAATATCAACTGTAATACCGAGTTATCACCCATTTGGGAAAGCTGATCTGAAGAAAGCAACTGCTTTTCAAGCGCCTTCGCTTTAACTCGGTTAAGGTCAATGCCTTTACCATCATCAGAAATCACAACATTAACTCGGCCGCTTTCGTGATAAGCCCGAAGCAAAAGAGTTCCTTCAGGTTTTTTATTGGCCCGGGCCCTGCCTTCGGGAGATTCAATCCCATGATCGATTGAATTACGAACAAGATGTGTCAGGGGATCTTTAATAGCTTCAATTAAGGTTTTATCAAGTTCGGTTTCAGCACCCTGCATCTGCAGATTGATTTGTTTGCCCAGTTTGAATGCAACTTCACGAACCATGCGCGGGAATTTGTTCCATACATTCGATATGGGTTGCATCCTAGTTTTCATCAATGCTTCCTGCAATTCGGAAGTCACCAGATTGAATTGCCTTGATGCCACCTGCAATAAGGAATCGTTCAATCTTGTAGAGCACTGCAATAATTGATTGCGCGATAAAACCAACTCACTTGCAAGCGACATTAATTTATCAAGAATATCTACCGGGATACGAACAGAGGAATCGGAAAGCGCAGAAACCGTCTCTCGTTGTGGTTCTTCAACTTTTTCCTTCGGTGCAGAAACAGTATCTGGGGCCTTTTCCATTACTAAAGTTACTGGCTTCAGTGTATCTGAAAACGAAGTTCCGGCATCCCGTGGAAGCACCAAAGTTGGCGCAATAACAGGCGCAGGATTCGGTTTTATCTCTGGAGCAGGTGTTTTGGCAGCAGGGGCATTGCCAACAGAGACTGGCGCCTTGGTGCAATCGTTAAGCGCTTTAATAATGGCTTCTGAATCTGAATTACCCTCGTTCTGATTCGATTCAAGGCTGGAAAGAATGGCTCGGGTTCCATCGATTGCAGCTAAGAGTGCGGAAGTAATAAGTGTGGTAGGCTGAAGCGAGCCATCTCGTATTTTACTCAGCAGATTTTCTGCTGCATGGGTCAGCTTTTCGAGTTTCGATAAACCAAGAAACCCTGCACTACCCTTGATGGTGTGCATTACCCGAAAGATACTTTTTACTAATTCGGGATCCGTGGACTTCTCAAGTTGGAGAAGTTCAAGATCCATGCGAGACAGGTTTTCCTGACACTCGATGAGAAATTCTTTCAGGGCTTCGTCCATTTCAACATTTGCAGAGCTTGCAACCGGGACGGCGGTTTCCTCAACGATGGCAGGTGCGGGCTTGGTGCAATCGTTAAGCACTTTAATAATGGCTTCTGAATCTGAATTACCCTCGTTCTGATTCGATTCAAGGCTGGAAAGAATAGCCCTAGTTCCATCGATTGCAGTTAACAACGCAGAAGTAATTGCAGTAGTGGGCTGAAGCGAACCATCACGTATTTTGCTCAGCAGATTTTCTGCTGCATGGGTCAGCTTTTCGAGTTTCGATAAACCAAGAAACCCTGCACTACCCTTGATGGTGTGCATCACTCGAAAGATACTTTTTACCAATTCGGGATCGGTAGACTTCTCGAGTTCGAGAAGTTCAAGATCCATACGAGACAGGTTTTCCTGACACTCGATGAGAAATTCTACTAATGCATCGTCCATTTCGCTCATAAGTAACTTATTAGTTAGAATGCTTTAAGAAATAAAAGTAAATCTTAATGGCAAGGATAGCATGGGAAGTGTGCGTAAACTTTAAGGGAAAGCGTGATTTTTACTACAAAATAGTCTACGTAAGGGCTTTTATTCGCATAACCGTTAAAACTGTACTCAATAAGTGCACTCTTTAAACTTAAAAGGCAATAAACTTAGAGATTTCCATCTTAAGAGCAGAGGCCTCTGCGGATTTCGAAAGAATTCTGCAAGACTTTAAGTTTCGAATAGGATCGAGCAGGAAAGAATCGGGTTCACTGGTGATCAGCAAAACGGGGATATTTTTCAGTTTAGGATCTTGGCTAAGGCTTTCGACAAAGCCCTTACCATCTAAGATAGGCATATGAAAATCAGAGACGATAAAAAGAAAAGGCCGGCTCTGAGCCATGGCCAAACCTTTCGCACCATCCACTGCTTCTACAACATCATCGAAACCCAAGGTTTTTAAAATCCCCAGCATTCTTTTCCTAGCAAAGGAACTATCATCAACCAAAAGCACGGTTTTGGTGGTGGGCTGTACAACCGTAGGTTGGGAAACACTGGGCGCGTTTACAGGTAAAGTTGATTTAAGTTGTTCTGGAGTGAATGGTTTTCTAAGAATTTTGAAATCGACTTTTGCAGCTAGGGATTCCATTTCATTATCTATGTTCGAGGTAATCAAGATAAAATAAATACCTTTACCTGAAGGGGTTGTTTTTATCTTTTGAGCAAGTTCAATACCACTGCAATCGGGTAGATTTTGCGAACAAACGATTGCCTTAAATCCCCCTTTGCTAAACTGTTCAAATGCATCCGCTCCCGAAACCGCAAATTTTACATCAGCAATACCCAGCGATTTAAGCTGATTGCCAATCATCATGCCTTGAAGTTTAGAAGGTTCAACAAGCAGAACCTTGGCGTTATCGATTTGGGATAGTTCTGCAGCGGATTGGCTGGGTCGTTCGATAAATGCAGTTGCAGCGTTATTCAAATTATTCTGAATGGAAGTTTTTTGGCCTGGGTTGAAAATCAAAGTGCCTTCTGATTCAGATGGGGCACGCTTTGCAATCGGGCTTTCAAAAAAGGCCGTTCCGGTATCCGTTTCGGTTTGGGCAGTCTCCGGAGCAATTACGATATTAGTTGGGGCGACACTAGAAACTTTCTCCATCATCTTGATATTTTCAAGATCGACAACTACTTCATTCATTGTCTGATATCGCTGATCAACTGTCTTTGCAACCATCTTCATAAAAACATTATCTAGTTTTTCAGAAACATCGGTTCTTAATTCTCTGATGCTTGGAATGGGATGGGTCATATGAGCCATCAACTTATCCATCACGGATTTACCCGTGTAAACATTTTTGCCTGCCAAGATGTAATATAAGGAACAACCAAGGCTGTAAATGTCTGCGCGGTTATCAACACCACTAGTGTTTTCGGCTTGTTCAGGAGCCATGAATTCCAATGTGCCTGCAATGGTGAATTGCTGGGTAAGGCCTTGCTTATTGTGATCATCCGCGGATTCAGCTTCTGTTAGCCGAACAAGCCCAAGGTCTGCAACTTTAATATCACCCTGCCTGTTTCTCATCAAGTTTTGCGGTTTGATATCGCGGTGCACCATCCCCTGATCGTGTACATACTGCAAAGCTTTAGCAGATTGAATCATAGCATCAATGGCTTCACTTACGGGAAGGGGGCCATGCTTGCGAACAATACCATCAAGATCATTGCCTTCAACAAGTTCGAGAACTAAAAAGAATCCGGAGGGGCCGAAATCTGCATCATAAGCTTGTATAACTCCGGGGTGATTAAGGCGCGCAAGGGTTTCTATTTCGCGTTGAAAGCGCTGCAAGTGATCTGGGTTTTCTTGAATTTCTGGGTTAAGCACCTTAAGCGCAACAATCCTGCGCATACGTTTGTGCCTGGCACGAAAAACCGTTCCCATGCCACCTTCACCAAGGCGATCAAGAATGAGATAATTGGCCATGGCCAAATCAGCAATGCGCTTATTACGAAGTTCACCAGCTTGAAATGCAGTGATCAGCCCTATTTGTTCTAAAAAATCACCCAAGGCATCGCGATCATCTATGCTTGCAGCTTCGGGGTATTTCTCAAACGCAGAATCAATTTCATCCTTGTGGAGTACGCCATGCTTTACTAGTTCACCAATTGCTAGGTCTACTTCTGGTTTCATTGATTGATCCACACTAATATTAGGACTTAATTAATTAATATTAGTTATAAGCTATAAATCTGTATGGAACAATGAATTGATTTGGTAATTTTATGGCACCTGCCTATTTCTTTAATTGAGATAAGCCATGAACCGCAGAACCTCCACAAAAATTATTGGCTTTTCATTTATCCTGGCATTTGGAATTCATGGCTTTTCACTTGGAGATGTTTTAGCACTCCAATCTAAAGATAAACCAAACCCTTACCTTTTCAAATGGACTAATACCCCGCCCAACATCGATAATATGGTTGATAAACATGAGGTTGAATTATTTACCGAATGGATCAGGTCACTGCTCAAATGATACCCCTTCTCCAACGATGGCTTAGCACTTGGCCTGGTGTCTTTCTGTTTACATTCGCCTGCTTGGCGCTGGTTATCCCATCATGGTTTCTAAGCGATCCCGGCACCTTCTGGCATATTCGCACCGGCGAATGGATGATCGATCATCTCCAGATTCTTCGCACCGATCCCTTCTCCCAATCTGAATCAAACTGGGTTCCAACCCAATGGCTTGCTGAAATTTTAATGGCTTACTCCTACCGAATCGGGGGCTTTGGCACACTTAAAATTCTTTCATCCTTGATAATCGCAACTTGGATTTCCATCTTGGCGCGCAGATGGTTTTTAGCAGGCATGCACCCCGCTATAGTTTGGCTCCTCGCATCCTTGGTGCTAATGATTGGAGCACTTCATTTTCTAGCAAGGCCCTTACTAATCAATTACCTAGGCATCACCCTGCTCTCTTGTTTTATTCTCGATTTTGAAAACCGCAGAGCAAAGGCATCTTGGCTATTATGGTGCTTCCCTCTCGCAGTTTTTTGGGCCAACTGCCATGGTGGATATCTAGGGGGTCTTTCAATCCTTGGCTTAGCATCATTAATATGGACCACGCAGTTTTTGTTTTCACAAGGATCAATAAAAGACCTTAGTACTCTTTTAATTTTGTGGTGTGGCAATTTAGTGTGGCTGATAGCACCTTGCATCTCGCCTTTCGGAATAGGGATGTATGAAGAATGGCTTAAAATCTGGTTTAAACTCGATCTTTCAAGTTATATTATTGAGCACGCTGCGCCGAATTTGTTCGATGTTTACTTGCTGGGGGCTTATGTAGCATTTGCTGCGGTGACAGTCTTTTTTTTCTTATCTGGCAAAGGCTCACAACATCTAGGAATTACTGCAACTATTTGGGCCTGGTTTTTCTTAGCTCTAAAG
>Ga0194055_10002915_pt1 | contig 13401 bp, 11 predicted proteins | sample SepL449m_MetaG_FD_155482 | JGI IMG/M metagenome (GOLD analysis project Ga0194055, IMG submission 155482) | Anoxic zone freshwater microbial communities from boreal shield lake in IISD Experimental Lakes Area, Ontario, Canada - Sep2016-L442-9m | ecosystem: Environmental > Aquatic > Freshwater >... | reverse complement strand
CACCTGGGCTAGCTACGCGCTCTTCGCTCATTTCACTAACATGGACAAGGCCTTCTTTGCCGGGCATTATTTCTACGAAAGCACCGAAGTCTAGAACAGTAACTACTCGACAATTTTCGTATATCTTGCCAACTTCTGGAGTCGCTGTTAGGTCGCGCACCCACTTGATAGCAGCATCAATCGATTCTTTGGTAGGACTTGCGATAAATACTGTGCCATCGTCTTTGATGTCGATTTCGGCGCCAGTCTCGGCGATAATTCGATTAATCATCTCTCCACCCTTACCGATAACAGTACGGATCATTTCTGGATTGATTTTGATAGCCTCAACATGTGGCGCATGAGCGCTGATTTCTTTACGAGGCGCTGCTAGGGTTTCTAGCATGCTCTTTAAGATGTAGGCTCGGCCGATCTTTCCCTGCTCAATTGCTTTAGCTAGGGTTGCTACCGGTAGACCATGAACTTTCATGTCCATTTGTAGTGCGGTTATACCCTTCTCGGTACCTGTAACCTTGAAGTCCATATCGCCGGCAAAATCTTCCGCATCAGCGATGTCGCTCAAAATTACAAACTTATCACCTTCGATCAAAAGACCCATAGCGATACCACTTACTGGTCGCTTTAGAGGTACGCCGGCGTCCATCAATGCCAAACAGCTTGAACAAGTCGCTGCCATAGATGTGCTACCGTGTTGGCTCATGATTTCGGTAACAGAACGAATAGTGTATGGGAACTCGGCTTCGCTAGGTAGAACGGCTTGTAGAGCTCTTTCAGCCAAGGCGCTGTGACCGATTTCGCGGCGGCCTGGTGAACCAAGACGCTTAATTTCACCAACTGTGTAGCCTGGAGCATTATAGTGATGGAAGAAGCGCTTCTCGCCTTCGCTTTCCATAGTATCAATCATCTGAACATAGCTAAGCGGTGCTAGAGTTACGATGTTCATGCCCTGAGTCATGCCTCGAGTAAATAAGCTTGAGCCGTGGGCTCGTGGCAAGATACCAACTTCGCTCGACAATACACGAATTTCGGTAAATTTACGACCGTCTGGACGCAAATCATCGTTTAGAATACCGTTACGAACATCTTTGTTCATAGCACTAGCAAATGCATCTTCGTATTCACGCTCTACAGCCTTGTAGTCATCACCCAATAGTTCTTCAAAATGCTTGAGTGTGTCTTGGCGAATAACATGTAGGCGCTCGTGACGAACTGGATAGTCAACACGTACTTTTTCGCCTAACTTACCTTTCAAATATTCGTCGACTTGCTTCTGGATATCTTCGCTTGGCAAACTAAGTACATATTCTTGCTTAGTTACGCCAACTTTTTTAATAAGTTCTTCCTGTAAAGCTATAGCTGGCTGCATTGCTTTTTGAGCAAAATCTAGGGCCTCAACAACTTGTTCTTCTGTAACTTCGTTGGCACCAGCCTCAACCATCATGATGGCCTCTTTAGTACCAGCTACGAATAGATCTAGTAATCCAGTTGATAACTCTTCAGCACTTGCGAAAGGAGTAAGTTTACCGTCAACCATGCCAACACGTAGACCAGCGACTGGACCGTCAAATGGAGCACCAGTTAGCATAAATGCTGCACTTAAGGCGATCATAGCGATAGCATCAGGTCGGAAGCTTGGGTCGAGACTCAATACAGTAGCAACACCTTGAACTTCGTGACGGTAGCCTTTTGGCCACAATGGACGAATAGGTCGGTCGATCAAACGACCAATCAAGACGGCGTCATCACTTGGACGACCTTCTCGCTTAACATAACGGCTACCGCTGATTTTACCAGCAGCATACATTTTTTCTTCATAATCGATACTTAGCGGGAAATAGTCGAATCCCTTCATAGGGTTATGACTCACCATGGCTGTAGCCAAGATTACTGTGTCGCCGTATTTAGCGGTTACTGATGCAGTAGAACGAAAGCCAACACGGCCAACTTCTAGACTAAGAGTACGACCGCAAAAATCAGTCTCTACTTTGATTATTTCTTTGCCGAAGGGGTTCACTGTGCTCATATTTTTTCCTTTTTTCCGCAAGTGATAAGGTTCAACTGCCCTTTTACTCGTTATCCAACGAAAAAGGAAGCTGTGCTCTACCACTTGCTATTAATGTGTTATTCGCGAGTCCCCTAGAATTTAGATTCTAGATTTTGGATGCCAGAACGGTTGTGGGCACCCAAATGTCCAATGCCTAAATTAGCGGCGGATACCGAGTTTTTTGATTAGATCAAGGTATTGCTGACTGTCTTTGTCTGCGATGTAACGGAGTAAACGACGGCGTTGGCCAACCATTTGCAATAGTCCACGACGAGCTGCAAAGTCTTTTTTGCTTATCTTTAGGTGCTCAGTTAGTTCTTTGATGCGTTCTGTCAAAATAGCTGCTTGAACAGCTGGTGAGCCAGTATCAGTCTTGTGTGACTGGTTACTTTTGATGGCAATATTCTTCTTCTCGGTTGAAATCATGGCTTCCTTAACTTTACTTCTCTTAGAGATTGATAATGACTTGAACACATTTTACTATAGTTACGCTGTTATGACAAGGGGTGGCTGGATTAGACAAGTCTCGCCACCGATGTTGCTCGAAAAGTAGCTGTCGTGCGAGATATATATAATCGCTCCGTGATACTGCTTGAGAGCGTCTTCTAACTCCTCAATACTAGGCAGATCAAGGTGGTTGGTTGGCTCATCTAGAATCAGAATTTGTGGATCACCAGCCAACATATTCATCAGCTGGAAGCGTGCTTTTTGGCCTCCACTAAGCTGACTAACCGGAAACTTGCCGTCTGTAGCTGAGTTAAATAGATAGTCGCCGAGAAGCTGTTTAATCTTTTGATCACTTATCGGTACATCTTTGGCCATAAAAGCGTGTTCAATAGCAGCCGCTAGACTCATGTTCAAATACATTGGGTCAATTTCTTGCTCATAGACACCTATCTTAATCTGTTTCTCAACGGCAATCGTGCCTGCAAATTTTTTACTCGAAGCTTCTTTTTCTGCAGTTTTGGCGATAATCGCCTGAATTAATGTCGTCTTACCTGCCCCGTTTCGGCCGTGCAATCGCAAGCGATCACCTTCATGAAGCTGGAAATTAACATCAGCAAAAAGTGGAGCCGCGTAACCAAGACTCAACTTATTAACATCAATAAGCAGACGGCTAGAGCCAGTAACAGCGGTTCGAGTTCGTACTTTAATGTTGCGAGCCTTATGCTCTTCGTAGGCGTCACTCATTTTAGTATTCAAGTTGCCTGCCGACTCTCTATCAATCCAGAAACTTGGCTTCTCGGCTGTCTGTAATAAGGCTAGTTCCGTTGTTGCTTTCTGTTCCTGAGATTTAAATCGCTTAATAGTGCCCGGGTCGTTGGCGCGCTCTTTTAGGCGCCGGAAACGAACAATATCAACCTTTAGATTGGCGATACGCCGCTGAGTTACGGTGTATTCGTTAACTTCAGACGTGATCTTAATAGCATTGATGCGTAGATAATCGTCGTAATTACCCTTATATGGGAAGGCCTGCCCGTCGCGAATCTCTACAATCTTATCAACCGTTTTCAAAACATCGCGGTCGTGAGTAATAACAACTACGGCTTCACGAGCCCCTTTAAACCATTTAATAAAAGCGTCTTTTGCAATGTAATCCATGTGGTTGGTAGGCTCATCAATTAGAGCCAAATCGACTCTTGCACGCTGTACCTTAACTAGTTCAACCATTCTTTTTTGACCACCACTCAAGCTAGAGAGAGGCACTTCTATCTTTGACGGATCAACCTGATAAGCCTGTAGCGCTTGAGCAAGTTCGTCTTCGATTTCAAAATAACCAAGAAAATTAAATCGCTCTAAGGCGTCATGATAAATCTGCATCTTCTTGTCACTATCACCCATATGCGCTGGATAAGTATCAAGAATATGCTTGAGCCGAACAAATTCCGGTAAATCACCAACAATGTATTCCAAAACTGTTTTATCTTCGTGGCCGTGGTGTTCCTGACGACTTGCAATGACGACTGTTCCCTTTTTGAAGTTCACTTCGCCGTCAAAATCCTTGTCATCACCTGTAACAATGCCGAGCAGAGTTGTCTTGCCTGTGCCATTTCGGCCAATCAGACCAAGCTTCTCACCTTCTTCAATATTAAGCTCAAGCCCCTCATACAGGACTTTATCACCGAACGATTTATCATTTACTATAATTTGGGCAATCATTTTTATTAACCTACTTCTTCAGTAGTGATATTTTATCACTTTTTTAGTATTTTAGCAAAACTATACTGCTGGCGGAATCATTGGTGGTGGACTGGCGGGCGGCGGCGGTAGCGTGGTGACTATCGGCTCTGGCGGCGTAATTATAGGGGGTGGCGCAGGATTAAACTGGTTAATTAACGGTGCCGAAGTTGGTTCTGGAGTGCTCGGTAAAGGCCGCTTAAAAGGATTTGGCAGCTTAAGACCTGGCTTACCGTCATGGCCCAAGTCCAGATCAATAGGTATGGCATTAAGAGCTGCTATTGGCGTAGTTGGTTGACCACCGTGTTCTGGAGACAACACAGTCTCACCCCCGTTAACTTTTAGGTGCGGGCTGTTAATTGCGTTCTCTATCTCTTCAAGCGATTGATCAACACGATCGACTGCCGGAGGTTTCGCGTCTGCAAAACTAGGCTCAGGCAAAGAAGCGACGACATCAAGTGGATCTGGATCACCAAATTTATGCAAAGTACCGTCGCTGTCTATATCTATATTATCAATCTTGGGCTCCGGCGCCTGTTCTGTTGCCTGCTCTGTTGACTCTGGCATATCTAGAGAAATGTGAGACGCTTCTTCATGACCAACTCCTAGTGATCCACCGGAACTAACCGAAGTATTGTCTGGTATAGCCTGAACAGAATGCTGGATTATTGGAGGGGCTGGAGTTTCGGGTGTAGGCGCTGCAATAATTTCAATCGCAGGAGTATCAGGAATCGCAGGTACTGCACTAACGGCAACAGGCGTCACTGGAGGGATAGCTTCTACATTAGATGCTGGGGGTGGTGATAATAATGTACTGGTTGCTGGAGATTTAGGCGCAGAACCTGCAGACTCTAAGTTTGATGATATCAATTGCTGATTAGCACCAGCTTTCATTAATATTCCAGCAGTACTCATGGTCTGTGGAGTAGTCTTGTCGTTACTGAATCTTTCAGTTTCGGCGACTATACCTGTCAAAAATGCAGTTGCGATTTGCCCATCAAACAATTCCGTTTCAGCGGTCTTTAGATTTTCAATCAGATCGACTAATATCTCACAGTAACTGCTAGCTCCTGGTACGTGCCAATTAATAACTCCAATGTCGTCACTTTTATCTTTGTTTATGCTAATGACTGTGGCGTCGTGCAAAATACGACCATGTGCAGTAATTGCCTGGTCAAGATATTCTCGTCGAGTAACTCCAAGAGCGATTATTACGTCAACGTTGTAGTCGCCTTGACTGAACTCTAAATCCTTATCACTAATATCTGTGTGATAGGGTGTGATAAAAATTTTAACGAAGCGATCTTCTACTTTATATCGGAGTTTGTCGGCCTTTGATTTGTCTAGAGCAATAATAAAATCACGAAGGCTATCTATATCTTTTTGAATAGTCTTGGAAGGTTCCAAGAAATCTATTGCCGGTGGTGTAGCGCCGCTAAAAACTGTCGTACTATGCTTGCTTAGCTTGTTCAACGCCAAGGTAAATCCAATAGAGGCGGCTAATTGATCAACAGACGGGTCGGGAGAAACCGTAATAAGAATATTTACAGAACCCTTAAGGCGATCAATCACCTGTTGTCTTGGGTCTGTGGATATCTGAACAGTTGTCGGTTCAGGATGAGATAGGTCTAGTGATAATGGCTCTTGGGGGTTCATGCTTACTCTTCTTTTAGTGTATTTATTTTAGCAATCATTTAATGCAAGAGTACCATATTGCCTATGCTTTTTCAATCTTATGTATTACAAATATGAATATGCATTACCCTCACTAACTTAGCCGATAAATCCCCAAGGCAGAAAGTTAGACACCAATGCAATGCGTTCAGTCACCTTTTAGTTGGGATGGGCTGACTTTACAAAAAGTCATTACCCCTGTATAGTAGGCTTCATAAATCTTATAAATATTAATTAGAAAGTAGATTCATGCCAATCATCAAGTCAGCTCGCAAGAGAGTAAAAACTACCAAAAAAGCTACTATTCGTAATGCAAAGACGAAAAGAAGCCTAAAAGAGTCTATTAAGACTTTTACTAAGTCTCTTGGAACAGCTAAAGCTAGCGATGCTCACAAAAAAGCTCAAAGCGAAATCGACAAAGCCGTTAAGAAGAACATAATTCACAAGAACAAAGCCGCTCGTAAGCAACGGCAACTATCAGCCGCTGCAAAGAAAGCTGGCGTAAAGCCAACTAAGACAGTTAAAGCTGCAAAACCAGTAGCTGCAAAGAAACCAGCAGTCAAAAAAGCTCCTGTTGCTAAGAAAACTGTAGCTAAGAAAAAATAACCTAGGTAGACGATAGATTGAGTTAAGAGCGATTGATGCATTGATGCATTGATGCGTTGATACATTAATTAAACATTTATCATTTGCCATTGATGCATTTATTTAACATTTTGGCATTTAGTTAATTTTTGACCTGTAGATTCAATGACAAATGTTAAATGATCAATTATTTATTAGGCGGTTATTTCTATCTTTGAGATCTTCAATAATAGATTCTTTAGAGCACTATCGGCATCAATTGGCTGAGATTTTAGTGCAATATCTAGTAATAAAGTTTCGTGGACGAGGTCTTTGATTTGCTGAGTAGATAATCGTTTCGCAATAGAAATACTCTTATTTACTACGAACGGGTTAACCCGACCTTCCTTAGCTATTTCGCCAGGACTACGCTGCCCTGCCACCTTAATCAAGGCCAGTATGTGAATTTGCCAAGCAATTAATGCGATCATTGCCTGAGGATCTTTTCTTAGCTGACGCTGCTCACCATAAAGTTCAAGCGCACGCTTAGTCCTACCGTTAAAAGCCGCCTCCAACATGTCGAATACTGTACTTCTTGGCGAAGGCTCTATTAATAGACTAATCACCTCACTGTCTATTTTTGGCCTATAAAGAATTAACTTTTCCAGCTCATTAGACAAAAGCTGTTGATTTGAACCAACGCGGTCAACTATGCTTCGCGCATCAGCAGTACTCAAATCTCCTCCCCTTGCCTTTGCCTCTTCATTGAGCCACTTTACTAGACTATAGTCATCTGGCTCCACATATTCTTGATAATTCTTTTGCTTCTTCAACGATTTATAGTAAACGCTTCTTTTGTCTAATTTAGACTCGACAATAATGAAGTCTGTAGTCTCGTCGGCGCTAGCCAATAGTTCATCAATGTGTTCAGTCAAAGCCTTGTTAGAGCTTGCATCACTTAGTATCACCATTTTTTTGCTCGATAAGAACGGCACGCTAGACAAAGCCTCATGAACACGATTAAAATCTACGGTTTCGCCGTCGAGTCGCTCCAGTGCGAGGTCGCCATGTTCGTCTACGAATGCATTAACCTGCTCTCGCAACTGCTTGCGTAGCAAAAAATTATTGGCACCCGTCAAAACAACTATCATAGTAATATACAGTTTAACCTAAATAGCTTAGCGAATGGCAGATTTATGTGAGAATCTGACACCTTGGACACAAATGCGTACCTCTGCTCGCGACCTTTGTCTTGATAACTAAAGTGTCTGGATGTCTAGGGCAAGGCTTGCCCTCTTGGCGAAAGACCCGTGCGAAATCAATATAACTTCCCCGCTTACCTTCCGCGTTTACATAATTTCTATCTGTTGAACCACCTTTTTCTATTGATAGATTAAGTACATATCTAATTTCATGGTGCAGCTTAGTGAGTTTCAATTTTGATATATCACGTACTCTAGTGGCTGGGTGAATTCTAGCACCCCACAGCGACTCGTCAGCATAAATATTTCCGATACCAGCCAGAACGGTTTGGTCTAATATAGCCGCCTTGATTGTGCTGTTGGCACGCCTCTCTACTCGGCTAATAAAAACTTTTGCAGTAAATTCATCTGTTAGTGGCTCTGGACCAACTTTTTTGAAGAAATCAATATTGGGAACTTCTATGGTCGGAATTAGCCTAACCCAACCAAATTTTCTTTGATCATTAAAATATAGCTTTGGGCTTTCTGGGTCATCATCGAATTCAAAAGTCACACGCGTAGATTTGTCTGGCAATCTGTTGATTAAACTATCGTTGGGGTGACCTGCACCAAAGCGCTCCTTACCTACATAGACTAATTGACCTGTCATTTTTAAATGAATAACCAAGGTGTAATTACTGTCGAGCTCTATCATCAGAACTTTAGCGCGTCGCTTAACTGCCATGACTTTGGCTCCAATAATAAACGCATTCACATCTGTTGGGGAGTTAGGAAAACTTTTTGGCCAATCAAAATCCACCGCTTTAATTGTCTTGCCGACAATCAAACTTGTGAGACCCGTACGAACTGTTTCAACCTCTGGTAGCTCTGGCATGCAAATAATTATAAGCTATACTCTGTAATATGAGTTCAATTGCCGACATAATTTCTAAGAAAAAATACGACGAACCGCCGGAAGTTCAGGTTATTAAAGAATTTGTTCGCGAAACATTTGCTAGTGAAGTACAGGTCAGCATTCAGGCCAAGCAGATAACAATCACAACGAAAAGCGCTGCCCTTGCAGGCACACTACGGATGCATACAAATACTATTAGCGAGCTGTGCGACACCGACAAACGTCTAGTTTTTCGTATTGGCAGCTAAAATTTTATACAGGTCTGTGCGCATCTGATCAAAATCTTTATACCAAACAGCTTTCATCCCAACGTCAATCGCACCCGTGCAATATCTTTCTTGATCATCAACAAAAACACATTCCTGCGTTTCGACACCAAGCCTCGAAGCGATAGATTCGTAGGAGTTAGCGTCTGGCTTTATGAATCCGTTTTGAAAAGATAAAGCGATCTCGTCAAACAAGGCTAAATCCTTTGCAGTAAAAATCTTATCCAACCAATTATCGCCAGCATTTGACAGCATACCGACTGAATATTTTGGAGCTATTTCTGAACGAATAAAGTCGATAAGTTGACGATTCGGCACCACCCCTTCTAGCATATTTGTGGTTGACTGCTCATCAACACCAGACATGTCCGATATATCTTTAATAAAATCTTCAATCGACATCAGCCCTGCATCTACTTGCTTCTGCAAGTCTCCACTACGCTCAAATAACTCCTTATTATTACCAAAATAATGGTAGCGATATGGAATCCAACCTTCTGTCGATAAAACACCGAAACAATCAAAAATAATAGCTTTTATCATACAAATCACAGCTTACTATGCAAAAAAGTTTCCTGCAAATATATAAAAATGATTATAATGTCTGTAAATGAGGTCACTATAATAATGCAAAATCCCGAACAAGCGAATAGACTACTACACGAACTCCGCGAACCTAGCGAACAACTCATTAATCGACACCTAAACAATACGCGCATTTGGTATCCTAACGAATTAATACCGGAGCGCAACCACGACCCTAAGAAACCATGGACACCAGATATTTATCCTCTAAAAGAAGGAATTCGAAGCGCAGTACTAGTGAATCAGTTGACCGAAGAAAATTTACCACATTATTTCAAGTCTATCGCAGATGCTGCAGAACCCGACCACCCTCTCGACTCATGGGGTCGACAATGGACAGCGGAAGAAGGTCGACACGGCAAAGTTATTGGCGAGTGGATACATGCTACTGGCGCTATTGATCCGAGGCGACTAGAGGACGGACGCATGAAACAAGTTATTGATGGCAAAGTCCCGAAGTTCGAAGGCGTACACGATCTTGGTCCTTACGCCTCCATTCAAGAAAGCGCTACTAAGATAGCCCACAGGAACACAGGTCGCAAATTAGGCAAAGAACGAGGAGGCCTAGAGGTTATGGGCAGAGTCGCAGGCGATGAAAGTCTTCACGAAGACTTCTATACTGACTTAACTGTCAGCGCCATAGAAATAGACCCTAGTTTTATGGTCGTAAGCATTGCATCCGTTGTTAAGAATTTTAGTATGCCAGGCACCGGAATAGACAACTTCAATGACCACACTATGGCCATCAGCAAAGAAGGAATTTTTGGCGCAAATGAACTGACAAACGGGGTAATTAAACCCAAATTAGATCAATGGGGTTACTGGGATTTAGCAAATTTATCACCTGAAGCTGACAAAGCACGCGATGGCACAGAGCGAAGGATTAAAGCATTGGGTGTAGTCGTTGCAAGAGAGTTAGAGATGCGAGAACAGTATCAGCAAGACTTATTGAACTAGAACTGCAAACCCTGGCTAACAGTCCCAAAATCTGGGATTTGCTTCTGGAATAACGAACGAACCAGTTGGCCCTTGTTCCCTGCGTTACCGATACCTGCCCCACAAGATACCGACCATAATCTTTTGTCTGTATCCTTATTTCCCGTATTTTTAAGCTCGTAAATATATTTAGTACCAGTAGCACAAACGCCTGTGTCGTCGATAATCTTAGGTTTAACTTCAGCCGTATAAGAGTCATACTCTAGAGCGTGCAAAAATACATCGAAAGCAGTTTGGTTGTTGTCGTATGTTTTAGACTTAACAATCAAGTTGTTGTAGCCATTTATAATTTCAACTCGTCTTTCGTCACGGGCAACAATAATACGGATAGCGCTGTGCATCTCGTGCCCTACTACTGGACCTTCGACAGTCACGCTTACTTCAGCATTTGTAGACGAATAGTCTGATAGTCTTTTCTTTACAGAAACAGGACTTTTTGTAGTTGATTTGCTTGAGGTGCCAGGAAAAGCCAACTTAACGCCAATAAATAGCATGATGATGACTGCGATGATTCCAAAATAATATTTCATAATGTAGTTCTCCTCAACTTAACAGGTTTATAATACCACATTAAGCAAATAAAAGCAATACTATATTACGTGTGTAGGGTCCCAGCAAGTTCGGTGGTCGCTATCCAACCCTTTTAGTTCAGCCATGTCTATCTCGTCTAGCTTAAAGTCGAATATATCAATGTTAGATAGCACTCTGTCGGCCTGTTTTGACTTCGGTAGAACTATCGCACCTTGCTCGACACACCAACGAAGCATTATCTGAGCAGTAGTCTTGTCGTACTTGTCTGCAAGCTTCTGAAGAACAGGATTATCCATACCGTAGCCATGCGCTAGCGGCGAATAGGCCTCAAGTACAATCCCTTGCTCGCGGCAGTACTCAACAAGCTCTGGTTGCTGTAAATACACGTGCAACTCTACCTGGTTTACGGCTGGGACTACATCGCAATTAGCCAACAATTCTTTCAAATGCTTAACAGTGAAATTACTAACTCCAATTGCCTTGGCGCCTCCGTCTTGGTGGATTTTCTCGAGCTCCTTCCAGGCGTGATTACGCAGTAAAGTTACCGGGAAATGTAGTAGCAATAGGTCGACATAATCAGTCTTTAACCTCTTGAGAGAACGATGAAAACTAGGGATAGTAAGTAGCGGCGCAAAATTAACTAACCATATTTTAGTAGTTATAAAGACATCCTCACGCTTAATGCCATGATCTTCTAGAGCCTTAGCCAGCTTGCCTTCGTTTCCATAAATCTGAGCAGTGTCGAAGTGACGATAGCCGGCCTCTAATGCCGCCCCTACCGATCTTTCGACGTCTTCATCTTTTCTAACCAACCACAGCCCAAGTCCCACTTGTGGTATCTTAACTCCCTTAGCTATCTCAATCTTTGGTATCGACATTAAAGCTCACCCCAGTTCTTGCCGATGGCGGTGTCGGCGGTTAATTTAATTGGCAACTTAACGACGTTTTCCATGGTTTCTTTGATCATTTTGGCGACGCTTTCGGCTTGTGACTCGATGCATTCAACCAATATGCTGTCATGGATTTGCAGTAGAATTTTAGGTTGATTTTCGCTTGAGTATTCTTTTTCCTCTATCAGTTTATCAAGCATTTGCTGCACTGAAATCATTGCCATTTTCATAATATCTGCTGCTGTACCCTGGAAAGGCATATTAACAGCAGCTCTATAGGCCGCCTCGCGTACAGCAAAATTAGCCGAAAGAGCGTCTGGTGTTGGGCGACGGCGACCATAAAGCGTCTCGACATAACCCTTGGTTTTGGCTTGTTCACGAACCGCCTCAATATATTTAAGTAGTTTAGGCCGTACCTCAAAATACTTATCTATAAAACTTTTAGCGGCGGCATAGGTCATCCCAGTTGTCTGAACAAGTCCGTGAGGACCTTGACCGTACATTATGCCAAAATTTACAGCCTTAGCTTCGCGGCGCATGTTTTTGGTGACATCTTCTGGAGCTCTATCATAAACCAGCGCTGCAGTAGCAGTATGAACATCAACATCTCTGTTAAATTGATCCATCAAATCTGTATCTCCAGACAAATAAGCAGCTAGTCTTAGCTCAAACTGACTATAGTCAGCACCGATAAAAACTCGTTCAGGCGCTGCCACAAAAGCGGTCCGAATTTCTCTGCCTAAGTCGGTTTTGACTGGAATATTCTGCAAATTTGGATCAGACGAACTAAGTCTGCCGGTTTGAGCTACTGTCATATTAAAAGTTGTATGCAGGCGCGAATTTTCATCAACTTGCTCGGGCAAAGTATCTATATATGTGTTCTTTAACTTAGTAACTTCACGGAATTGGCTGATTACATCAATAATTGGGTGCTGGTCACGCAGCTTGTCGAGTTCGCTCGCCGCTGTCGAATAACTAGTCTTTCCCTTCTTAATTCCAAGAGTTGGTAGCTTTAATTTATCAAATAAAATGTCGGCGAGTTGAGCGGGGCTAGCTATATTAAATTCCTGATCAGCGTAGCCATAAATTTGTTGCTCAAAATCCGAAACCATATCTCCGACTCGATCAGACATCTCTTTTAGGTATGCAGTGTTTAGTTCAATTCCTTCATATTCCATGCGAGCAATGACCGGTATAACTGGCATATCGATGTCCTGCGCAACCTTAATTAGGCCTGTCAGCTCACTCATGGCTTCACTTTGCATTGCCTCTAAGGAGCGAATTACTCCTATTAGCTCTGGTGCACGGTGCTTATACTCCTCATCGTCAATATCTTCGAACGGCGAACCGTCATAACCAAGGTCGGTCTCGGCAAGTTCGGTCAATGACCTTTCGCGTCTTAAGGAGTTAAGTAAGAACGCGGCAACCTGAACATCGTGTTCGACTTTTGGAAGAGGTGCGCCTAATTCAATAAATACTTTTAACGTAGATTTAACGTCATAGCCGATAACTGATTCTATAGATGAAAGTTGAGAGCATAGAGATTTAGGATTTAGCTTGGTTAAATCTAGTGTGT
>Ga0194055_10002914_pt1 | contig 13402 bp, 13 predicted proteins | sample SepL449m_MetaG_FD_155482 | JGI IMG/M metagenome (GOLD analysis project Ga0194055, IMG submission 155482) | Anoxic zone freshwater microbial communities from boreal shield lake in IISD Experimental Lakes Area, Ontario, Canada - Sep2016-L442-9m | ecosystem: Environmental > Aquatic > Freshwater >... | reverse complement strand
GGTCGCTGGCAGAACATTGCGAAAGGCCGATGCGCCAAAGACAAAGAGAGTAAGGACGAAGAACAGTTGGGACCATGGCACCGGCTCGCGTCGACGAATCCACGTCCCCACCGTCAGGGCGATGATGGCCAGGAAGCCCATGGTGATGGTTGACCACACCGTGGCCGGCTGCCACTCGGCAATGTTGGCGGTGGCGGCCTTGAATTGAAAGGGGATCACCAGGCTGGACAGGCCCAGGGGAGTGATACAACCGGCAATCAATGATAACGCCGAGAGTTTGGCTGCGGTGAATGCCAGCGATCGCTTGTCCTGTGATCGGTCCAGGACACAACCGATAGCGATAACCGCAAATAGTGCTGGGGCTAGCACCCACATTCCATGCAGGTTGGCCCACACGATGACGATCGGGGCGACAACAAACCACCGAGGCGGGCGACCAGCAACGAGCAGATCAAAGGCAACGGCGCTGAGCCAAATCAAAGCAATCAGCGAAGCCATGAGTGGGCGCTCTTGAAAAAGATAGGAAACGGGAATCAAGCTGAGGGTAAAAACGATGAGAACCGCAGCTGGCGTTGCGCGCTTGAGCAACATCAGTGCGTAGGCAGTCAGGAATACCAATACGAGTGCGGTGCGCAGCCAGATGATTCCGGCCCACCCGGCAGCGTTATACATACCAGCCATGACGACTTCAAAGAGCCATTGTGTGGTTCGCCAGGAAGCATCGAAGGTGGACCAGGAATTTCCCAGGTTGGCCACGGAGTGGGAATCGAGGATTTCCTGTCCGATAAGGACATGCCAGTAGGTGTCGATATCGGTGATGGGTCCGATGGTGAGGGCAAAGGCCGCAATACCCACGGCAATGAGCGCTAAATGCGCCAGTTGTAGGGGCGCTTGCAGAGATGTCCTCTGATCGTCACTAGACACGGTGTAAACCTACTGTCCAGTGGGAGAGCGGGGTATGCGGGGAATTAGCAGGTGGAGGTTGAGCCCGCGCTGACACAAGACGAGGTCTTGTTGAAAGTGTTCTTTACGCCAATCCCGAGGGCAAAGATGATGGCGACGATCACGGCAGCGATAGCGGCCACCAAGAGGCCATATTCGACAGAGGATGCGCCAGCATCTCGCGAAGAACTGCTGGAACCGTCGCGCAGATGACGACCAGTGGTGAAAGTGGCGGAAATCCGCGCGACGGCGTCACGCATAATTAGCAGCCGGTGCCGGTGCCGGCGCTGATGCACGAGGAAGTCTTGGAGAAGCTGCCCTTTATAAGCAGTCCCAGTCCGAAGACTATTCCAACGATGACTGCGGCAATCGCGGCAATCAGCAGGCCGTACTCAACAGCCGAAGCACCCTCGTCGGAACGAGTCATGGTGTTGCGGATTCGGTTCATCATGGTCGAGCCCTTCGTTGTGTCTGGTGCTAAAAAGCAGGGGAAGTCCGCTCTCGAGCAGTTGCGTTAACCAGTAGATTACGACCAAAATAGAGCGTTTTGATCGCTAGATCGGACGAATACCATCATCCGAACGGTTGATTTTGTGCTCAAAGCGCCCGGATCAACCCATAAGGCGGGGGCGAATTAGCAGCCGGTGCCGGTGCCGGCGCTGATGCAGGACGAGGTCTTGCCGAAACTGTCCTTGACTAGCGTTCCTAGGCCGAAGACGATAGCCACGATGACGGCAGCGATAGCTGCAATGAGCAGGCCGTATTCAACAGCGGAAGCACCCTCATCATTGGTTAATTTCATGGTGTCAGGGTACCTCAGCCACGCCCCTCCGAGGTGATCAAACCCATATTTAGGGCCGTCATTAAGGCCTGGGCGCGGTTTGCGGCGCCCAATTTCTCGTACAGCTTGCTCACGTGGGTCTTGGTAGTGGATTGGCTGATGTAGAGCTGCTTGGAGATTTCAGCGACCCCGAGGCCATCGGCCAGGAGATTGAGGACCTCTCGTTCGCGTGGGGACAGTTGGGGTCCGGAGGGGCTCAGGCGCCGCTGCATGGCTTCGGCGAGGTTCGGAGCGCTAAACGATCCTGGCATCGCGACGGCGTGACGAGCTGCCGCCATTACATCCTCGGCGGGGGCATCTTTTGAAACAAAAGCGGACGCACCATTGTCTAGTGCACCAAAGAGGTATTCATCGCCGGAATACATCGACAAGACCACGATTCCTAGCGCCGGATTGTTGCCGCGCAACTCCTTGACTAAGTCCAAGCCACTGCCATCGGGTAACCGAATGTCGACGATGACCACTTGCGGCGGACTTTGGACAATCTCTTTACGTGCTTCGGCCAACGATCCTGCTTCTGCCACCACGGTGAATTCGCCGCCGCGTTCGAAGGCCCGACGCAGTCCCTGCCGGATGAGTTCGTGATCGTCAATCAAAATCACGGAAGTGGGCGTATCGCCAGCCATGAAAAATTCCTCCTTGGGGTGAACCTGCGTTCACTCACCTGTATTCGTTCTAGTGTGCCTGAGGATGGGGGGTAGAGCCAGATCAGGCGCGCGAAACGCGCACGATAGTTCCTCCGGTGTCGCGGGCGCCCACTTCAAGGGCTCCACCAATACGTTCGGCGCGCTCACTCATAATCTTGAGACCGTAGGAGTCCTCGCGTCCCTGGCCAAGCCCCTGTCCGTCGTCTTCCACGGTGATGTCAAACAGGGGAGGCCTAATTTGACTCGAAATCCAGATGTTTTCGGGATGGGCATGCTTGCGCGCGTTGCCAAGTGCCTCTTGCACGATGCGAAGGAGTTCCGCCTCCACATCGATACTGAGCCGCTCGGAGGCCTCTTGGAGGGAGAGGTGGACTTCAATGTGTGAGCCGATCGCCTGCGAACGCACGTATTCGGTGAGAGCTACGTTTAAGCTCATGCCGGCCGAGACATCACTACGTAAGTCGAAAATAGACAGGCGCAATTCGGAAATGATCCGAGTAACTTCCCGTCGCAGATTTGAAAGTCCAGCGCTTGTAGCGGGATCGGTATGCGTCGCCCCTAGATCATCAATGGCATAACCAAGGGATGCGAGTTCTTGAGCGACACCATCATGGATATCGCGGGCCAACCGGCGGCGTTCCTCCGATGTCGCACTAGAGCGAATGTCAGAAAACAAGAGGGCGGCGTCGAGGCGAATGGCATAGATGTCGGCGCTTGTCGTGGCCTCGGATAGTTCCTGATCTGTGAATGGTGAAGAGTTTCGTTCAACACCGATCATTGCGAGAGTTCGATCGCCCACTCGAAGGGGGATTACCGCGCCGAAGGTGGACTGTTCAATAAGGCTCAAGCCAACGTTGTTGGTCTGGATTTGCCCATCAGCCCAGGCCGTGGCCCACAGGGAATCGCCGGAAGAACTGGGAACCCACTGCTCGGGACGCACTCCTCGTGCGCTCAGCGGGCGAAAATCAGTGCCATCGCCGGGAGCATAGGTTGCTCCGCGCTCGGCAGACATGGTCGATAGCAGGTCGTCAAGCAGGCTTTCGGTCAAGGTCGTGGCGTCAAGGCCAACGGAGAGTTGACGCGAAACTTGTCGCAATTGGTCAAGCAGCCGGTAAGCCGATTCGTAGGCTGCTAGATCTGGGTCGTTTGAAGTTACGAGAATGCGTTTTGCCCACGATGCGATGAGCCCCACGGCCATAGACACAACAAGCCATTGGGCAACCAACGAGACCTGAGCTAAGCCAGCATCGGAGTTCAGGTCTGGTTGAGTGCTCAACCACAGGATCCCACCGGAGATCACCACGCTGACAGCAACACCACCAAAGCCTCGACTTATGCCGATCGCTAAAGCGGGTACCAGAAGGTACGGAAGGAGCGTGTCACTGAGCGGGCTTGAGTAGGCGATGATTGCCGCCGCCGCAAGTCCTTCAAGGAATGGAATTGCAGAGGTCAGCAGACTTTGTGGGTAGGGGAGCGAAGCCAGAACCGCAATAATGAAGAGTGCGCCTACAGGGAGGGCGTGAACTCGTTGTGCAGGAATGACGATGGTGAGCGTGAAGCACATCGCAAAAATCACGGCGCGTGCAACAAGAACAATGGGTAAGCGGTGAGCCTGGGCTGGGTTGATAGATCGGGTGGGAAGCAGCATGCTCATGGGCTGAGCATCGCAGAGGATGGGCGGATTCTCAATTCCGGCGGTGCGTGGCGCGGCCTCGGAACAGGCTTACTTACCGGACAGCGAACTAAAGATCGAGATGACCGCTGGTCCCAAGATGACAATGAACAAGACGGGCAAGATACAAAAGATCAACGGGAACAAGATCTTGACCGGCACTTTCTGGGCCATCTCTTCGGCTCGCTGCGAGCGCTTGGTACGCATCTCTCCTGCCTGGATCCGCAAGACGTTAGCGACTGGAATACCCAAGCGCTCGGCTTGAACCATCGACGAGGCGAAGTTGCGTAGTTCAGGAATATCAGAGCGTTCGCCCATTGCGCGGATAGCGTCTGAACGACTTAACCCAATTTGCATTTCCTGCAGGAGCCGAAAGAACTCTTCGGCCAGCGGTCCGGTGGTGTTTCGTGCCACCTGGGAAACGGCAGAGTCAAAGGCCATTCCCGATTCGACAGAGATGGTCAATAGGTCAAGGGCATCGGGGAGGTCGCGCGCCATTTGCTGGGTGCGGTTGTATCCGACTTGATAGAGCGCGATGTTAGGTCCGAAATAGCCCAAGAGGGCCGAGACGACGATAAGTCCGAGGATGGTTGAGAAGCCGCTCTGGAAGAGCAAGCCGATCAGGAGTCCAAGGAGCGCTCCGCCGATGAGACCAAGCATCTTGAACGCGATGATGCGGTTGACGTCCCAATTCTCTGGGTTGCCAGCAATGTCAAGGCGACGACGGATACGCGCGGCTTGGTCGTCAGGCGTGAACCTGCGACCCCACGCAGTGAGCTTCTCAAATGTCGGCGCGACAACGCGATCAGTGAACGGCGTATCAAGTTGCGACGGGGGGCGATCGTCTTCATGCATGCCCTGAATGGCGGCTAGGGAGCGATTGACCTCTTGGCGATTCATGAATGCGGTGCTCAGGGTCAAAACGAGCAGCGCGAGGCCAGCAAACAAAACGATGATGCCGAGTAACAGGATCACAATGGCCATGTCACACCTCCACCTTGACGGTCTTCATGAGCCAGGCAATTCCTACTGCAAGCAAAATTCCCGCAAAGATCAGGAGCGCCAAGCCCAATGGGGTGCCAAAAAGTGGCGCCAAGTACTCCGGACGCGTGAGTAACAGAAATAGCGTGAAGACAACGGGCAGCGCACCCAAGATCCAGGCTGACAGTCGACCTTCAGCGGACAACGTGGAGACTTGACGGCGTAGTCGTTCACGCTCGCGCATAGTCGCTGCGACGGTGGTCAAAACCTCGGCGAGGTTTCCGCCGACTTCACGCTGAATGCGAATGGCCATGACTACCCACGAGAAGTCCACGCTTTGCATGCGGTCGGCTACATCTTCAAGGGCTTTTTCCATCTGAACACCGAGTCGTGATTCAGCCAGGGCTCGACGCAGCTCGCCATTCATGGGTGGTGATGAGTCCGTAACGAGCGTGTCGATGGCTTGTGGAAGTGACAACCCGGACGCGATGCTTCCGGCCATGAGTTGCAAGGTGTCAGGGAGCTGGGATTGGAAAGCAGCTTTGCGCCGGTCTTCGCGGAACGTGAGGAAAAGGAACGGTGCAACAACGCCGATAATGACACCAAGGATGGCGGGAAGCAGTTTGCCGCCAGAAAGCAACAACAGCAAGATCGCTAAGCCGATGGTCAAACCGCTGTGAATGAGTAGCCATTCTCCAGACTTCAAAGGCAAGCCAGCGCGCTCGAGGCGCATGCCCATCATCGAGTCAAATTCCCGGCTGACCATGACCTTGTTGGCGAAATCCTTCGCCGTTTCAGAAACGCTGGTGTCGGATCGGGCCCCTCTATCGCTTGAGCCACGACCGGTAAGGGTGTAAATCGACAGCCTGCGTGCGACGTTCTGCTGGCGACGCTTAGGCAAGGATGCCGAGTTCAGCACCGTGATGAGCAGGAAAGCAATGCCACCAAAGAGCAAGATGGCTGCCAGTGCAATCACCCAGATGCCGGAGAACAGATTTGTTGATTGCTTGACGGGAGCCGGCCCCGCTGCGTTTGGATCGGCAGTGACTTCCGCAGTGGGGATAGTGGTGAAGGCGGCATCGCTGATCTGGACGCCGGCAGCATTTCCCACAACATTGATGTTGCCAGCCGTTCCCAGAAGCTCTGGAGGAATCTGAGCCTCAATGGTGACTTGGTTTCCGATGTCGCGAGCTGCCGCGCTGAAGGCGCTAGTGAGTTGGTTGACGTCTGTTGTGCTGATGACTTGGCCACGACCGCTTTGTGCCAACGATTGCAAAGCAGCAATCTGATTGGGTTCGGTTCCGAGCGAAACTGCATCGAGGATCGCACCACTTCGCTTCACGGCCACCTTGGTGTCCAGAAGCGAGGTGGTGCTGCTGGTGTCTGCGCCATCGCTAAAAATGACGATGGTGCGCGGACCTGATTTCCCTACCGCCTGCGTGGCAACGGTGACGCCGTTGTACAGGGCGGTGCTGCCCTCTGCTGTCAACTCGTTGATCGCTTTGCTGACTGCTTGCCGGTCGGTAGTCGGCCTGATCAACTCTCCCGCAGTGGTGCCGAAGGTGACCAGGCCAATCTTTGCGCTGGGTGGGACCGTGGTGAGGAATGCTTGGGCAGCCGCCTTTGCGGACACTAAACGTTGCCCGGCCATGCTGCCTGAGGTATCCATGACCAGAACCGCAGTTGGGGCTTGGGAGCCAGCTGCACCAATGGGTTGCGCGGTTGAAGGCAGGGTGGTGGAGCCTTGACTGACGGCGATAGAGGCCGGGTCAATGGATTGGCCAGCATCAAGCCCTGTTGCAGAAAAAACCAACGACATCTTTTGACCGTTGACTTCTACTGAGGAAATACGACCTTGCGGTGCAGCAAAAGCAGCGGGTGCGGAGAGGAACAGCAAGCAAGCAATGATTCCCAAACAAAGGACACTCGCGGACAACCGTGAGCGAAAATTCAGCGCCGCAATGAAGGACACGGGTTACCGGCCTTCGAAGGTTTCGAAGGTAAAGGCTGCGTCATCAAGCTTGATTCCGCCGGCGGCCAACTTTTCTTCGAAGTGGGGGCGCAAACCCGTGGACTTCAAGCGCCCCAGGCTGCGTCCTTCGTCATCAAATCCCATGTCAAAGTCAAAACGGAACAAATCCTGCATGGTGATGATGTCGCCTTCCATCGCGACAACTTCACTGATGTGCGTAATTCGACGCGAGCCATCGCGGAAACGGGCCTGGTGAATAACCAGGTCAATGGCACTGCTGACCTGTTCACGAACCGCTCGCATCGGAAGGTCCACACCAGCCATCAAGACCATGGTTTCGATGCGGGCGAGGGCATCGCGTGGAGAGTTGGCGTGAACCGTACAGATTGAGCCGTCATGACCGGTGTTCATCGCTTGGAGCATGTCCAAGGCAGCAGAGTCTCGAACCTCACCAACCACGATGCGGTCAGGGCGCATGCGCAAGGCATTGCGGACAAGGTCACGAATGGTGACTTCGCCTCGTCCTTCAATGTTGGTGGGGCGTGACTCCAGGCGCAGGACGTGGTGCTGGCTGAGCTGAAGTTCGGCAGCGTCTTCAATGGTGACAATGCGCTCGTCGTCGGGGATGAAGGAAGACACGACGTTCAAGGTGGTGGTCTTGCCAGCTCCAGTTCCGCCGGAAATCAAGACATTGAGGCGACCGCGCACACAGGCCGACAGGAAGTCCGCAACTGTTTGGGTCAGAGTTCCAAAGTCAATCAGGTCGTTTACGCGGTAGGGGTCGGCACTGAACTTTCTAATCGTCAGCAGTGATCCATCGACCGCGAGTGGGGGAATGACAGCGTTGACACGGCTTCCGTCAGGCAGACGGGCATCCACCATGGGACTGGCTTCGTCGACTCGGCGGCCGATCCGAGTGACAATCTTGTCGATGGTGCGCCGGACGTGGGACTCATTGTTGAACGAGGCATCAACGCGGTGTAGTTGGCCGGCCCGTTCAATGTAAATCGAGTACGGCCCGTTGACCATGATCTCGGTGACGTCGGGATCGCGAAGGAAGGGCTCGATCGGGCCGTATCCCAGGATGTCATCGGCAATTTCCTGGGCAATTTTGGCGCGGTCCGCAACGGTAAGGGGGGTATTGGTGGCGCTGAGAACCTCTTGCAAGGTGCTGCGAACCCGCTGTTCTAGTTCAGCTTGCGTCATGGCTGAGTCGTAGAGCTTGGGCCCCAAACTCTCAATCAGTGACTGATGAACCGAAAGTTTGAGTTCGCGGAAGGGATCATCAACGGGGGTGAACAGGTCACCTGCTCCCAGGGCTGATCCTTCGGGCCCGAAGGTCTCCGCAGTCTTATCTCTGCGCGCCTGTGCAAGGCGATCAGCCAAACTCATGACTTAGCCTTACGACGCATAAAGGACTTGCGGTCGCCGCTGGTTTCGGTGTCCGGAATCGAATCGTCGGAGCGGAATTCACCGAAGGCCTGCAACGCCACTTGCCGCACAGCATCTGTGACAGGGTGCTTGGGGTCGTCCAGGACGATGGGCACTCCGCGGTTAATAGTGGCGGGAACATCGCGCGATGACGGAATCTGCACGCCGATGCTGTGACCCAGGGTCTTTTCTACTTCTGAAATGGAGAGCCCCACCTTGGAGTCGGCGCGGTTGAGCACCAGATTCCACTTTTCGCGTGGGTAGTCCAGGAGGTCCAGCGTCTCAAGGGTCAGCTTGAGGTTCTTCAGGGCTGGAATGTCGAGCGTGGCTATCAGGGCGATCGCATCGCTGGCATCAAAAGCAGCCAGAACCTGGTCATCAAAGGCAGGGGGAGTGTCAACCACAACATAGTCAAACATGTCTTTTAGCAACGACAAGATGTGCGTGACGAGTGAGGAGTCAATCGTCTTTTCTACACCAGGTTGCATAGGAGCTGCCAGGGCGGTCAGACCAGGTGAGTGGTTGGTCAGCAGTGATCGCAGCGCTGACTCGTCGAGGTCATCGCCCACCGGCACCGCATCGGCGATGGTGTGCTTGGGGAACAGTTGCAACGCGATGGCCACGTCCCCAAAAGCCAAGTCAAGGTCAACGAGCGCTACTTCGTTGGTCCCGTTGTCGGCGAGCATGGCAGCCAAGTTGGTGGAGAGTGTGGTCTTGCCACATCCGCCCTTGGCAGAAAATACGGTGATCAGGCGACCGCGACTTGGACCAGGTTCAGCCGTTTCGCCTTCGGGCACGGACTGTCGAAGCTCGCGAGCCACCTCTTTTGATCGAGTGACTGCACCCGCGATGGCTGCGATGTCGCGTTCTTCCACCACGTCGCGAACGCCCATGCGCATCGCAGATGACAAGACGTTGGTGTCCACGCGCCGACGCACCAGAATGACGCCAAGACTGGGTCGTTGAACTCGCATGACACGGGCTAGTTCAAAGGCGCTGTCCAGATCGACAGTGGGCCCCACGACGATGGTGTCTTCGCCAAGATTGGTATCAATATGCCGACGCACGGCATCTACTGAATCAAGAACAAGTGCATCGCCAAGGGCACTCTTCAGTGCCGCGGCAACAGTGGGGTCCAAATCAACGATTGCGGTCATGTTTACCGAAGGTCCGACGTGGTGGTGCGACCATTCCTGCCGGTTCGTGAGTCCTTGGAAAGCAAAGCGAAGGAGAGTGCGCCGTTGCCTTGTCCAAGAATGACTTTTTCAGCGTCGTTCTGGTCAAGCGCCAGTGTGAAAATCGAACTCGGGACAGCTTCGCTGTTTCCTGCAGATCCGTTAATCGTTGAGCTGCCAACCGCGAGGACTCTAACTCGCGGAATCAATACGTTAGTGGCGTTGTCGCGAGTGATGAAAATTGCGACGTCGCTTCCTGCGGTCACGAATCCGGCAACTCGTTGGGTGTCACCGAGCTGAATACTGATCGCGACCTTGGTTCCGGGGATGGCCAGTGCGGATGTTGCATTTGACTCTCCCCACTGTGCGCTGGTGACTGGTTGCCCGGAGGGGATGGCGATGAGCGCCGTCAGGCTTTGAATCGGACCGACACTGCTGAGCGCTCCTGCGGCAGCAGCGTCACGCGCAACCTTGCGCAACTCAAAGGCTCCACCTTGTTCTGCGGTAGCTCCCGAGGTTCCCAGCTGAATCGGAACCTTGGTGTACAGCACCTCAACGATCTCTTGCCCCTTGCGAGCGCGCGAGTCAACACCGTTGACGTACAGGATGACAAGCAGCACGCCGAGGAAAGCAGCGCCGAGCGAAGCGATAAGGAGGACAGTCCTGCGGGGCATGGGGATCCTTGGGGTGACAGTCCGGCGAGCCGTGTGAGCGCCGGTCAGGTGGCAATATCGTACCTTGCGTGACTATCGGCATACCCAGGGTTTTCCCTTAGGGCTAGCCACGCCCCGGGGATAGGCGAAAAACCCCTTATTGCCCCGCGCTGACGGTGGTGACGACCAGGGCCCGCTGGTCAGCTCGTTCCCAAGTCCGGCGTGAGCGCAGGAGAGACAGGATCGCCGACGCGATCAAGCCAGTGGTCACGATCAGCGCACTCATCACTGACCCGCTGATGACCACGATGGTGAAGATAATCCCAATTCCGGTGGCGATTGCGGACAACTTGATGGAGTACACGGCCATGGATCCGGGCGGCGCCGGCGTATCTCGGGAGTTCAGCAGGAGGGCTCGGTGGGGGCGAGTCAGTGAGGTCCGCATGCTCGATGCGGTGATCCACGCAATGGATGAGAGGGCACTGAGAACCACGATCGCAGTTGTTGACCATTGCCGGCCATCGGGCAATCTGACCAGGCCGATCACGACGATGGGTGCAGTGGCAGCAAGTGCGACTCCAGCGACCAATCGAGTGCGTCGCCAAAACCACACACTGGGATTCATCGGCAGACCAGCCAGCCACACGGCGCCTGGTCCGTCCAAACAAAATGCGTTGACGCCAAAGAGCAAGGCGCTACCAGCCGCAATCAGACCGGGAAGTAATGCCATGAGTGAGAGTTGGCTTCCCGCAAGCCACAAGGCAACGGCAGGGATCAAAGCCAATAAGACCAGGCCTCGGCTAATGGACGGACTGCGCCACAGCCCTTTGCGATCCATCCGCACCGCAATCTTTCGTGGGTCCATTGCGTGCGGTGTGGGTCGATGCGCACGAACGGAGGATGACGTGCGTGCCCACGCTTGGTGTGGCTGGCGCAAGGCCCATCGGCAACTCAGTAGCGAGAGGGCGAAGAAGCCAGCGGTGAATACGCCCAGAAGAGCGGTGCGCTCAAACCAGCGTGCGTAATTGCCTTGGCTTGGGCCCAGTGGGCAACAACGACCCACAGCGTGGGGCTTTTGTCCAAAAATCCCGTCAGGGATCCTGAGCGCAGCAAGGCCAAAAACCCCATACCTAAAGCCAGGGCGACGATCCAGGTGACGATCCGCCCGATGATGCGTTGGCGAATACCAACAATGAGCCACCCCACCCATTGCCCAAAAACGGTCGCGCCGGCGATGAACACTGCGATCGTTGTGGCGGCAGCAAGCGCAGTGGGCCACGACGATCGCGCTAGATAGCTCATCAAGCCAAACGCGATGAGCACTTGAACCAGCCAGGCTAGGTTTAACGGTGTCAAGCACAGTGCGGCTAGGGCAGTGGTACGCGACTTAATGGGAAATGCCACCAGCTGGTCGGCGGGGTACAACTCGTTGCCGCCTCCCGCGGCGAGTGGGCCGAAGATGGACAACACAAGAAAACCCAAGAGCAGTGCGGGAACGATGACCAGCAATGTTGTACTGTCGGCCGACGCCGGATAAAGACGTGCGCTGACGATGGTGATGAGCAAGAGGGCAACGGGAATAAACAGTGCCACCGCAAGACCGCGTCGAGTGCTCGGTTCGCGGACCATCTTCCAACGCAACGCAATCAGTGGTCGCAGTTGCGCTGGCGAACTCACGTCAGGAGCCTTCGATACACCTGTTCGCCGTCGAGTCCGGCAAGTTCGGTGGTGGGGCCGTCAGAAGTGATGTGTCCATTAGCCAAAACGAGTGCGCGCGAGCAAGCAGCAACGGCCAGGGGGAGCAGGTGGGTGGACACGATCACCGTGCTGCCGCTGGCTTCTGCTTGGGCAATGACATCCATGGTGGCGTCAACGCCGAGGGGGTCCACGCCATCGAAGGGTTCATCAAGCAAAAGGACCGTGGGCTGATGCAACGCGGCCAAGATCACTGCTGATCGGCGGCTCATTCCGTGCGAGAACTCAGCGGTAATGCGATCGGCCGCGCCAGTGAGGTCAAAGGCGGTGAGGAGTTCCTTGGCACGCTCTTGCCAGGACGCGTCCATTCCGCGAATCGTCGCCGAGAGCTCCAAGTGCTCCCACAGGGTGGCTCTCGGAATCAAACCTCCTACGTCAGGGCAATAGCCGACTTCGAATCGAGCGGCAATGGGGTCTTTGACGATGTTGATCCCATTAATCATCACCTCGCCCGCGTTGGGTGGCAGCACTCCAGCGAGAACACGCAAGGTGGTGGACTTACCGGCACCGTTACGACCAATCAAGGCCACCGAAGTTCCAGCAGTGAGTGAAAAACTCAACTGATCAATCGCGGTCGTGCGACCAAAGCGAATCGTCAAGTCCTTGACGTCAACGCCTTCGTGGTTCATTAGTACAAACTCTCCACTTGTTCCGCGAAGTCGGCAAGCACTAGGTGGCGCTTTACGCTCAACTTCGGCGTGAGGTAACCGGTTTCTTCGGTGAACTCCACGGGCAAGATGACGAAACGTCGGATCCCTTCGGCCGCGGACACTGTCTTATTCGCGAGATCGATGTTTTTTTGCAGTTCAGCGCGCAGCTGAGGGTCGTTGACTAACTCGGCAGCACTGAGGTCAACGCGATCGTTTGTTGTCAGCCATGTTTTGAGCTCGTCGGGATCAAGCGTGAGCAACGTGGCGATGTAGGGCCGGTTGTCGCCGACGACCACAGCATGCGCGACGAGGGGATTGCTGGCCAGGAGTGCTTCCAACGGCGCGGGGGCGACATTCTTTCCACCCGCAGTAATGATGATTTCCTTTTTCCGACCGGTGATGTAGAGGTATCCGTCATCAAGGGTGCCGATATCCCCGGTGCGGTACCACCCATCAATGAACGCTGCATCGGTATCTGCTGGGTCGCCAAGGTAACTGCGAAAAACATTTGGGCCTTTGACCAGAACTTCACCATCATCGGCAATCCGGACGCTGCAGCCGGGTAGCGGTTTGCCCACACTGCCTACTTTGATCATGCTGGGAGTGTTGACGGTGTGTGGAGCGGTGGTTTCGGTGAGTCCGTATCCCTCAAGGATGGTGACACCTGCACCGCGGAAGAAGTG
>Ga0194055_10002912_pt1 | contig 13411 bp, 11 predicted proteins | sample SepL449m_MetaG_FD_155482 | JGI IMG/M metagenome (GOLD analysis project Ga0194055, IMG submission 155482) | Anoxic zone freshwater microbial communities from boreal shield lake in IISD Experimental Lakes Area, Ontario, Canada - Sep2016-L442-9m | ecosystem: Environmental > Aquatic > Freshwater >... | reverse complement strand
GTCCAGGATGTTCAGGACGTTCAGCACCATCATGAAGACCAGGAAGGCGTAGGCACCTCGGGTCGCCGTTTCCACGCCACTGCCGGCCGCGCCGCCAGCCTCTGCGCCAGGTCCCATGCCGTCTCCTCCCCGGAGCCAGTTCTGTTAATGGCACAGTGGACGGCTCAGGGCCGAAGTGTCCAGCGCTCATCGCGCCCCGCTGGCGGGCTGCAAAGCCCCCTGCTATAGCCGCCCCTCCGGAAGGGTGGCCGAGTGGTTTAAGGCAGCGGTCTTGAAAACCGCCGTGGGTGAAAGCTCACCGTGGGTTCGAATCCCACCCCTTCCGCCACTCAATCTCTGGGGTGGTGTCTCGGTTACCCTGTTTTCGCCTGGGCGCACTGGGCCTGTCTGTATCCACGGCAAACCCCGGCAGGTCGCGCGGTATTCAGGCTCCTGTAGCGACCGGGGCGGCGGCAACCTGCTCTGCCCAGGGCAGGTCGGCAATTGCCGCCAGGTCCTTGAGCGACACCGCCAATGGGCACCCCTGCGGCAGCCGTTTTTCAAGACCAGCTGGGGCCCGCCCGGCCAGCTTGATCATCCGGCCATCCACCACGGTCTGGACCGCATGACCACGAAGTCTGAGGGCCTCGACGACGAAGGCCGCCGTCTCAGCTTCATCCTCGATCCGTAGCAGGCCCATCGCGTTTTTTCTCGTGGGTCTGTCCCCGCGGATAGCGATAGGCGAGAACGAGCGCGGGGAGGAGCAACAGGCTCATTAGGGTCGAGGTGATCAATCCGCCGAGGATGACCGCGGCCATCGGACCCTGCACCTCGCGTCCGGATTGACCGGCCTCGAGCGCGAGCGGCGCCAGGCCCAGCCCGGTGACCAGGGCGGTCATCAGGATCGGCGTCACCCGTTCCTGGGTCGCGCGCAGCACCGTCGCCAGTCCCCAGGGCTGGCCCTCATCGCTCACCAGGTGATCGACGTGGGAGATCAGGAGAATCGCGTTGCGGGCAGAGATTCCGAACAGCGTGACGAAACCCACCAGAGCGCCCAGCGACAGCACCCCGCCGGTTAATGCCACCGCGGCGACGCCGCCTGCCAGCGCGAACGGGGTTCCCGCCAGGATCAATCCAGCAGGACGGCCCCCTCCGAAAGCCAACACCAGAAGGGCGAGGATGCCGATCGATGCGGCCGCGACATTGACAAGGATCTGGCGAGCCGCAGCGGCCTGACCCTGGGCGACACCGGTATATTCGAGGAACACACCCGGCGGGAGTGAAACGGTGCTTGCGATCTTGGCGCGGGCGTCGCGCACGAAACCGGAGACGTCCGCCCCCGTGGGATTGGCGGTGACCACCTGCCGACGTTGACCGCCGTCGTGGTTGATGACGGTGCGCCCCTCGCCCAAGCGAATGGTGGCGATGTCCGACAGCGGTGTCGTGGCACCATCCGCCGAGCGCACGAGCAGGGCCCCGACGCCTTCTGGATCACGTTGCATCTCAGGCGGCAGGGAGATGGCCACGTCGGTTATGCGATCGGCGTCGGTGACCTGCGCCACGGTGCGGCCCTGGAAGGCCATTTCGATGGCGTCATAGGCATCGGTAGGGGCGAGACCGCGAAGCGCCATGCGGTCTGAGTTCAGGGCGATCTTCACGGTCGGAGCGCCGGGCTGGGCCTTCACCTGTACGTCGGCGGCGCCGGGGACCGACTGCAGGGCGCGCGCCACATCGGCAGCGACCCGATCCAGAATGTCGAGGTCGGGTCCGTACACATTGACCGCAACCTTCGCCGTCTCCCCCGACAGGGATTCGCTGATCCGGTCTCCGAGGAAGGTCAGGGCCTCGCTCTGGATGCCGGGATATTGCGCCAGAACCTCTCGGATGCGGCCCAGAACCCGGTCCTCGCCGGCCCCGCTCACCGGGCGTAACTCGACATGGAATTCGCTGCGATGCGGGGGAAAGGTGTCCTCCCCCGCCTCGGCGCGCCCGATCTGCTGCTCGACCGTCGCGACCTCGGGTATCGCCAACAGATCCTTGGAGATGCGAGCGCCAAGATCGCGCATCCACCCCATCGAGGCACCGGCGGGCCCGTTGACCTGTAGCACATAGTGGCGCTCGCGGAACGCCGGGAGCAGTTCCGAGCCAAAGACGAAGAAGGCCCCTAGCGCCAACACACCGACCAGCGCGGCCCCGGCCACGACCGCGCCTGGCCGGGCACATATCGGCTCCAGGACCCGGATATGGAGGCTCTTCAGCTTTCGAAGATAGTCCGGCTCGTCGTGTAGCCGGACCCGACGCAGGAGCAGCAGAGACAGCGCGGGCGTCACGGTTATGGCCACCGCAAGGGAGGCCAGTGTCGCCAACAGGAACGCCAAGGCAAGTGGACCGAAAAACGCGCCCTGCAGGCCTGTCAGGAAGAGGATGGGTGCGATGGTCAGCGCCAGGACATAGGTCGCATAGACGACCGGAGCTCGCACCTCGACCGACGCCGCCTCGATGATCCCTGCCCGGTCGGCGTCAGAGCCAGTCTCGCGCAGACGGCGCACAATGTTCTCCACCCCGACGATGGCGTCATCGATGACCACGCCGAGGGCTACCGCCAGGCCCCCCAGGGTCATGGTGTTGATAGTCTGCCCCAGCCGGTCCAGCACGATGAGCGCGGCGAGAAGCGACAGCGGGATGGAGACAAATGCGATGAAGGCGACTCTCAGATCCCGCAGGAACACCAACAGGATCAGCCCGATCATGCCCGCCCCGATCAGCAAGTCAGTGCGGATGCCCCGTAGCGCAGAGTCGATGAAGTTCGCTGGCCTGTGGAGGCTGGGGTAGATCTTGACGCCCTGCGCCTCCAGACCGGGTCGCAGCTCGGCTAGTGTCGCCTCCGCGGCGTGGGTCGCGTCGAGCGTGTTGGCGCCATACTGGCTCGAAAGTGCGATCAGAACGCCGCCCCGACCCATGATCAAAGCGTCGCCGAACTTCGGCGCAGGCGCCTCCACGACATCGGCGACATCGCCCAGTCTCACCGGCAGGCCTGTGGCGGCCGGGAGGAGTGATCCGGAAAGGGACTTGGCCGTGACGGCCCCATTGGTGGGTTCGATCAGGATGCGCTGGCTGGGCGTCTCGGCGAACCCGCCGCCCCGGACCAAGGTACTCGCCTGGACGGCGGCCGCGACTTCGGAGAGCGCTATGTTTCTGGCGATCAGGTCGGCCGGCCGCACGCGGACCTCCAGGCGACGCTGGTCGCCGCCAAAGACCGTGGCTCGGGCGACCCCAGGTGTGGCCAGCATCCGGGGCCGCACGGTCCACTGGACAAGATCGCGCAAGGCCATCGGGCTCAACCGGTCGCTGGTGAACCCGATCTTCAAGAGATCCATGGTGGAGGAGGTCAGTGGGCTGAGTTTGGGGGCTAAGACGCCAGACGGCAGACGACCCGCTGCCTCGCTCAAGGCTTCTGCAACCACCTGGCGCGCGCGAAACGGATCGCTGCCTTCGACGAAGATGACGTTGATCACGGAAAGGCCCTGGATGGACTCCGAGCGGACCGCAGCGACCCCATTTGCGCCGTTGATGACGGTCTCCAGAGGACGGGTGACGAGGGCCTCGACCTGTTCTGGGGTGAGACCCGCGGCCTCGGTCTGGACGGTCGCCTGGGGCGGGACGAATTCCGGAAAAACGTCGTAGCGCGCCGACACGACGGTCGCACCGCCGAACCCGAGCAACAACAGTGCAGATAGCAGCACGATACCGGGACGGCGCAGGCAAAGCCTGACGATGAGCGTAAGCATCGGCTAATCTTCCTCGCCAGCCTGCTCGCCGCCACGCTCGATGGCGAGCAGCGTTCCGGCCCCGCCAACCGCGACCACGTCGCCGGCCGAAAAGCCCGATGTGACGAACCAGCCGCTTTCCACCGGACGGGCGTCTACCAACTCGCGCCGGACGAACACGCCGGGTGCAGTGCGCCGGTAGGCCCAAATGGCGTTCCGCCAACGTACCAAGGCTTCTCGAGGAAGGATGACCCCGGTCTCTGTTGAGGACTGTTCAAGGCTCGCCGCTAGCACGCGCCCGGCCGAGGCGGACCGCGCCATCGGACCGCGGACGATGGCCAGCAGGCCGGCGCTCTGCAACCGGGCGTCCGCCGATGCTGCCGGGCCAAGCACGCTCACCGGAGCGGTGAGGCCGCCGTCGGCGATGATAATGCGCGAGCCATCCTTCGACGCGGCACCGGGGACATCGATACGAACGAGGGCCGCCCGTCCGGCCGCGATCTCGCCCAGTAGTCTTTGACGGGCGGCCAGATCCAATCGTGCCAGCCCCGCGCCGAACTCAAGTCCGACGCGGCGTTCGGCAAGGTCCGCCCGCGCAGAATCGGCGGCGGCTTGGGCGCGGGCGGCTTCCACCGCCCGGGCCGAGGCGCTCTGGTCCTGCGCAGCCAGGGCGACAAGGCGCCCTGCCTCGGCGCGTGAGGCAACAGCGGCCGCATGCGCCGTGGAGATTTCGGCGTTGATCGCGGCTAAGGGGCTCACATCCAGGCCGCGCGCGAAACCTTGCTTGATCTGCGGCGCTCCACCCGCCGCCAAGACCGCGACACGAAGCCCAGCCCGCGCCTGCTGCTGAGCCCCGAGCCGAACTTCGCCATCTATGAAGGCTGCCCCAGATACAGGCGCCTTCATCTCTTCCTCGGCGGGCGAACTGGATGCAGTCCGAAGTGCGGACACGCCAAAAATCGCCAAGGCTGCGGCGCATGCGCCCGCAGCGGCCCAGCCGGCAGCGGTGAAACGGCTCATGGACGGTTTCTTGAGGCGGGGTCCACGATCATCGTCTCGGGTCCTTCCAAGGGTCGGCGTAACGCGTCTTCCAGATTGGCGTCGGCGGCATGCACGCGCGCCAGGGCGTCAAGCTCGGAAATACGAGCGAGACCGGCGCCAGCCTGGGCGGCGGCCCAGTCCGTGCGGTCAATGGCGCCTTGCGCCAGTTCGCGATCAGCCTGAGCGGACAGGCGGCCAGCGGTGTCGATCTCGACGCGCCTCACCTGCCCCAGCGCCTCGCGCGCGGCTCGGGTCTCGGCTAGGGCCAGGTCGACGGCCGCCTGCGACGCCGCCACGACGGCCTCGAGCTTGCGCCCCGCTTCGCTCCGCCGGGCCTGCGCGGTAGCGATAGCGCCGCGGTTGAGGTCGAGTGGCGGCAGTACGAGGGCAAGCGACACTGGGATTTTCACCAGACCCCGTTCCCAGGTGTAACCGGGCGCGATGCTGATCGCCGGATATTGGCGTGCAACCTCTGCGCGGAGATCGGCTTCGGCCTGATCGTAGGCCGCTAAGGCCTTAAGGACGTCAGCACGGGACAGGGTCGCGGCGGCACGAACTTCCTCCGTCACACCCGTACCCGGATCACCAGCCGGCTTGTCGAAGTCAGTCCAGGACAGCGTGACGTCATGCAAGGCTTCGAACGGGACACCCAACGCGGTTGCGAGCGACTGGAGGGCGGACCGAGAACTGTTGACGGCCTCTGCAGCGCGGCGAACAGCGTCGGCGCCATCCGCGCGGACGCGCTCGAGCTCTGCGAGAGACGCCTCGCCCGCCTTGACCCGGTTTTCCATGGCCGCCTGTTGGCGCGCACGCACCTGAGCCACCCGCTGGTAGGCAACGGCCTGGCGTTCCGCGATGAAATATTCGGCAAGCGCCCGCCGAACGGCCATGCGAACCGACCAGATTTTGTCGGCCTGGTCGTAACGCGCGACATCGACGGCAATATCAAAACCGGTCAGCCGGGCCTTGCGGCGGGTGCCCACAATCCAGGGGATGTCGATCGCACCGCCAAACAGCCAGGGTGAGCTTTCGGCCGCGTTGCGAGCGTATTCGGTAGTGAGTGTAAGGGTCGCCCCCGGGCCCAGGCGTGAAGCCTTGGCCGAAGCCCGGGCGCTCTCGACGCCCGCTCGGGCGGCGGCGATATCGCGACTGTTGAGCAAGGCGATGGCGAAGAGCGCCAAGCGGTCGAGGCGCGGGCCGCTCCAGCCCGCGTTCGGCGCTATGGAGGCGACCTCTGTCCGCACCTGCTCGAGATCCAGGGTTCGGGTCCGAGGCTCTGCTCCCATGGCCGAGGGCCTGAGCGGCGCGGGCGCGTAGCTCACGCAGGCTGACAGAGACAGTGCACTGAGCAGGACGAGGAGAGCCGACTTCACCGAACCAATGTCCCCGCGACGGGAGGTCGCTAAGCCTCTTATAGCTAGGGTCGGTCACGCCCGCACCTTGTCGATTCCCAAGAAAGATGATCCGTCGGAGTGGCGCAGTTTGGCAAGTTGGCCGGCGCGGGACGTGGAAGCCCGCCGTAGGTGAAAGCCTACCGTGGGTTCGAATCCCACCCCTTCCGCCAGGCACCTGTCGCGAGCCTGGAACTGGGCGACCGCAGGCGCGCAAAGCCCCCACTCGTCGCGCCATTTTTCCGGATGCCGTCCGAACCGCGGATACCGGGGGCGCGGGTAGAGCGGTCTCGGAACGCCATTTGTCTCTGATCACCCGAACCTCAATGCCGGTCGTTCGGATTTAAAATAGCCATTTTTTACAGTGCGTTGGGCTGATGAGTTGCCCTATACGTCGTCGGCGATCCTCCTTGAGCCTGCGGTTGGACGATCCGAGGTGGGGTCCCTTTGCGGACGGCTTGGCGAAGATCCGCGTGTGGGTCTGAACCCATTGGGGAGACACGAACCGTTGCGGACCTGACTGTCCGCTGGGAAAAGGTAGGACCGGAAACTGAGGCGTTTGTTGATGACCGAGACTGCTGTGAAGGGGCCCGCATCCTACCTTCCGTCGATCGAAAAGACGTATGGCCGACCGATCTCGGAGTGGCAGCAGCTCGTGCGGGACAGCTACCCGGCCAAACACATGGAGCTGGTCACGATGTTGAAGGATCAGCATGGAATGGGGCACGGCCATGCGAACGCCGTGGTTGCCTACACCTTGTCCAAGGACGAGTTGAAATAGCCGCGGTCATACTTCCGCTCCCCACGCGTCTCTGCCGTTGGAAAGGTCCGCTTGTTGGTCTGAACCCAAACGGGGAGATACGACCCGTTGCAGCCGTTGAGAGCGTCGGCCTAAAGTCTTGTGAAGCTTCAATGCTCGCCGGGGCTGTGTCATGAGCGTCTTCGAGTTTGTTTTCTCCCTCTTTGGGCTCGTGCTGGGCCTTGCCTTGACGGAGGTCATCGGCGGGCTGGGTCGTGTGCTGAAATCGCGTCGGGGGCTTCGGGTCGGCTGGTTGACGCCGCTGCTCGGACTCCTGCTTCTCGTCGAGCTGACCGCGGCCTGGGCGTCGGTATGGACCTCCCGCGGGGCCATCCCCTTCAGCGTGCTGACCTTGTTCTGCGGACTAGCCGTCACCGGCGTCTTCTACATGTCCGCGAACCAGGTCTTTCCCGACGCGCTCGATGAGTGGGGCGATCTCGACGATTACTTCGACCGCCACAAGGGCGGCGTCATCTGTTGCCTCGTGGTGGGCTGGGTCCTTCTGATGGCCGGTCAGGCCGCGCTTGGAGTAGATCCCTTGCCAGGCCATTTCATCAAGATCACGCAGGCGATCTGGTATGCGGTGGCCGTCGCGCTGGCATTCGTCCGAGACCGGCGGCTGTGCCTTCTACTGATGCTCGGCCTGCTGGCGATCGATACAGCCATCCTGTTGGTCGACGCGGTCGCCGACCCGTTCGGCGACCGTAATGCCGTGGGGGCCGCCGTCTCAGGACTTCTGGCCCAGCCGCCGATCCTATCCTGAGGGGGACTGCATGGAGGCTCATCGAACCGAAGCCGTGGCATGGGCTGGGGATTTCTAAGGGAGTACGGCATCATCGTCGTTGGGGCGACAAGCTCGTGCGGACGTCTTCGCGCATGAACGGGTTCGAAGTTCGGCGATAGACCCAACGTCCGCTTCCCACCCATCTCTGCCGTTGGAATGGTCCGCTTGTTCGTCCGAAGCGAACGGGAAGAAACGACCGCTATCCGACCGTCCTGGCGTCCGCTTCTGGCCAACCCGAACATCCCTGATGCCGCGGTCTTGGAAGCACGGGCCTTTCCCCATCGTAACCGAAGCCGGGAAACGATAGGGTCGCACTCGCTTTCGTCCCTGAGACATCATGGCAGCCTCCACCTCAAAGAACGTCATCTTCGCTGCCTTGGCCGGGAACCTAGCCATCGCCATCACCAAACTGGCAGCGGCCCTGTTCACCGGCTCGGCCGCCATGATGTCGGAGGCGATCCACTCGGCCGTCGACACCGGCAACCAGATCATCCTGCTGATCGGGCTCAGGCGCGCCGCCCGGCCGGCGAGCGTCAGCCACCCGTTCGGCCACGGCGTGCAGCTTTATTTCTATACCTTCGTGGTCGCCGAAGGTGACCTAAGCGTAGGCCGCGAGGAATTATCTCGAAATAGCCCTGCTAATACAGCTGGTGGCGCCACTGACAACGGCAACCATGTCCCTCAAAAAGGGCCTTCATCTTTATCCAGATAATCGTAGACGACCGTGCCAAGCTCGAGCGTGAGATCTGCAACGATATGGACCGCCGATACGATTTCGAGCACCGGCAGTTCGTTGACTGGTGCCATTGCGTGCGAAGTCAACTCCAACGCTGCAGGGCCAGTCCAGGCGCCCTTCAGGTCGATATCCGAAAGATGGTATTCGACCAACTCGCAGATACGCACCGAACCATCGACATGCGGAATGATCTTCAACAGGAAGTTTGGCGTCTTCATCGACGCCAGAACATCCGCATGGTTGGCCATCCTGTGCTTGTAACCCATTGAGGCCAAGGCTACCGGTACGCCATGATATCTCAACGTTCCGACGAGGGAATCGACATTGGTCGTGAGCGTCGGTTCCGCAAGTTGCTTCGGAAACCCCCAGATTTCCCGGCCACCGGCAATTGGCGGATGGCCGTTAAGAAACATGCAATGGGTGTAGTTTCCATGCCGCCCTTCGAAGCTTACAGGTATTACCTGACCGCTTTCGGTGTAGTCTCCAAATCCAGTAGAGTCTGGCATTCGGATGAATTCATATTTCACAAGTGGTTCGTCGATCTGGAGCGGCTCGGGCACCAGAGCACGCAGTTTTGCCGGATCCGTACGATAAGTGATGATCAGATATTCACGATTGACGAACCGATACGGGCCCCGTGGATAGGCGGGGCTGGTCAATGGCATCGCAAATGCGTTGGCGCGGACTTCAGACACCTTCATTTTACCGTCTCCGCGCCTGGCGTGCAGAAATCAAAGACTTGGACACCATGTGATTCCTTCGGATGCTTGAATATCTCCCCATGCGCCAAGGTGTACTGCGCATCCACATAGCCTGCCTTCCAATGCTCGAGCATGCTTATCCGAGAGAATTCATAGTCCTTTGATTCCAGCTCCCAATCTGGTGATCGGTAGATCAGCTGGACAATGTTGTAGACACAAGGATCGGCAATATCGGCCAGGTACCGGGCGGCCTCATGTTCGCGCAATTCGGGTGGCAGCAGCGCCAGTATCTCGCTCAACGCTCCACGAGCTTTTTGCAGTCTGCGGAAATTGTCCGTGCTGCTTCGCGTGCGGCTAGAAAATTGTACCTCTTTCAACCGGGTTGCGACTTCGCCAAGATTACGGGGCACCTTGCCGTAAGCAGTCCACAGATCCACCTGGAACGCGAGTGTGTCGTGTAAGGGGTAGGTGTTCAGGATCCAGTCGAGCGGCGTGTTAGATACTAACCCGCCATCCCAATAATGTTCGCCATCGATTTCGACCGCTTCGAACGCTGGCGGCAGCGCGCCGCTGGCCATGATGTGTTCTGGAATGATGGTGGCAGTTTCATTATCGAAGTAGGCAAAATTACCGGAGCGGACATTCACGGCACCGACGCCGAAGCGCATAGCCTTCTTGTGATTGATACGGTCAAAATCGACCAGGCGTTCCAAGGTCGATCTAAGCTTACTGGTGTCGTAGTAGCTTGATGCACCCGGCGACCCATCTGACCGTAGCGATGGTGGAGGCACGCGCGGGGTGTAAAAGCCTGGAACGCCAGTCAGCATTGCGCGACCGGCTTCTATGCGGTTGGTGACTTGCCGACCCTCGTCTGCTGTCCAGGGCCCCATCACATAATCAGACCAGGGCATCGTGCCCGACGCTGTGACCGTGTCCCAGAAACCCCGCAGCGCGTCCAGCCGGTCTCCCGGAGCATTCCCGGCGATGATGGCGCTGTTGATGGCACCGATCGATATGCCCGCTATCCAGTCAGGTTCAACGCCGTGTTCATGAAGTGCCTCATAGACACCTGCCTGGTAGGATCCTAGAGCACCCCCACCTTGAAGCACCAAAGCCGTGCATTCGAAATCAGCGTCAGAAATCTTGCGTTCCATGACCCGTGGTTCCCCTCGCCAGGCACCCGGCCCCGGACGCATTGATGCGACCGGTTGCTTCAGCCATAGCGCAGCATTGAGCGACGATTTTCTATAGCAGATGGAAGATGACAATTTTATGAGTTGAAATCGGCGCGTTTACGATCTAACCCTGTAAAGGTCTCAAAATAGAGAATTGTTACATTTGTATTTACATAAAAATAGTATACGCAATTGATAATGTGTCACAAATATATTGAAGGTTTCATCTTTGTGTATTTATATATCTATTATTTATATTGGGTATTTATCGAATACTCGAAATTCATTTCGTTTTTATGTAGGCGTCTAATATTCTTGCCAGATTCTCCATATCCTTTGAGGGTATCCTCAAGATCCCCATCGGCACCGCCTATGCCGTCTGGACCAGCATCGGGGCCTCCGGGACCTTTCTGGTGGGCATGCTCTTCTTCGGGGACCCATCCTCGCTGATGCGGTACCTGGGCGTGCTCCTCATCGTCGCTGAGGTCGTGACCCTGAAACTGGCCCATTGAGCCTTCGGATGCGCCGGCGAGGCGGCCGGTGAGCAAGGTTCACCTGTCCCTGCGCATCCCTTCACACCCGGGGGTGGCTCCCCGCCGACAGGCCGGGTTCCTTCGTGGCGCGCCCTCGGATAGGCTGACCTTCAGGCAACGCGTCCGCTCCTGCCGTCACGATGAGGCGTCGGTGGGTCCGCAGGAATGTGGAGGACGCCCTCATGGGATCAACCTAGGGTGCAGAACCGTCCGGCTGAGGTGCTTGTCCTAGGCGCCGGTCCGTCCGGCCTCTTTCTGGCTTTGACCCTCGCACGCCAGGGCGTGGCGGTCAGGATCATCGACCGCAAGCCAGGTCCTCAGGAGGAGAGCCGGGCCATGGCGGTCCAGGCCAGGACCCTCGAGTTCTATCGCATGGCGGGCTTGTCGGATGCGGCCGTTGGGCTGGGCGTCGAGGCGGATCAGGTGAATCTCTGGGTCGAGGGGCGCAGGCGCCTGAACGTCTCCCTCAGAAACATGGGCGCCGGACAGAGTTGCTTTCCCTTCCTGCTCGCTCTGGCCCAGGACGTCCACGAGCAGTTTCTTCTTGAGCGCCTCGCAGAACTGGGGGTCAGGCCGGAATGGGATACCGAGCTTGTCGACCTTGAGCCCCGGGCGGATGAAGCTCGGGTGACCCTCCGCCATGGGGGAACGCGCCTCGAATACGCGGCCGTTCCGTGGCTCGCCGGATGTGACGGGGCCCATAGCCGTGTTCGTGAAGCGCTGGGTCTTGGGTTTGGCGGGGACACCGACACGCCGCTTCTCTTTGTCGCCGACATTCGCCTCAAGACTCCGAATTCCGCCTTCCATTTTGGGTTGGGGTCCGACACCTTTTTCGTGCTGGCGCCCGTCCGAACCACGGGCATGCAAAGGCTGGCCGGCTTCATCCCCGAAGTGGTTCGGGAACGCGGAAATCCGGCCTTCGAGGATGTGGGTCCCCGCGCGTCAGCTCTCCTCGGCATCCAGGTTGAGGCGGTCAATTGGTTCTCGACCTACAGGGTTCATCACCGGGTCGCTGAGAGGTTCAGGGTGGGACGCTGCTTCCTGGTCGGCGATGCAGGCCATATCCACAGCCCGGTCGGCGGACAGGGGATGAATACCGGCCTTGGCGACGCGATGAACCTGGGATGGAAACTGGGACAGGTCATCCTTGGCCGGGCCCCTGAGCGCCTGCTGGAGACTTACGCCGAGGAGCGAATGGCGTTCGCCCGATCCCTGGTGGCGACGACGGACGCCATATTCAGCCGAATGATCGACAGAGGGGTCATTGCACGCTTCTTCCGCCTGCATGTCAGCCACAGGATGGCGGGCCTCCTGACCCGGCTGCCCATGAGTTCTGCGCTCCTGTTCTCAAGGATCAGCCAGGTGGGCATAACCTACCGGAACAGCCCGCCCGGGCGGGGCCGGGTCGGACCCATCTGGGTCGGAGACAGGCTTCCGTGGGTCGCCCTTCATGACACCCATGCCGTTCTGGATGGGCTCTCCTGGACAGCCCACGCCTTGGGCGCGGTGCGCCCGGATGTCGTCGAGGCCCTGCAGGACTTTGGAATTGGCCTACATGTCTGGCCAAACGATCGGGCGATGAGGTCGGCGGGATTCCGCAAGGGCGCGCTGTACCTCGTGCGTCCGGATGGACATGTGGATTTCGCTTCGCCGCATCCGCGAGGGAGCGATGTTCGCAGGCGCTTGTCCCGGAGCCTGATGCCCGCGGAAACCCCGATGGCGGGAGCGCCCCGGGGTCACGGAGTCCCGGCCTGATCGGCTGCCCCCTGGGGCTCGGACCTCTTCCCTGCCCTGTCCCTTCAGGCAGGAAGACCTTCACGGCTCTGTCACCACGCCTCATGGCGGTCGGGATCACCTCGCCCTAACCGCGCGCCTGCTCACCCTTGACGTACCGCTCGATCACCGAGTCCAGGACGGAGATCGGAACGCCGCCGGTGCCAACCACGGCATCATTGAAGTCGCGGATATCGAACTTCGGTCCCAGCGCCGCCCTGGCGGAGTCTCGCAGGCGGACGATTTCGGTATGGCCGACCTTGTAGCCGCAGGCCTGTCCGGGGCTGGCGCAGTAGCGGTCGACCTCGCTCGTGATGGCGCCGGTCGACCGGCCGGTGGCGGCGGTCATCCAGGTGATGGCCTTGTCGCGGCTCCAGCGCTTGTGGTGCAGGCCCGTGTCGACAACCAGACGCGCGGCGCGGAAACGCTGGGCCTGCAGGTAGCCCAGCCGGCCCATGGGATCGTCGGCATACAGTCCGGCCTCGTCGGCAAGCTGCTCGGCATACAGGGCCCAGCCCTCGACGAAGGCGTTGAAGCCCATCAGTGCGGAGATGGCCGGCACGCGATCCCGGCGCTCGGCCAGGTAGGCCCCCTGCCAGGCGTGGCCGGGGATGGCCTCGTGCATGGTCAGGCTGCTGAGGGTGTAGCGCGGCCAGTTCCCGGTATCCTGCAGGTTGACGTAGTAGATCGCCGGCCGCGAGCCATCGAGGGCGGCGAAATTCATGTAGCCGA
>Ga0194055_10002911_pt1 | contig 13411 bp, 10 predicted proteins | sample SepL449m_MetaG_FD_155482 | JGI IMG/M metagenome (GOLD analysis project Ga0194055, IMG submission 155482) | Anoxic zone freshwater microbial communities from boreal shield lake in IISD Experimental Lakes Area, Ontario, Canada - Sep2016-L442-9m | ecosystem: Environmental > Aquatic > Freshwater >... | reverse complement strand
GCGGCAAATGAGATCGATATGGAGCGCGGACGTACAGAGGGATTGAATTCCTCGCTTCTCGACCGATTGCTTTTAACTCCTTCACGCATCAAAGGCATAGCAGATGGTGCGCGCAACGTTGCTTCCTTAGAAGATCCACTTGGGAAAACCCTTCGCGAATCGGTTTTACCAAATGGAATACAACTAAGACAATTAACTGTGCCATTTGGGGTCATTGGTATGGTCTATGAAGCCCGCCCCAATGTGACTGTTGATGCAGCAGTGATTCTTCTTATGTCTGGCAATGCGGCTTTGTTGCGCGGATCTTCGAGCGCTGAAGCAAGTAATCAAGTTTTAGTCTCCGTCATGCGAGATGCTTTAGCAACAACAGTTATTTCACCAGATGTTATTCAATTAGTTCCATCAGATTCTCGCGAGACTGTTAAAGCCTTACTACATGCTCGTGGAAAAGTTGACTTAGTAATTCCCCGTGGAAGCGCATCATTGATTCGTATGGTTGTGGACGAATCCACTGTGCCAACAATTGAGACCGGCGCTGGTGTGTGCCATGTATTCATCGACGAGTTCGCTAATTTAGATATAGCTCTACCTATTATTCTTAACTCTAAAATCCAACGCCCAAGTGTGTGCAATGCGGCCGAGACTCTTCTGGTGCATAAAAATATTGCGCAAACTTTTCTACCGGCAGCCTTAAAAGCTCTACATGATGCTGGTGTAATTCTGCATTGCGATAGCGCTAGCCTGGCTATTGCCGGTGAAATCCCAGCTACTTTGGCAGAAGAAGAAAATTGGTCTACTGAGTATGGAACGTTAGAGATGAACGTCGCCATCGTTGATTCAGTAGATGCGGCATCAGATCACATCGCAACATATGGAACCCAGCACACCGAAGCTATAGTCACCGAAAATCAAGCTCATGCCGACCGCTTTATTGCCTTGAGTGATTGTGCGGCTGTCATGGTTAATACATCAACGAGATTTACCGATGGCGAACAGATGGGCTTTGGCGCTGAAATTGGGATTTCTAATCAGAAATTGCATGCCCGTGGACCAATGGGCCTTGAAGCTATGACTACCACGACTTGGATCGTTACTGGAAATGGTCAGATTCGCAGTTAGCCCGCGAATTAATTAGAATCACACCCATGACCAGCCTTTCCCGCGATGATGTCGCAAATCTTGCACGACTTGCACGCATCGAAATGAGCGACGAAGAGCTTGTAAATCTCTCCAATGAATTTACCGTCATTCTTGATGCCGTCGCTCGAGTCCAAGAAGTTGCTGGTGCAGATGTTCAACCAACGTCACACCCATTGCCGCTGCGCAATGTGTTTCGTCCCGATGTAGTTGTTGCCTCATTAACTCCTGAAGAAGCTTTATCGGGTGCACCTTCGCAAGAAGAGTCACGTTTTAGAGTGCCACAGATTTTGGGTGAAGAATGATTCGTAACTCGGCAGCAGAGATGGCGGCCAAACTCAACTCTGGTGAGATTACTTCAGTTGAATTAACCCGACTACACCTTGATCGCATCGCATCGGTCGATACCGAAGTTCACGCTTTTCTCTATGTAAATAACGAAGGTGCTTTGGCTCAAGCCGCAGAAGTAGATGCTAAGCGTGCAGCTGGAGAAAAAATGTCTCCACTTGCAGGTGTTCCGCTTGCTCTAAAAGATGTCATGACACAAAAAGGTGTTCCAACCACATGTGGCTCAAAGATTCTTGAAGGTTGGCGCCCACCATATGACTCAACGGTTGTAACAAATCTAAAGAAAAACGGAATTGTTATTTTAGGTAAGACGAATATGGATGAGTTTGCAATGGGCTCATCTACAGAAAACTCTGCCTACGGACCAACGCATAATCCTTGGGATTTATCGCGCATTCCTGGTGGTTCAGGCGGCGGATCATCTGCAGCTTTGGCCGCTTTTGAAGCACCTCTTGCTATCGGTACTGATACTGGCGGTTCAATTCGTCAGCCTGCTGCAGTTACTGGAACCGTTGGAGTTAAACCCACGTATGGCGGCGTATCGCGCTTTGGTTTAGTGGCATTTTCATCATCTCTTGATCAAGCAGGTCCATGCGCTCGGACAGTGTTAGATGCAGCGCTCTTGCATGAAGCTATTGCCGGCCATGATCCAAAGGATTCAACGAGTATTAATGCGCCAGTTCCGCAGGTAGTCGCTGCCGCTAAGAGCGGCGACGTTAAGGGTATGAAGATCGGCGTTGTTAAAGAGCTCAACGGTGATGGTTATCAAAGTGGAGTTCGTTCACGCTTTGAAGAGTCTCTAGAACTTCTTGCAGCTGCGGGGGCAGAAATAGTAGAAGTATCTGCGCCAAACTTTGAGTACGCACTTGCTGCATATTATTTAATTGCACCATCAGAGTGTTCATCCAACTTAGCGCGCTTTGATGCGATGCGTTATGGCCTGCGCGTTGGCGATGTCGATGGAGCTTCCGCTGAATCGGTTATGAATCTCACGCGTGAAGTTGGCTTTGGGCGCGAAGTAAAGCGTCGCATTATTCTTGGAACCTACGCTCTTTCTTCGGGTTACTACGATGCTTATTATGGAAGTGCGCAAAAGGTCCGCACATTAATTACACAAGACTTCAATAACGCTTTCGAAAAATGCGATGTGATGGTCTCACCAACGTGTCCAACAACAGCCTTTAAAATCGGAGAAAAATCTAACGACCCAATCGCCATGTATTTAAATGACATTGCAACTATTCCAGTCAATATGGCTGGAATCGGCGGAATGTCACTACCTGCAGGGTTGGCACCTGAAGATGGCTTGCCAGTTGGTTTCCAGATCATGGCACCTGCGATGCAGGATGATCGCATGTATTTAGTGGGTGCAGCACTTGAAGCGGCGTTATTGAGTAAATGGGGTGCACCTTTGCTGTCAAAGATTCCAGCATTGGCAGGTGCATAAATGGCGCTTACATACGATGAGGTAATGGCTAAGTACGAACCAGTACTAGGCCTAGAAGTCCACGTTGAGCTAAACACTAATTCAAAAATGTTTTGCGGATGCAGCACCATATTTGGGGCAGAGCCAAATACACAGACCTGCCCAGTCTGCTTAGCACTTCCTGGAGCTTTACCAACGGTCAATGAAGTTGCAATTGAATCAACGATTAAAATTGGTTTAGCGCTTAACTGTTCAATCGCACCCTTTAGTCGCTTTGCACGCAAAAACTATTTCTATCCCGATATGCCTAAGAACTTCCAGATTTCACAGTACGACGAACCGATCTGCGTGAATGGATACGTAGATGTCGAGATCGAAACTGATGAGGGTCCCAAGGTCTTCCGAATCGAAATAGAGCGCGTACATATGGAGGAAGACACTGGAAAGTCACTTCACGTAGGTGGTGCAACGGGTCGTATTCATGGTGCTGAATACTCACTTCTAGATTATAACCGTGCCGGAATTCCTTTAGTCGAGATCGTGACCAAGATTGTTCCTGGCACAGGTAAGTACGCACCTGAAGTTGCCAAAGCATATGTTGCAGAATTACGCGACATATTGCGTTCCCTAGGTGTTAGCGATGTAAAGATGGAGCAGGGCTCACTTCGTTGCGATGCTAACGTCTCATTGCGTCTTATTGGTGTCGAAACTTTAGGTACTCGAAGTGAAACTAAAAATGTGAACTCACTTCGCTCAGTTGAACGCGCGATTCGTGGAGAAATGATTCGCCATGCAGAGTTGCTTAACAAGGGTGAGCGCGTAGTTCAAGAGACACGACACTTTCAAGAAGATACTGGCCTTACTCGCTCTGGTCGCTCAAAAGAGCAGGCCGAGGATTATCGCTACTTCCCAGAACCAGATTTAGTTCCCGTTGCACCAGATGCTGCGTGGATTGAAACTTTGCGAGCAGCTTTGCCAGAGCGACCATCGATTCACCGTAAACGTTTGCAAGAAGCATGGGCTGTTCCGGATAAAGAGATGGCGGCAATGATTAACGCCGACGTATTAAATATTGTGGAAGCCACAGTTACCTTAGGCGCAGATCCAGCAAAGGCGCGCAGTTGGTGGTTAGGTGAAATCTCACGTATTGCTAATGATAAAGATGTTGCAATTGCAAACCTACCGATCACACCATCTGATGTTGCCGAGATCGTTGCTTTAGTAAGTGCGGGGGAGTTAACCGACAAACTAGCACGCCAGGTTATCGAAGGCGTGATTGCCGGTGAGGGTAAGCCAGCGGCAGTAATTGCTGCCCGTGGAATTAAAGTTGTTAACGATGATGGTGCACTTATGGCAGCGATTGAAAAAGTCTGCGCCGAACAGCCAGAGACAGCTGAAAAAATCCGTAATGGACATCTACCAGCAGCTGGTGCATTAATCGGTGCAGTCATGAAAGAGACAAAGGGCCAAGCAGACGCTGCCCGAGTTCGAACACTTCTTTTATCTCACTTAGGCCAAGGCGAGTAGTTAGACTAGTAACTATGTCGACGATGAAACCTCGCTCTGGATTAGTCACTGATGGAATGGAGCGTGCACCCGCACGCGGCATGTTGCGTGCAGTTGGAATGGGTGACGAGGATTGGGTTAAGCCTCAAATTGGAATCGCATCATCATGGAATGAAATCACACCGTGTAACTTATCTCTGGATCGTTTAGCTAAAGCATCTAAACAAGGTGTGATTGATGCCGGCGGTTTTCCCATGCAGTTCGGCACGATTTCAGTCTCTGATGGAATCTCAATGGGCCACGAAGGTATGCACTTCTCGCTCGTTTCACGCGAAGTAATCGCCGATTCTGTTGAGACTGTTATGCAAGCTGAGCGCTTCGACGGAATGGTTACTTTTGCCGGTTGTGATAAATCACTTCCTGGGATGATGATGGCTGCAGCTCGAATCGATGTTGCAAGCGTCTTTGTTTATGCCGGTTCTACTTTACCGGGACAAGTGGATGGAAAAGATGTAACGATTATCGATGCCTTTGAAGCCGTCGGTGCATGTGCACGAGGATTAATTACTCAGGATCGTGTTGATCAAATCGAACGTGCAATCTGTCCCGGAGAAGGTGCTTGTGGTGGCATGTATACCGCTAACACCATGGCAAGTATTGGAGAAGCGATTGGTTTGTCTCTTCCAGGTTCGGCTGCACCACCAGCTGTTGACCGCCGACGAGATGCATTCGCAATTAAATCTGGCGCCGCTGTCGTAGAACTGATTCGTGCAGGCATTACAACGCGCGATATTTTAACGAAGCAGGCATTTGAAAATGCAATTACGATTTTGATGGCTCTTGGTGGTTCTACTAATGCAGTTCTGCACTTACTTGCAATTGCACATGAAGCCGATGTTGATTTAACGCTCAATGACTTTCACCGTATTGGCTCCAAAGTTCCATTGTTGGGTGATTTAAAACCTTTCGGGCGCTTTGTTATGAGCGATATGGATAAGGTCGGCGGGGTACCAGTAATTCTTAAGGCCCTCCTAGATGCAAAAATGTTGCACGGTGACGTATTAACTGTCACTGGAAAGACGATGGCTGAAAATTTAGCTGAAATTAATCCACCGGATCCCGATGGTGAAATTCTGCGCGCATCATCGAAGCCTTTATCTACCGATATTGGAATCACAATTCTTGGTGGTTCACTTGCCCCAGAAGGCGCTGTTTGTAAAACCGCTGGAATAGGTATCGAATTATTTGAAGGACCCGCACGTGTATTTGAACGCGAACAAGCGGCGATGGATGCACTCGAGAATGGAACAATTCAAGCTGGCGATGTTGTAGTGATTCGATACGAAGGTCCAAAGGGTGGACCAGGTATGCGGGAAATGTTAATGATTACTGGTGCGATCAAAGGCGCTGGACTTGGTAAATCAACGTTGCTCTTAACCGATGGACGTTTCTCTGGAGGTTCAACTGGACTGTGTGTTGGTCACGTTGCTCCAGAGGCCGTAGATGGGGGACCAATCGCATTTGTCAAAGATGGCGATATCGTTCGAATCGATATCACTAATCGGACCATGGATCTGCTGGTTGATGCCCACGAATTAGAGGCCCGAAAAGTTGGTTGGAAGCCGCTGCCCCATAAATACACCCGTGGAGTTCTTCATAAATACTCTCAGTTGGTCGGCTCGGCATCTAAAGGCGCAGTCTGCGACTAAGTGTTCAAATTGTGAGATACGCATCTCACGTCTTGACTCAATCCATAAGCTGTTGGAGAATATAGCCATGTCAAAAGCATTAGTAGTGGTGGTGATTTAAAAGCGCGTGATCTAGCAATTCGATCGCGCGCTGCCCTCAGTTAATCTGAGGGTTTTTTCGTTTAATCACACCGCACCGAGCATGGAAGGAGATGGAAAATGAGTCAGATGAATGGAGCTAGTTCACTCGTCGCATCGTTAGAGGCCGCAGGCGTCGATGTGATGTTTGGAATTCCAGGCGGTGCAATTTTGCCGGCTTATGATCCAATCTTCTCAAGCTCAATCCGTCACATTCTTGTGCGCCACGAACAAGGTGCAGGTCATGCAGCAACGGGGTATGCCCAAGTCACCGGTCGAGTGGGCGTTTGTATCGCCACTTCAGGTCCAGGTGCAACAAACTTAGTTACGCCTTTAGCTGATGCTGCAATGGATTCAGTTCCAGTTGTTGCAATTACTGGTCAAGTTCCATCAGTTGCAATTGGTACTGATGCATTTCAAGAGGCCGATATCCGCGGAATTACTATGCCATTTGCAAAACATAATTATTTAATAACCGATCCTGCCGATATTCCACGTGCAATTGCTGAGGCATTTCACATTGCAAGCACCGGTCGACCTGGTCCAGTACTTGTTGATATTGCTAAAGATGCTCTGCAAAAAATGACCGAGTTCGCATATCCAACATCGGTGTCATTGAAGGGCTATAAGCCCAAACTTGCTCCCGATGCACAATCGATTACCGATGCCGCAGATTTAATTACACAGTCCAGCAAGCCTGTTTTTTATGTTGGTGGTGGAGTAATTAAAGCTGATGCTTCACGCGAACTAATGGAGTTAGCGCAACTACTTGGTGCTCCAGTTGTTACAACACTGATGGCACGTGGAGCTTTCCCTGATAGCCATCCACTCAATCTTGGCATGCCTGGCATGCACGGTACGGTTGCAGCTGTAACGGCCCTACAAAAAGCAGATCTACTTATTACATTAGGTGCGCGCTTTGATGATCGAGTAACTGGCAAGCTCTCAACCTTTGCCGTAAACGCCAAAGTTATTCACGCCGATGTAGATCCAGCTGAAATCGGTAAGAATCGCTTCGCCAATGTTGCAGTTCTAGGAGATCTGAAGCATTCAATTGCAGCGTTGATTCCTGCGCTTAAAGTTGCCTTAGCTAAGAATCGTCCAGACTTAACTGCGTGGCTTCGTCAGGTCAACTCTTTAAAGGCGACTTATCCATTAGGTTATGCGATGCCAACAGATGGTTCACTTGCACCCCAGTACGTTATTGAACGTTTAGGAAAAATCTCTGGCCCAGAAACTATTTTTGCAGCTGGTGTTGGACAACATCAAATGTGGGCCTCGCAGTTTGTTTCTTACGAGAATCCACGCACGTGGCTTAACTCTGGCGGATTAGGAACGATGGGTTATGCAGTACCCGCAGCTATGGGTGCCAAAGTTGGCGCACCTGATACGACGGTGTGGGCGATTGATGGCGATGGTTGCTTCCAGATGACAAATCAAGAGTTAACAACATGTGCGCTGAACAACATTCCAATCAAGGTAGCAATTATTAATAATGAATCACTTGGAATGGTTCGCCAATGGCAGACATTGTTCTATGAAGGCCGTTACTCGAATACCAGTCTTGAATCCAAGCGGATTCCTAACTTTCCTATGTTGGCTGAGGCGATGGGCTGTGTTGGATTAAGTTGTGAGCGCCCAGAAGATGTCGATGCAACAATTGAAAAAGCAATGAGCATTAATGATCAACCCGTAGTAGTTGATTTCCGCGTAGCGCGCGATGCGATGGTGTGGCCGATGGTGGCAGCTGGTGCTTCAAATGATGACATTATGATTGCGCGCGAAACCGCGCCTGACTGGGACTCACAGGAGTTATAAAATGGCCCAACACACACTCGAAGTAATCGTCGAAAACTCACCTGGAGTTTTAGCCCGGGTAGCTGGCCTGTTTTCACGCCGCGCATACAACATTGAGCGCTTATCGGTTGGTCCTACCGATAACCCAGAGACCTCTAAAATGGACATAGTAGTTAACTTAGAAGGCCATGCTTTAGAGCAAGTAATTGCTCAGTTGGACAAGTTAATCAATGTAATTGCAATCAAAGAGATAGTGCCTAACTCAGCTCAACCTATTGTTCACGACACACAACCCGACTACCAGAACTAAAAGGAGAACACCGTGGCAGCAACGATGTATCACGAAGAGGATGCCGATCTATCTATCATCCAGGGTCGCAAAGTCGCGATCATCGGTTACGGCTCACAGGGACATGCACACGCACTTAACTTGCGCGATAGCGGTGTCGATGTTCGCGTCGGTTTAAAAGATGGGTCACCATCACGTGCTAAGGCTGAGGCCGAAGGTTTGCGCGTTGTTAGTGTTGCCGAAGCTGTGCAAGAGGCAACAGTCATCATGATCTTGGCACCTGACCATGTTCAGCGCCATATCTACACAGAGTCGATTTTGCCTAATCTTAAAGATGGGGATGCACTTCTATTTGGTCACGGATTTAATATTCGCTTTGGTTACATCAAGCCAACAGCGTCAGTCGATGTCTGCATGATTGCACCTAAAGGCCCAGGCCACTTGGTGCGTCGTGAGTTTGTTGCTGGTCGTGGAGTTCCAGTAATTGTTGCAGTAGAACAAGATGCAACTGGTAGCGCTTGGCCACTTACACTTTCTTATGCACGTGCAATCGGTGGACTTCGCGCTGGCGGAATCTTGACTACCTTTACTGAAGAGACCGAGACTGATTTATTTGGTGAGCAGTCAGTACTATGCGGTGGCGCATCTCAGCTTGTTATGTACGGCTTTGAAACTCTCACCGAAGCGGGATACCAGCCAGAGGTTGCATACTTTGAATGTCTTCACGAGTTAAAGCTAATCGTGGATCTTATGTATGAAGGTGGAATCGCAAAGCAGCGCTGGTCAGTATCTGACACTGCCGAATTCGGTGACTATGTTTCAGGTCCACGTGTTATCGATCCACATGTTAAAGAGAATATGAAGGCCGTCCTTGCAGATATTCAAAGTGGAGCTTTTGCTAAGCGCTTTATCGATGATCAAGAGGCTGGGGCACCTGAATTTAACGCACTTCGCACTAAGGGTGAGACTCACCCAATCGAGACTGTCGGCCGCGAACTTCGCAAGATGTTTTCATGGATGAAGCAGTCAAAGGGTGATGATTACCAAGAGGGCAGCGCGGCGCGTGGCTAAACCAGTTGTTCTGATTGCAGAAGAGCTAAGCCCAGCAACGCTAGATGCGCTTGGCCCAGATTTCGACGTCGTTAACTGCGACGGCGCAGATCGTGGCCAACTTTTAGCAGCACTTGCTAAGGGTGTAGATGCAGTTTTGATTCGTTCGGCTACAAAAATGGATGCCGAAGCAATCGCTGCAGCTAAGGGTTTAAAGGTTATTGCTCGTGCAGGTGTTGGTTTAGATAATGTGGATATACCTGCAGCAACATCTGCAGGTGTGATGGTGGTTAATGCACCTACTTCTAACATCGTCAGTGCAGCTGAACTTGCAATCTCCTTGCTCTTAGCTTCTGCACGTTTTATCTCACCCGCACATGCCGCTTTACGTGCTGGGAAATGGGCACGCTCTAAATACACGGGCGCAGAGTTATTTGAAAAGACTCTAGGAATTGTTGGTTTTGGCCGTATCGGTCAATTAGTTGCACAACGCATGCAGGCATTTGGTATGGATGTCATTGCTTATGATCCATATTTACAGCCAGCCCGCGCTGCTCAACTTGGTGTCCGCTTAGTAGATCTAGATGAACTGTTGCGCACGGCAGATTTCATTACGATCCACTTGCCAAAGACTAAAGAGACGGCCAATTTAATCGGCGTTGAAGCGTTAAAAAAGGTAAAACCATCGGTGCGGATTGTTAACGCTGCACGCGGGGGAGTGCTAGATGAAGCCGCACTCTATGACGCAATTGTTGAGGGCCGCGTTGGTGGTGCAGGCTTAGATGTATTTTCAACGGAGCCGTGCACGGATTCACCACTTTTTACCCTCGATAAAGTCGTTGCCACACCGCATTTAGGTGCATCGACCGATGAGGCGCAAGAGCGCGCAGGTATCGCCGTTGCAGTTTCAGTGCGAAAAGCGCTAGCGGGCGAGCTTGTTCCGGATGCCGTCAATGTTAAGGGAGGCGTGATTGCCGAAGAGATTCGACCAAGCCTACCCCTTGTTGAAAAAATGGCTCAGATTGCTACCGAGCTTCTCAATGAAGTTCCGGTCAATATGGATATTCAAGTTCGTGGAGAGATTGCAGTTCATGACTCATCAATTCTGGCAATTAGTGCGCTCAAAGGTTCATTAATTGCTGTGGGCGCTGAGGAAGTTACATATGTAAATGCCCCTGGACTTGCAAGTGAGCGTGGAATGACTTCTAGCGTTACTACAACTGCCGATAGCGCTGAATATCGTTCTATGATTTCGCTGCGTGCAGCAACGGGAAGTGGTAAATCAATAACCGTTGATGGTACGTTGATGGGAATCAAGCAGACACAAAAAATTATTGGAATCGATTCATTCTCACTTGATCTTCCGCCAACTTCGCATATCCTGTTCTTACGTTATATAGATCAACCGGGTGTTATTGGCACAGTGGGTCATACTTTGGGCCAGGCTCATATTAATATCGCCGGAATGCAAGTTGCGCGCAGCGGTGCTGGTGGCAAAGCTCTGATGGCGCTCTCGGTTGACTCTGATGTAAGTGATGAACTATTGGCAACGATTAAGAAAGAGACAGCTGCCGAATCCGTTCGTGCAGTTGTCTTGGTGGATTAATGACTACAGTTAACTTAGCTATTATCGCAGGCGATGGAATTGGACCTGAAGTTGTAAACGAGGGTCTTAAAGTTCTAGATGCAGTCTCTAAGAAATATCACATCACCTTTAACAAAACTTCCTACGATTTAGGAGCGGGCTTCTGGCATCGCACGGGTGAGGTTCTGCCCGATGCAACGCTGGCCGAGCTTGCAACTAAAGATGTTATTTTGCTTGGCGCGGTCGGAGACCCAACAGTCCCCAGTGGAGTTCTAGAGCGTGGCCTTTTACTCAAGCTACGTTTTGCCTTTGATCACTACATCAACTTGCGCCCAGCCCGCTTGATGCCTGGAGTCACCGGACCCCTTGCAACCAAAGCACCGATTGATTTTGTTGTTGTGCGTGAAGGTACTGAAGGTCCTTATGTCGGTGCCGGTGGAGTTCTTGCAGAAGGTACGGATGCTGAGATTGCGACGGAAGAAAGTTTGAATACTCGTCGCGGTGCAGAACGGGTTATTCGTGATGCATTTGAGCGTGCACTAAAACGTGATCGTAAAAAACTTACTCTTGTTCACAAGAACAACGTATTGACTCGTGCTGGTGGTCTGTGGACTCGTACATTCAACGAAGTTGCAAAAGAGTATCCAACTGTTACAACTGATTACCTGCACGTTGATGCAGCTTCGATGTTCTTTGTTACTAATCCTGAGCGCTTTGATGTAGTAGTCACCGATAATTTATTCGGAGACATATTGACTGATATCGCTGCCGCAATCTGTGGTGGTATCGGACTTGCCGCATCTGGCAACATCAATCCAACACGTAAGTTTCCATCTATGTTTGAGCCAGTTCATGGTTCAGCACCGGACATTGCCGGTAAGAACATTGCCGATCCAACAGCCACAGTTATGTCAGTTGCCATGATGTTAGACCATTTGGGTTACAGCGATGCTGCTCGCGATATTGAGCGCGCAGTTGCATCGGATCTTTTAACACGGGCTAATAAAAAGCGAAGCACAACCGAGATAGGAGATGCGCTAGTCGCAGCGCTATAAGACTATGAAAATTACACTTAACCCAAACGCCAAAGATGCTGCTACGCGTGATGCCTTAGTTGCCGAAGGTGGTTTTGGTAAGTACTACACCGACCACATGGTTGTATGCGAGTGGAGTGAAAAAGATGGTTGGGGTGAACCTGAGTTAAAGCCTTACGGCCCCATCTCTTTAGATCCAGCAACAGCGGTTTTTCATTATGGTCAAGAGATCTTTGAAGGCTTAAAGGCTTACTGCCAACCCGATGGCTCGATTGCACTGTTTCGTCCAGATGCAAATGCCAAACGCTTTGCTAAATCAGCGGCCCGCTTAGCTTTGCCGCAGATGCCAGAGGCGCTCTTCCTTGAGACTGTTGATGCTCTTCTTAAGCAAGACGGTGGCTGGGTTCCAAATAAAATTGGTGAGTCTTTGTATATTCGTCCATTTATGTTTGCAACAGAAGTTGGTTTGGGGGTTCGACCAACTAATAAAGCTTTATATATGTTGATTGCCACGCCAGCAGGTGCCTATTTTGATCCATCAAAGGCAGTGTCTGTGTGGATCTCAACAGAGTACGTTCGTGCAGCCCTGGGTGGAACTGGTGAGGCAAAGTGTGGTGGAAACTACGCAGCATCGTTAGTTGCACAAAAAGCTGCCGCTAAAGAGGGGTGTGATCAAGTTGTATGGATCGATGCAATAGAGCGTAAGTGGGTTGAAGAGATGGGTGGAATGAACCTTTACTTTGTTAAAGGTAGCGGAGCTAATTCAACTGTTGTGACACCAAAACTTACGGGCACGTTGCTACCAGGGATTACTCGCGATTCAATTTTAAGTGTGGCCAAGGACTTGGGATATAAAACCGATGAAGTCATGATCAGTATTGATGATTGGCGAGAGGGTGTTGCATCCGGTGAGATAACCGAAATCTTTGCATGTGGAACCGCTGCTGTTGTGTCACCAGTCGGTCAAGCGAAAAGTGCAATGGGTACATGGGTAACAGGTGATGGTCAACCTGGCATCATTACCATGCAGATTCGAAATGCACTCTTAGCGATTCAGCATGGCACCATACCTGACACGCATAATTGGATGAGCGCGGTTAAGTAAATGCCAATATCAGATGCCTTCCATATCTATGACACCACGTTGCGCGATGGTGCGCAGCAAGAGGGACTCAATCTCTCGGTCCATGACAAGTTAGCTATTGCGCGACACCTAGATGATCTAGGTGTTGGATTCATCGAAGGCGGTTGGCCGGGTGCTAACCCAAAAGATACCGAATTCTTTGCGCGCGCTAAAAAAGAGTTAGTGCTCAAGAACGCCACATTTGTTGCCTTTGGTGCCACTCGCCGTCCGAATGCAAAAGCCGCCGATGATGTACTCCTGGGTGCACTTCGAGATAGCGGAGCGCCTGC
>Ga0194055_10002907_pt1 | contig 13416 bp, 14 predicted proteins | sample SepL449m_MetaG_FD_155482 | JGI IMG/M metagenome (GOLD analysis project Ga0194055, IMG submission 155482) | Anoxic zone freshwater microbial communities from boreal shield lake in IISD Experimental Lakes Area, Ontario, Canada - Sep2016-L442-9m | ecosystem: Environmental > Aquatic > Freshwater >... | reverse complement strand
CTCGTACCAACCCCGATGCTCCAAAGCATGCTGGTATCTCGATGTTCATCATTGACATGAAGGCGCCTGGTGTTGAAATTCGTCCGATTCACCAGATCGACGGTGGAAGCCACTTCAACGAAATTTTCTTGACTGATGTACGTACGCCGAAGTCTTGGTTGCTCGGTGAGTTGAACAACGGATGGAATCAAGCAACTGCCATGCTCATGTTTGAGCGCGTCGCAATCGGAACTGGTTCGTCAAGTGGTGTTACCCATAACTTGGCCGATCGTTTGATTGATGTTGCAAAGAACAATGGCAAATTGAGTGATCCGATTATTCGCCAAGAACTCATGAAGTTGTACAGCGAAGAAACCTGTAAGTCGCTTGTGTCGATGCGTACTCGTGCCGAAATGAAGGCTGGCAAGGTTCCTGGTCCGGGTGGATCGCTTGGCAAGTTGCATGGTGCTGTCATTGCTCGATTCAGTCGTCCTTTGATCAACCGTCTCGTCGGAGCCGATTGCGATGCTTGGGAAGGTGAAGGCCGCGGTGAAAACTGGGCGCGTTACATCTTGTCGAGCTTCCAGTCGAATATCGCCGGTGGAACCGACGAGATTCAGCGCAACATCATTGGTGATCGAGTTCTTGGTTTGCCGCGTGAACCAATGGTGGACAAGAACATGCCATTCAAAGATCTCAAAGTCGGTACCATTCGTTCATGACCAATCCTTTCCTCTCCCAAATATGGGTGTACCCCGTGAAGTCAATGGTGGGAGGAAAAGTTCAACAATGTTCGCTCAATGAACTGGGCATTGTCGGCGACCGAGTGTGGGCAGTGCGCGATGTTGAAAATGGTGGTATTCGGGGAGCCAAAAAACTTGGTGGCCTGATGAAACTGTCGGGAACGTTTATTGCAGGTTCTGATGATGTTGAGATTTCGTTACCCGACGGAGCGGTGGTGCGTAGCGGTGACGCCAATGTTCACGCACTCGTGAGCCAAGCCATTGGTGTTGAAGTTCAATTAGAACATCTGCGGCCGGCAACCGACCTCGATCACTACCGTCGCGGCGCTCCCAGCAGTGATGACATGATGGAAGAACTGCGCAACGTTTTCGGGCGCGATATTGACGAACCGCTTCCTGATTTTTCGGTCTTTCCGCCCGAGGTGATGGAGTTCGAATCGCCGCCAGGTACCTATTACGACTGTTGGCCGTTGATGATCATGAGTACTTCGGCACTGCGTTCAATGCAAGAGGCCTTGCCAAATTCGGTCATCGATGTGCGACGTTTTCGTCCGAGCCTGGTTGTTGACACGGGCGATCAAACAGGTCATCCCGAATTTTCGTGGGTTGGGAAGACTGCACGCATCGGCGAATGCGAACTTGAATTTCAGTCGGCGTGCCCGCGTTGTGTGATGGTGACGCGAGAAGTTGGTGATGATCTTCCTGTCGATAAAGCAATCTTGCGACACATTGTGCGCGACCTTGATCAAAATGTTGGTGTCTACGCCAAGGTCACCAAACCCGGCACCATCAAAACCACTGACCAACTCACATTTCTCTCGTGATTCTGGTGTCGTTTTAATCGGTAATAGCGAATAAAACGACACCAGAATCACAAGGCGGATAGAACTATTTTGGCGACTTGGGTGGCGGGTTCGCCGTTGTAGTGCAGGCCGTCGTAACGGAAGATCCGATCGCAGTCATCGGGATATGACGGGCACACGTCGTCACGCAGGTGTACAACCTTGATTCCAAGCTCGGCGCCAACATCGTCGTACGCCACGATCTCACATTCAGTGCCCTCAACGTCTTTGGCGGTCTGATCTAAACGGGGGACTGGAGCCACCAAAATGATGTTGGTTGCTACTCCATCAAAGTAGGCAACGAGACGGCGAATGCGATCCCGCGTCAGTTGTTGGTCTTCGGCATTGCAGAAATAATGCGGTGTTCCGTGCTCGACGAATCCAACACCAGTTCCGCCCCACCAAATGATTGCCGTATCAATATCAAGTTCTTGGGCTCGGGCACGAGTACCTTGCAAAAAAGTCACGCATTCAGGTTTGCCGTACTGATCTTTTCTATCTTCAGAAGGCACGCATCCCGGATCGGCGCGCACCTCGATTTCGACTCCGAGAGATGTGGCTTCGGCTTGCAATTCATCGGCTGCGACTGCGGGAACAGAATCACCAAACACCATGACGCGTTGCGGTAAATCAATCGGCACTGAGTCAACGGTTGTTGGTCGTGGGGCAAGCGTAACTTCGACATCAATAGCAGGTGCGGTGGGAGTCGAAACAACGAAACTCACGACAACGATGGCAACTGCAATAGCCGCGACCGCGAACAGACTGACCCGCGGAAGACGGCGGTGTCGGATCGGTGACTCAATGAACCGATACGAGAGGCCAGATAAGACAATAGATATTGCGGTGACTACCAAGAACCGCACAACACAATTGAGATTGTCAAACTTGTGCGAAATAACGAGTGGCCAGTGGAACAGATAAATGCCGTAACTCCAACGACCAACGAGTCGTAATGCAGGTGACGATAGAAGTCGATTGGGTTGGGTGGTGCTGCAGACAACTGCAGCGATACCCGCGAGTGAAACCACAATGAGCGGTCCGGTGAACACCCAATTACGGTCACCTGGTAACCAGATTGCCGCCGGCACTAAAACAACAAGTGAGAAAGCTGGCAGCAACCACGATGGCAAAGCCAATTTCTTGGGTGGCCAACCTCGAGTCGCGATTGCGGCACCAAACAAAAAGGCAACAGCACGGGTATCGGTTCCTTGGTACACGCGGTCGATCGACAAACCTGCGTGAATACCTATGACTTGGACAAGTACCGAAACACCAGCACCACATACTGCAACTTTTCCAAGTGTCGAAGGCGAACGTCGCTTTAAGACATACCAAGCAACAATTGGCCACACGACATAAAACTGTTCTTCAATCGCGAGTGACCACAAATGCCGCAGTGGGTCTGGCGTTGCAAAATGATCCCAGTAACTCGTGCCCCCAAAAATGTGCACCCAGTTTGTTGAGTAGGTGAGCGCACCCCAAATATTTCGTGCAGTGACTTCAACTTGATTGAACTGAACGAGTACGGCAACGAGACCGAGTAAAATAATGAGAGCTGGCACCAAGCGACGAAGACGTCGCATCCAAAATGCGCCGAGAGCAACACGACCAGTGCGCTGATTCTCGGCAACCATCAAACCCGTAATCAAAAAGCCCGAGATGCCAAAGAAAACATCAACGCCGATCCAACCGCCATCGATGACACCGCTGTGAAAGGCCACAACAACGAGTACCGAGAGAGCCCTCAGCCCATCAAGACCGGGTAAATACTGAGCGGACCGCTCGTTTATTGCCCCGACCGATGAATTCATCGATCAATGTCTACTTGCCGTTGTTGGCGTCAGGGTGATTTTTGATCAGAATTTTGAAAAATCTATGGATAATTGATCTAAATCCACCAATGCCCTAGGGTCGTATCGTGCTTCACGCAAGGCAGGTCATTCCAGTCATTTGATCGTTATTGAATTTTGTACCCAACAGCAAAAGGTAAATTTATGTTTCGTCTCACCAATATCAATAATCGTTCGGCCATCGAAGTTGATGATGTCTTTCACGATCTAGCCAAAGTCGTTGGCGATGAATCATTGGCCGATCCAATGAATGCGATTGCGCGATTTAGCGAGTTGCATTCGGCGAGTGATAAAGCCCGCTCTGGAGGCTCGCCTGTTAGCGGTCCGATTGGTGTCTGCGTTCCGAACCCCAAGAAGGTTTTCGCAATTGGTCTGAATTATCGTTCGCACGCAAGTGAGTCGGAAATGGAAGTTCCGCCAGCACCTTTGACTTTCACCAAGTTCCCATCGTGCTTAGTTGGACCGAATGATGACGTGGTGCTCTCTGGTCCAGTAGTCGACTGGGAAGTTGAACTTGTTGTTGTTATTGGCAAAGGCGGCAAGAATATCGCCGAGTCATCATCGTGGAGCCATGTTGCCGGAATCACTCTTGGTCAAGACATCAGCGACCGCATGGTGCAGATGACTGGTAAGCCGCCGCAATTCAGTTTGGGCAAGAGCTTTGACTCGTTTGGTCCAATTGGACCAGTGATTGCATCGGTTGATTCGTTCAGCAACCCTGACGACATCGGTATCTGGTGTGATGTCGCGGGTCAACGAATGCAAGAAGCCCGTACGACCGACCTCATTTTCAATATCCCGTTCTTGATTTCGTACCTCTCAAGCATCTGCACTCTCGAACCTGGCGACATCATTTTCTCGGGTACACCCGATGGTGTTGGTGCAGCACGCGGTCAGTTCTTGAAAGCTGGCGACGTCATCGACAGCGGTGCCGAAGTCATCGGCACATTACGCAATGTGTGTGTCGAAAAGTAGTTCAGAACACTTCGGCGAAAACATCGCGCATTGCTTGCCACGAACGCTCGTCGGCGTTCTTGTCATACAAAACACCGGGCCGTGAACCATCGGCTCCAGGGTTAGTGAAACTGTGCTGTGCGCCGCCGTACACATTCATGCGCCAGTCAGCCTTGGCGTCAGTCATTTCTTTTTCGAAGGCAATGCGTTGGTCGGGCGGGATCATCGGGTCATCGGCACCGATGCACACCAAGACTTTTGCGGTGATCGCACCAGGGGCAACTGTGGTTGACGTGCTGAGGCCCGAGTGGAAACCAACAATGGCTGCAAGATCGGTTCCGGCTCGTACGAGTTCAAGGCACATCGTTCCACCGAAGCAATAACCGATTGCGGCAATGCGAGCGGTATCAACCCGTGGCTGGCTTAACAAAACATTGAGTCCAGCTTTGGCACGCTTCACAGTTTCATCAGGCGCAGTAATGAGTGCCATCAATTTGGTGATCATGTCTTCAAGCGGAACCATCTTGCCGCCACCGTGATAATCAAGTGCGAAGGCAACGAAACCGAGGGCGGCTAAACGATCGGCTTTAGTGAAAGTGTTCTCGGAAATTCCGGGGCCCTCATGGCACACCAAAACTCCGGGAGCTTTTCCTTCGCCTTCGGGAAGCGCAAGGTATCCAATGTAGGTAACACCCTCTAATTCATAACTGATGTGCTGTCCCATGATTCATCCTTCGTTAGGTAAAGAAGCAACAAGCTTCGGCAATACATGCGGCCACGAACTGCGCAGGCCGGGGTGTAAATCAAATCCTTCGACAGTTGACAGTCCGACCCAACGAACTTCATCACTTTCGTAGTTGGCCTCGTGCGCCCCGACATCGCCAGTGACGTGAGCAATGACCGTGTCGTAACGCCAGTTGCCGTGATTATCAGAGTAAATATCTTTGACATCTAAGAAACGCGCGTCAATTCCGGCTTCTTCGTATGCTTCGCGCACGGCGGCTTCAATCGAATCTTCATGTGAGTCGAGAGCACCGCCCGGAATGGCCCAGGTGCCACCACCATGTGTCCACGCCGCACGTAATTGCAACAACACATGTGGTTCGCCCATATCGAAGCGCACCATCAATAAACCGGCGGCACCATGAAGGCCCCAATGGCGATAGCCACAATTACAAAAGACCCAACCGTCACCGTCACGCAAACCCATGATCAAGATGTTGGCACAGCGACAGGCGCGGTGCGGTGTTCGGGGCCAGCAAGTGCGAAACCAGCAAGAACCAAAATGACCATCGCTGTTGCTGTCATTGAGAAGGTCGGTCCTCGACCAAGGTGGTCGTAGCTCCAACCGGCAAAACTCGCGGCAATTCCTCCGGTGAGAGTCTGTAAGCCACCAAGCAAACCTTGGGCACCAGCTTGGCGTTCTGGGGGAGCCGCCTGGCCGACTGCAACGCCAGCGCTCGTTACAGTAAACCCGTCATTCACGATGTGGAAAAAGAACACGCCCATCATGAGGTATGGGCTTGGCAAGAAGCCATACATCGTCATACATACAGCACCCACGATGCCGCCAATCGCGCCAACTCGGTATGCACCCTTATTTTGTGCGAGTCGGCCACCGATGGGACCAAGAAAAATCATTGGTAGCGCAAAGAGACTGACGCCAGCATTCGCCATCCACTCAGGACCTTTTAAGTCGTCCATCATGATTGACCACAATGAGTCGAAGGTTCCAATCATGAGGAATAGTGCAACACCAATCAATACCGCTCCAGAAACCGCAGGGATTTTCAGGAGATCAAATGCCAATCGTTCACTCGGTCGATCGGCTTTGGCGGTTTCGGGGACGGCAACTCGACTCAGTGCAACAGTGACTGCAAAAACCGCAACGCTAATGATGACGAACGGTGCGGCGATACCGATGGTGTCGACTGTCAAAACTGAAATGACTGGACCAAGTGCAAAGCCGGCAATATCGACGCTGAGCAACTTACCCATATTGCCACCGAGATTTTCGGGATCAGAAACAATCACTATTTTTCGCAACGCTGGTAGTGACATGCCGCCGCCGATGCCCATCAATAGACGACCGATCAATAGCAAGACGAAATTGTGGCCAAATCCCATGAATAAACAGCCGATGATGACAAGTAGAAACCCGGTCATCATCAGTATTTTGGCGCGCCCGCGGTCGGCAAGTGGTGCAATGGAAATTTGACTCAAGAATGCCGAAAAGAATCCAGCAGCAAGCACTAGTCCAAGTCGCGATTCGCTGATGCCGTATTTGTCGCGGTAGTCATCGAGCATGGTGAACATCACGCCATACGTTGATGACATGAGCAACGTCGCGAGTTGAAGCGTACGAAAGAGACGCTTCACAGGCATAGAAAGGAACCTTAGTTGTTGATCAGTGTGCTGGCGCAGGTGCGTGCGTGGCAATCAACGCATCGAGCGCATCGGCGCTCAGTTCTTCAAGTGCCGAACACGAATGCAAGACCTCAACCACATATGCATCTGGATGATTGGCAGCAATTGATCGCCAGGCATTTGCGCCTTGACGTTCGGCGTTGGCCTGAATACGCAACTGGTCCCAAACGTCGTAAGGAGCAAATGCGTCGTAATAGGTCTGCGTTGCTTGAGGAAGTGGGGCAAGAAGTTCATCGCGTAAAGCTTCATCGAGAGCAAAGGCTCCTTCAATACGATTGGCGATTTCGTCCTCACTTTCGGCGCACTCAAGAAGAACAGCCGAATGTTCAGGGAGCTGTTCTGCCCACATGCGATAACGATTGGCTGCACCGCGTTCAAGTAATGCCAAAAATCGGGGCCGAGTGCCGTCGGGAACTTTTAAAATAAACGGACTCAGTAATTCGCCAAATCTTGGGATCTCTAACGCTGTCATACCTAAACCTTAGAACAGTTAGGGTTGAAGTATGCCAATCAAAGCCCAACCATTAACGGGAGTTTTTGCTGCTGAAGTTTTAGGCATCGATCTTGCCTCCCTCGGTGACCATGAGCTTGCAGAATTACGGGCTTTAATGTGTGAGCACGAGGTCCTGGTCGTCCGTGGTCAGTCGCTTGAACCGGCACAACAAAGTGCGTTTTCTGCTCGTCTTGGGTCATGTGGTGAAGTTCCCTTCATCGCGACGATGGATGAATTCCCCGAAGTTATTCGGGTCGTGAAAGAAGCCGATGAGGGTGCGGCATTCAATTTTGGTGGGGCCTGGCACTCAGACTTCTCGTTTCAGGCAGAACCACCTTCGTTCACAATTTTGTCGGCCGTCGATGTTCCGGCTTGGGGCGGCGACACGTGTTTTGCTTCAATGACGGCGGCCTGGAACGGACTTCACGCACCAATGCAGGATCGTCTCCGCGAACTGCATGCTGTTCATTCGGCTCGCGATGCTTACTCACCAAAAATGCAGGCATTGCACACCGGTATGAGTGGTATGCAAATCGTGTGTGATGAGTCGGCTAATGAATATGAAATTCATCCGTTAGTACCAGTGCATCCAGAAACTGGAAAAGAGGTTTTGTATTTTAATCGTGCCTATGTGCGCGAGATTGAAAACATGCCGTCAGATGAAGCACAATCTCTGATGGCTTTCTTGCACTTGCATACGACCGACGTGAAATTTATGTATCGACATCGCTGGCAGGCCGGAGACGTAGTGATTTGGGACAACCGCTCAACCCAGCACGTCGCACTGAATGACTATGCCGGATTTCGTCGCGAGCTACGACGAACAACAATCGCTGGCGAATCACCGAAACGTTAGTTACCAGCTTCCGCCTCCGCCACCACCAAAGCCGCCTCCACCGCCACTAAAGCCACCACCACTACTAAATCCGCTAGAACGCGCTGGCGTGTAAGCGGTCGTGGCGGCGTTGCTCCAGATGCGCTGATGCGGCAAAGAGGCGTACAACAAAGGCGAAGTGCTCATGTTCCATTGATCGAGCTCGGTCTGTGGCATCGCATTCACCCAAGTTGTGACTGCATTGAATGCCACGGCATAGCCCATGTATTCGCGCATCAAGCCCATGCGTTCAGCAGCTTGAGCGTGAGCTGATTCACTTTCGCGGAAGAAACGTTCGAAGCCTTCAGCACGAAGTGCAGTTCCGAGTCCGCGGCTGGTGTAAGCCGAAATTTGACCTGATTGGCTGGCTCGTCCGTACAGCAAAATCAATCCGCTTAAGAAGATCCCAGCGGCAGGGAGTAGCAAACTCACCGAATTTGATTGAGATGCAATGCCGGCCGCAAAAATTGAGATGAATGACAGCAAAGCCGTGAGGACAGCGACCGAAACCCAGGGACGCGAGAATTTGCGCACTCCAGCAGTCATTGTTTTTTCGGTTAACAAACTGAGGCTTCGAAGTTGATCGTCAACTTCTTGGACATATGTTTTCACCTTGAGTGATAGAGCCGTGTTTTTCTGTGACAGCGCAGCCTCGTTTTTGTCGCCGAGCAAAGCCGTAAGCAAGGTGAGTTCGTAACTCTTCACTTGACGCGGTGGTTGAGCGATTCGAGCGACGACCCATGCTTTATTGACTTGAGTCAGAGAAATGACTCCATCGGCAGCGAGATCGACCAATGTCGCAGCCATCATGTGACTCACGTTGGCTTTGTTGCCTTCTTTGATTCGCAGGAGGCAGGCCGGGTCTAAGTTCACTGGCGGCACAAATTCAACAGGCATTTCTTGTGAACTTGAAGTTGGCAAAATTGATGCTGAGCCAGGGGGTGGCGGAGGCAAAACCGGTCGCTCCATACGATCTGCAAGGTCTAGCGACATCGGACCCGAAAAAGTATCGCTGACGCCAGCGATCGCGATCGCTCGTTGGCGTCGGTAACGCGTGAGGTTGATGAAGATTGCTCCAACAAGCGCAAGGTAGATCAACACAATCGCGAACACCGACGCCGGGACCGACTGCGAACGACTCGTTAGTGTCGCTGTCGCATCAAATGCAGAGCTCGGAAAGTCGACTTCAACGGTGAAGGCACTGTTGGGGGCGAGGTCACTGGCAGTGAAATTTGCGCCATCTTGGGTGGGTGTGTTTTCGTCGCAAGGATTCTGCGTATTCATTGCTCCTTGATAGCAACGAGTGTCAAGTGGTCCAGTTGGTCCGATAACGGTGTACGTCAAAGAATCAATGTGCTGGCGCCAATCAGTAATTGCATCAAGCGGCAACGTGGCAGTGTCGCCATTGATGACGAGTACATCCTCAATTTGGTAACTAAGTTCATAGGTGTGGGCATTGGTGATGGTGACAGCCGCATCGCCAATTCGCACGTCGACAATGCCGCCGATGTCGGATATCTCAAGAGAATTGGGGGTTCCCTCTGATGTTGCGATTTGCATGGCCCGAATGACATGGCTTCCCAAGCCGTTGTATTGAATCGGAATTGACCTTTCAATACCGTGGCGGTCAGTGCGGAAAACTTGGGTGATCTTTTCGGTAATCACTACTGAATGATCTGGCTGAATTTGGGCGATCACGTCAAATGATCGCGTCGTATCTTCACCGATCAAATTTTCAGCAGAACCAAGGTCTGCGCCAGTTGGTTCTACTTCAGGTTGAGCGAGGGATGGTCCCGTTGACGAATCAATGAGGTTCACTAGGTTGGGGCTAAACACCGTTGGGCCAAGCAAGATCAACGATGGGGGCACCAGTGCCAAGATCAGAAGAAAAATGTGCAAATAAGACCAGCGTCGTGTCATATGTTGACTATAGATGGCGACTATAGATAAAGGCAGATGGAGACATGAGTTCAAAAAATGTGGAGAGATGTGGGTGGGGATCAACCCCCGGATTGATGTCGCACTATCACGACACCGAATGGGGATTCCCGACAGCCGACAATTCGCGACTGTTTGAGAAGTTGTGTCTCGAAGGATTTCAAAGTGGTCTGTCGTGGAGCACGATTCTTAATAAGCGTGAAGACTTCAGACGGTGCTTCAAAAAATTTGATATCAATAAAGTTTCCAGGTTCACCCAAATAGATATCGAGCGACTCATGGCTGACGCCTCGATCGTGCGGCATCGAGGCAAGATTGAGTCAACGATCAACAACGCTCAACGGTGTCGTGAACTGATCAAAGAATGCGGTTCGTTAGGTGCCTATATCTGGCAGTTTGAACCCAAGGCTTCAACACGACCAAAACGACCGACTGCTGCCGATATTTCGACATTCATCACCTCACCCGAGTCGATCGCATTGTCCAAAGATCTGAAGAAGCGGGGCTGGAGTTTTGTCGGGCCGACGACGATGTACGCGTTCATGCAATCGATGGGCTTGGTGAATGATCACCATGTGGGCTGCTATGTATGGAAACAAGTTGAGGCCGCTCGCCAGGGGTTTGAGCGACCTACGTCAGGCTAAAACCATGACCTGAAACTTCGATGTCACAGGTCTTTGCCACCCACTTGTTGTGCTGATCTGAGAAACTGTTACCTGTGAGTGATCAAATCGATACCCGAACCGCGTGGCTCAGCACAGAATTGTTGGCCTCGGTTCGAGCCAATGTGCCTCTCGTGTACGTCGACGCGATCCCTGTGCGTGTGGATGAGTCCGGTCGGGTGACCCAGGTCGGCCTGTTATTGCGCGTTGCCTCGGACGGTTCAATCAGCCGCATGTTGGTGTCGGGTCGAGTTTTGTATGGCGAGCGGGTGCGTGATGCTCTCATTCGTCATCTCGAAAAAGATCTCGGACCACTTGCTCTGCCAAAGGTTCCCACCAACCCCGCGCCTTTCACCATTGCTGAGTATTTCCCCGATCCGGACATCAGTGGTTTTGTTGACCCTCGACATCACGCGGTGAGTTTGGCTTATGTGGTTCCAGTTTCAGGCGACTGCACGCCAACACAGCAGGCACTCGACCTGGCTTGGTTCACGCCAGCTGAGGCAGCATCAGCAAAGATCGCCGCCGACATGACGGGCGGGCAAGATCGACTACTGCGTTTGGCGCTTGCCCATGTCGGCGAACTTCCGTAAGTAGGTTTTACTTTACGGTTCGTTTTTTACGGATCCGGCGCGCGGCATTGCTAGCGCCAAGTCGAGACACCACTTTGGTCTGATCGTCAACGTCGATGGTGATGCCATCGGCATCAATATCTTCGGGTTCACCTGACGCCTCCCAGACGACTGCGCCTTCATCTTTGGGTTTGCGACCCAAAACTTTGTCAACTCCGAGCATGGCACTGAAGACCATTGCCCCAAGTGTTCCGTGACGAGCACGCGCTCGATCAAGTTGAGCCTGAATTGAGTCGGTCGGATCAATGGGAGCAACAAGTTCAGCGTCGTCGGGATCTTGCTGGCTCATGCACAAATACCGTATCGGTTTTACTACAGGATGGCTAGGCATGGGACTTGGGTGATTTATTCTCTGCATATGGCGATGCGTGGAAAAACAAACCACACAGTGACTGCCATGCGCACTGCGCTCGTGGGTCTGCCGACTCTTCGGTTTGATGCGATGTCAACGATTGGACCTGCTCCAGTTGAACGAAGTGTGATTGAAAGCATCACCGTAAAGAAACGGGAAATTTTGGTGCAATGGGACGACGGAATTGTCTTGTCAACGGCATTGCGATTCAGCGGTGAGTGGCATCTGTATCGCACCGATGAAATGTGGCGTAAAGAAACGTATCGTGCCCGCGTGGTGATCGAAGTTGAAGGTTGGGTCGCCGTGTGCTTTGATGCGCCCATCGTCGAAACGTATCGCCAACCCGATCGCAAACGTCATCCACAATCTGGTGGAGTTGGCCCGAACATTTCGCAATCAAAAACAGATTTATCTGGTTGCACCCTGCGACTCCTTGACTACCGCTATGCCGATGCCATGATCTCTGATGTCTTGATGGACGAGTCGGTCATGAGTGGTTTGGGCAATTTGGCGCGTAGTGAAACTTTGTGGGCAGTTGGATTAAGCCCCTTTGCCAAAATGGCTGACCTCTCGTATGAAGATTGCGCCGTGCTGATTGAAACAGCTTCAAGAATTGTTCAAGGTGATCACGAAATATCACCATCGGTCTACGGACGAAATGGTCAGCGATGTAATCGATGTCGTGGAACAGTTGAGTTCAAGATTGTCGGTGCTTCGCGAAGAAATTTGTACTGGTGCCCAGACTGTCAAGGCCGACTTGATCGCCGGCTGATTCCGAGCAATCTTCTTCAAGGCGATCACACGCCAACTCACCCTGCTGAATTGATCTATTTTTCAGATGCGGTTGCTGCTCGCAAACGTTTTAAAATCTTTGATGATTTAGACAAACTCGGCTGATTTACCGCAGATTCAACGTCTACTTCAGGCTCGGCCCATCACTTTGTCAACCGTGATCTCAATCACGACTCGATCTTCGCGAATCTTGGGTTGGCGATATCGGCCGGCATATGCCTCGACTGCCTTGGCAACAATGTCAGCCTCTGTACGTAAGTTCACTGTTCCTTCAAAAGTTATCCAACGCCCACGATCTACCTGACTCACAACGGCACGTCCGCCACGAGCAGCGTGACGAGCCTTCATTGATTGAGCAAAAGTAATGACGCGGACAATGTTGTGATCGATGTCAAAGGTAAACCCAACTGGAACGACATGGGGCGAGCCATCGGAACGCAATGTTGTCAACGTAGCCAAATGATTTTCTCGAATGAATTCAAGTTGACTGGGTGAGAGTTGTAGCGAATCGGAAGTCATTGTGTTCGCTACTGAGTTGCGATGGCTTCGAGCACATCAAGCTTGGCAGCACGTCGAGCCGGAAAGATTGCTGCGAAAATTCCGACGATGATTGATGCGATCAAAATGGTCACGATGGTGCTGTATGGAATAACTGTTGCTGTCACAAATGAATCGGGAAGTGCGATGGCAACGGCGATTCCGAGCGGAATACCAACAACGATGCCAAGGGTTGCGCCAAATACCGAAACGATGATTGCCTCCCAACGAATTGAACGCTTGAGGTGGCGTCGGCTCATGCCAACGGCGCGAAGTAAACCAAACTCACGGGTTCGTTCAAATACTGACAGCGCCATGGTGTTGGCGATTCCAAGCAC